>Ga0209017_10000033_pt1:0-57500 | contig 118335 bp, 100 predicted proteins | sample YNPBryunderm2012_FD_185812 | JGI IMG/M metagenome (GOLD analysis project Ga0209017, IMG submission 185812) | Anoxygenic and chlorotrophic microbial mat microbial communities from Yellowstone National Park, USA - YNP Bryant MS undermat 2012... ... | reverse complement strand
GAAGGTTGCGGCCTCTCGCCTTCCTCGCCGCGAGCTTCTCCCTCGCCCCGCAGCGAGCGCTCGGCCTCTTCGCGCCGCATCCTCCGCTTCAGCCGCCGCGAGGGGCGTTGCAGGTAGCGCAAACCCTGCTCGCGCAGCGTCGCCGTAAGGCTCACAGGTTTGCGCGCCGGTTCGATCTCTTGGCGCTGTCCGGCGCCCGCAACCTCCTCGGGCGCGGCCTCCCCGGACGGCTCGGCCTCCAAGCTCCCGCCCTCCGGTTCGAGCTCCGCCGCCGCGAACTCGCCTCCTTCTGTCTCCTCGCGCATCGCAGCGGTCTGCTCCAAGGCATCCGGATCAGCTTCCGCCAGACCCATCTCCTCTTCGTCCGGTGACTCCTCTTCTGCTTCGGGCTCGATTGCCGTTTCCTCGACGGCCTCTGCTGCGCCGGATCCGCCATCCTCGGCAAGTGTGGCAGCGGTCGTCTCCTCCTCGATCTCTTCTTCGAGCTCCGCTCCCGGCGCTTCGGCTGCCTCCGGTTCCTCGTCGAAGCCCCCGGCTTCGAGCTCCTCCTCGGTCGCCGCCTCCGCGAGCTGGTAGGCTTCGTCAAGCCGTGCTGCCGCACTCACGCTCGCTGCGGCTTCTTCGACCTCGCGAATCTCCTCTTCCCAGGCGTGCGATTCGGGTGCGGGCTCGGAAGAATCCACCGCGGCTTCCGGCTCCTGTGCCGCTCGCACGGCCGAAGACCCGGCCATGCCCTCAGGCGGCGCTTCCGGCGCGCCCACCTCGTAGTCGAGCCCGGTCGCGGCGCCCTCCGCTTTAGAGGATTGGCCCACGGCGTTCTCGCCGACCAAATCGCGGTACTTGGCCAGGGACTCGCCCGGAAGAATGGCGAACTCCTGCACCTCAGACTCTTCCGGCCTCCCCCGGCCGCTCAACGCATACTTGGATTCCGGCAGTGCATGGGGACGCCCGCGGCGTCGCCGACTGCGACGCAACCGCCGGTCACGCCGCTCGCTGACGCCCGCCGTCTCCGTCTCGGGGGCGGCGCGCTCGGCGCTGCGCACCGGGATCCGATCGTACTCTTCGGTCTCCTCCACGAAATCGGAGACGTACAGGAAAGCGTCCCGCTCCAGTCCGAGGTCAACAAAAGCCGACTGCATGCCGGGCAACACGCGGGTCACGCGCCCCTTGTGAATGCTGCCCGCCAGTGAATATTCGTTGGCGCGTTGGAAATGAATCTCGACCAGTTGTTCGTCTTCGAGCACCGCCACTTTGGTTTCGTGACGATTCGCGGAAATGACCAATTCCTTCGCCATGATCGAACTGCTCCTTCAGGGAAGCAAGCAGCCCGCGTTCCGGAGGGAAGATGAGGCGAGCTCGCCGAGCGGGCCGTGACGTGGACGGCCAGCCTGCTCTCACGGTGCACTTGCCTCCCGCCTGCCGGCGGAGCCCTCGCTCGAACGCTACAGGCAGGGCGGGCAGCCGACGGCGCATCCCACTCGGCTCATGCTGCAAAGCCCTCGGCGCCCTTTCAAACCCGTTGCCAACCTCGTTCCAATCCTGGAAACCGCGTGCCTTCGCTTCACCGTCGCCCGCCGCCGTCGTCCTGACAGGCTGCGCGGGCGCTCATCACCTCATATTCCGAATCGCCGGAGCCTGACGTTGTGGACCAGCCCCAGCATCATGAACCACGACACCACACTGGAACCGCCGTAACTCATCAGGGGCAGCGGAATCCCCGTCACAGGCATGCGTCCCACCACCATGCCGATGTTCACCAGCAGGTGGAACAGCAGCAGGCCCGCCACTCCCATCGCGATGTACATGCCTGCCCGATCCGCCGCCACCTGCGCATTCTGCACCACCTGCATCAACAGCAGGAAATACAAGCCCAGCATCACCAGCACCCCCACGAACCCGTGCTCCTCGGCGAACGCCGAGAAGATGAAATCCGTGTGGGGTACCGGAAGGAACCGCAATTGGGTCTGCGAACCGCGGGTTACACCCTTGCCCCACATGCCGCCGGCGCCCACCGCGATCTGCGACTGGATCACCTGGTAGCCGCTCCCCAACGGATCGCGGCTCGGATCCAGAAACGTGATCAGGCGCATCTTCTGGTAGTCCTTCAGAAGGTGCCAGCCGACAGGCAGGGCCAGCGCCCCGATCAACGCCAGCGCGACCACGTGCTGCCAGCGCAGCCCGGCCAGGAAAATTCCCATGGCCAAAATCGGCAAGTAGCTCAGCGCCGTTCCCAAGTCCGGCTGCTTCATCACGAGTGCCGCCGGCAAGCCAACCAGGGCGCCCAATTTCAGCAGGTCCCGCGCTTGCGGGTGGTCGCCCTTCAAATCCGACAGATACCGGGCTACTTGCAATATTAGCACCAACTTAACGAACTCGGAAACCTGGAAATGAAACCCTCCCGGCAACGGGATCCATCGCTTGCCTCCCGATACCTCCCGGCCTAACAGCAACACAGCTACCAGCCCGGCCATCGAAGCCCAGTAATAAATCGGCGCCTGGTTCAACATCGTGTGGTAATCCACGGAAGCCACCAGCCACATCACCGCCAGTCCGACGCCTACGTACAAGCACTGGCGCCACCACGCGCCCGTCCAGCCGGTCCCGTGCGTCGCGCTGTAGATTTGCAGGATGCCGACCGCCGCGATGACCATGGCGATGGTCAGCAACGGCCAATCCATCTCGCGAACCAACCGGTAACGCGCCATCGTCGCCTCACGGCCCGGCCGCCGGCATCGCCTCCGGCGAGGGCCCAAAACGCGGGGTCGCCTGCGCCACCAAAGCCCGCCTCAGGCGCGCTTTCTTGTCGAAGTAGGCTTTGATCACGTCGCGCACGATGGGCGCCGCCAGATAGCCGTGCTCGCCGCCCTCCCACAAAGCGGCCACGACGATTTCCGGACTCTCGCACGGCGCAAACCCCACGAACCACGCATTGTCTTTGAGCACTTGCCCCAGCTTGGTGTTCTTCAGAACCTGGTTGGACGCAAGCTGCGCAGTCCCCGTCTTGCCGCACACGCTGATGCCCGGGATGCGGGCCCGGATCGCCGTGCCGCCCGGCTCGTTGACCACTCCGTACATGCCATGAACGATCTTGACCGCGTGATCCGGATTGATCTTGGCCACCCGCGGCGGCTCGCGCCGCGCCGGGTCCTTGACCAGATGCGGGCGGTACCACACCCCGCCCATCGCCAGCCCCCCGATCGCGTAGGCCAGTTGAAGCGGCGTCACCGTCAAAGCGCCCTGCCCGATGGCCACCGAGATCGTCTCGCCCGCATACCACTTCTGCCGGAACATTCGCATCTTCCACTGGCTGGATGGCACGACGCCCTCGGCCTCGTGCGGCAGGTCAATCCCCGTCTTGCGCCCAAAACCCGTCATTTCCGCGTAGCGCGCAATGTCATCAATGCCCACCCGGTTGCCCACGTTATAAAAGTACACGTCGCAGGACTGCACGATGCCCTTGTGCAGGTCCACCACCCCGTGACCACCCTTCACCCAGCATTTGAAATAGCGGCCGTAAAACGTCGCGCCTCCCGGGCAGCGCACGCGGAAGTCCTCGTCAATGGCCCCGCTCTCCAATCCGGCCAGGGCCACCACGGGCTTGAACGTGGACCCCGGCGCCAACTGCGCCTGGGTGGCCCGGTTCAACAATGGATTGTCGGGGTTCGAGACCAGCTCCTTCCAATCCCCCGGACGAATCCTGGTGGCGAACTTGTTGGGATCGAAGGCCGGCCGGCTCACCATGGCCAGAACCTCGCCGTTGCGCGGGTCCAGCGCCACCACGGCGCCCTTGCGGCCTTCCATGGCCAGCTCGGCCACCACTTGCAGATCCAGGTCGATGGTCAATTGCAAGTTCTTCCCCGGGATCGCAGGCTTGAATCCCAGTACCCTGCGCTCCCGGCCCAGGTTGTCCACCAGCACCTGACGCTGGCCGTCCACGCCCCGCAGATGCACGTCGTACTGCCTCTCGATGCCCGCCTTGCCGATCACGTCTCCCGGCTCGTAGCGAATGAACTCGGGCGAATTCAGCTCGGCCTCGCTGACCTCCCCCACGTAGCCGATGACGTGAGCCGCCAGCGAATTCTGCGGGTACAAGCGCCGGTACGCATGGACCAGCTCCAGCTCCGGCAACCCGTTGGCGTCGCGGTGCGCCTCCACGAAAGCAATCTCGGCCGGCGTCAGCTCCTCCTTGATGATGATCGGTTCGTAGCGCGGGCGCGTGCGGAAGCGGTGCAACCGTCGCTCCAGTTCGCCCTGGTCCAGATCCAGCCCCGCCGCAATGATCGGAACATTTTCCGGCTTCAGGTGCTCGCGCGACAGAATCAGACTGAACGAGGAATGGTTATCCACGATCACTCGCCCGTCGCGGTCCAGAATCTTGCCCCGCGGCGCGAGCACCGGCAAGGCCTTGATCGAATTGCGCTCGGCGCGCTCGCTGTAAATCTCGGGATTGCGAACCTGGAGTTCCCAGAAACCCGAGATCAGGAAAAGAAAAACCGCCAGCGCCAGGTACTGGAAGAAAGCAATCCGCCCGCTGGCGATTTTGGGATCGTCCCGCAGCGCCCGCTGCCGGGCTTCGATCCGCTCGGTGGTTTCCGGAAAATCCTTGTACACTTTCCGCGCCCCGAGCTCGACCACCCTCCCATTCCCAGTTTATCCAAGGCGGCTGCGGGCGTGCCGTGCTCAATAAGAGCGCGGCGTCGGCGGGCGGTTCAGGTACGCCAGCACGTCGGCCAGTTCCGCCGGGCTCAACTGCGGCCAGGGACGCGCCGAAGCCTCCAGCTTCTCCTGCATGATCGGCCCGCGGCGCCACAGCATGGCCATCCACAGGAACGGATCCCACCGCCGCCCGGTCAACCGCGGGGCGCCGCTCAAGGCCTGTTCATGGCACGCCGCGCACCCTTTCGCCGAAAAGCAAGCCTTGCCGCGCATCAGATCGCCCGCAGGCTGCGCGATTTGAAGGGCCCACAAACAACCGGCCACCTGGCGCATCTCGCCGTAGTCGAGCGCCGGACGGCGACGCATCGCCGGAGCACGATTCCACATCGCCACGGCGAAATCCAGCACCGTACGCCCGCTGAAGCGCCCGCTCAGCGTGTTGGCGCCGCTGTGGCAGGCCTTGCAGCCCCTGTGTTGGAACACTCGCTCGCCCGGATCGTCCGAGGGCACGGGCAACTCGCCGGCCCTCGGCCGTCCTCGCCGGGTTTCCGACAGCCACCCGAACAGATCCGTCGCCTGCTGCGACGTCAACTCCGGCCAGGGAACGCGCTTGCGCGTCATGGCCTCGGCCATCGCGCCGGACGCGTTCCACATCCTTTCCACCAGACCGATGGGCGTGTCCGCCGGCGGCAGATCCGCGGCCGCAGGCGCCATCCCCGCACTGGATCCGCTCGCCGGGTGGCAATCGGCGCAGCGCTTCCATGAGAACAGCTCACGCCCCCGCGCCGCATCCGGCGCACGATCGAAATAGCGGGCCGAGTAAAAGTAGGCGTACAGATCCGCCAGATCCTGTTCGTCCAGCTCGGGGAGCATGAGACGACGCCCGCGCACCATGCGCCACATCAGCGGCCCTCGATTCCAGACCCGAGCCGCCATGCCTGCCGGCGTCTCCTCGCGCCCGATCCGTTTGGCCAGGTCGGACGCATAGCCGCCGCCCTGGCCGTCCACGCTGTGACAAGCGATGCAGCCCAGCGTCCGGAAACGCACCCGGCCCCGGTCCGCGTCGCCGGCTCGCGGCAACTCCACCGTGGACACGGCCGCGGCCAGTAGGATGAACCCCGCCCGCAGCCCCACATCCGTGATCCTATCCGATCGCGAAGGGCCTTGGCGACGCCCTCAAGTCCGCATCCGGGCCATCAGATAGGCTCCGGCCAGCGCGAAGACGAGGTTCGGTGCGAACGCGGCCAACCCCGCGGGCAACTGATTCAGATTGCCCGCCTGCTCGAAGAGCTTGCTCACCGCCCAGTAGGCCATCGCAATCCCCAGACTGACGCCCACTCCCGCCATCGCGCCCCGCGGTCCCGCAAGAAAGGCAAAGGGCACCGAGATCAGCGCCATGACAACAGCGAATGCAGGCGCGGCGAACTTGTGGAAGTACTGCACGCGGAGCCGCGTCGTGTCGAAACCGCTCTGCTCGAGCTCGGCGATGTAAGCGGCAAGCTCGCGAAAGTTCATCTGCTCGTCCTGCTTGACCTCTTTGAGAAAGTAGCCCGGCGGCTCATCCAGGCCGGAAAAGGTGGCGGCCTGAAACGGGCGGAATTCGCGCTGGCGCATGTCCCGCATTTCGCGGATCCAGCCGTTCTCGAACACCCAGGCGCCCACCGCCCCCGACCAGCGGGCCCGCTCGGCCCACAGGTGTCGCCTCAGACGAAAGGCTTGCCAGTCCAGCTCGTACACGGACACCCCCACCAGCACGCCCTCGCCGGGATCGAAATGCTTGTAGTAATAAATCCGCGGCCCGCGGCCCATGATCCACTTGCGGTCGGGGCGCAAATAGGTCTGCACCGGCCGCCCCTTGATCTCGTTGCGGATGGCGTGCTGCACCCGGTTGGCCGTCACCACATGGTAATGATCGAAAAGGAACAATCCCACGCTGAGCAGCGCGCTCGCCAGCAACACCGGCGCCGCCAGCCGGTGCAGGCTGATCCCGCACGCTTTGAAGGCCGTCACCTCGTTGTGCTTGCTGAGCACGCCGAAGGTCACCAGCACGGCGGCGAGCACGCTCACCGGCGCCGCGTCGTAGATGAGCTTGGGCGTCAGGAAGACGTGATAGGTCAGTACGCGCGCCATGGGTATGCGGTTGCGGATGATATCGCCCAGCAGCTCGAAAAACGTGAACACATGGGTCATCAACACGAACGCGGACAACAGGACCGCCAGGTAAAAAAGAAACGACGAAAGAACGTAGGTGTCCACGATCTGGGGCGCCAGAGTCAGGCGCAGAGGTCGCTTGCCATCGCTCGGCATCGGCCTCCGCCGCAGGCCGGCCAGTGCCCCTCGCAACGCCGCGGTCTGCTGGAACACCCTCGCCAGCCAGTCCCGCTCGCCCGGCCGCTCCATGCGCGCGTTGAAGACCACCGCAGCCAACGCCAGCACGGCGTTGGGCGCCCACACCGCCGCTGCGGCAGGCAACGTGCCCTGCCGCGCCAGCCCGATCAGACTGATCAGCCCCATGTAGTAGAGAAAGGCCAGCGCCACGGTGAGCACCACCGCCGAGGAGCGCCCGCCCTTGCGCGAGGAAAGCCCCAGCGGCACGGCCAGCAGGGCCAGCACCAGACAAGCCGGCGGCAGCGCCATGCGCTGGTGCAGCTCGATGCGCGCCTCCACGGAATTTCTTGCTTCGCGGAACAGACGGGACGTGTTCATCTCGCTGTAAGCCCGGGCCCGAACCTCATCGGATCGGGCCACCGCCAGGCTCTGTTCGCCCCGCGGAAACAGCGCATGGTAGGATTCGGCGGGATCCTTGCCCACCTCGTGCGTGCTGCCTTCGATCAACGACAACTGCACGCGCTGGCGCGCCACGTCCGCCACCGCCAGCGCCTCTTGCGCCAGCGTGACCCGGGGCAGCTCGCCCCTGTCCCCTCCCAACGTGCTTCGCTGATCGGCGATGAAAACCTTGCGCCAGCGCACCACCGGGCCCGGAACCACGTCGGCCACGTAAAGGATGGTGTCGGGAAACTGCTCCTCGAACACGCGCGGCCGCACCTCCGCCGTGACCTGGGAGGCCAGCAGGCGATTCAGCACCGCGTACGTCTCCCGTATGGCGGCGGGCGTCAACCACAGCGAGCACGCCGCCGTCACCACCAGCCCCAGCAAGGCGCACGCCAACACCGGCGGCAAGATTCTCCAGCCAGGCAGGCCCGCGGCCCGCAGGCCGGTCACTTCTCCGTCGCCCGACATCCGGCTCAACACCACGAGCGTGCCCACCAGCACGCCCACCGGCACGGTGAAAGTCAACACCGGCGGCAGCACCAGCAGGAACAGGTACCCCACGGTCGCAGCCGGCGCCGAGGCACGCACCAGCAGCTCGAACAGCTTGCCGCTGCCCAGGCGCTGAAGCAGCAGGACAAAGCTGAACAGCGTGACGCCCACCAGGGCGCTGGAGGCGATTTCGCGGAAGATGGCTCGCGCCAGCGTTCCCATCACCGATCGAGCGGGCGGCCGGAGAACGCCACCAGCGGCGGAGGGGGTACGAGGGGCGGCCGCAACATTTCCTCCTCCACTCTGTCCAGCTCCATGTCGTCCACCAGGATCGAAGGAGCCACTACCGTGCACTCGGCCACGTACGCCCCCGCGCCCATCAAAGCAAACGGCGCCCCGTTCTCCATGTAATCGAACACGTGCGTCTCGCTCGAAGCACCCAGAATCTCGCGCAGCGAACGCACGTTGAAGTTGCGGAAGCGCATGCCGCGGATCAGTTCTTCGCGACCGTCCGTGTAGAGACGATAAACGAGAACCGGTGCGCTGACCGCCGGGCCGCCGCCCGCGGCCCCAAGCTGCCGGCGCACCTCATCCCAGGATGCTGAGGAAGGGAAATCCATCTTGCGCACGACGATTCCGTACGGCTTGTCCCGCTGGCGGCAGAGTTCGATCAGACGTTTCTTCAGCTCCTCCAAGGGCACGCCTTGCGCAGCACGAACGAAAAGATTGGAAATGGCCGCCGCCTTGGCGCCGAACCCCCCCGGCAGGCGGGCTCTGCCGTTGGATGCCTGCGAGCCCCGCACCGGCTGGCGCGTCAGCAGGAACGATTTCAGCACGCCCTTTTCCACCAGCACCACCGGTTCCGGACGCACGCCTTCCATGTCGACCCTGTAGTGCCCGAACAAAGGCCGGCCGCGCCATTCCGTTTGCGTAGGATCGTCCACCACGTCCATCCACTCGGGAAGAATCCGCACGCCCAGCCGTCCCTCCAGTTCGCTCGTGCGCAAGGGCAGGGTGCGTCCCGGAGGCGTGACCGGACGGCGAGTGGCCGCCAGATTGCGCCCCAGCACTTCCGCGAAGATCTGGGCCGCAGCCTCCCCCTCGAACAGGACCGGGCCGGTGTACGCTTCACCCACAGGGGCTTCAGCCAGGGCGGTCAGATTTTCCGCTATCCGGCGCGCCGCCTCTTCCAGGTCCTTCTCCTCGGGCGGGCGCGCCAGATCCCGCGTGTGCAGCACGCTCGCGTCGCGCAACGTCATCCCGTCGGGCGCCTGGCTGCTGGCCCGTATCCTCACGAACATCACGCCGCTGGGCTGGCGCACCCGCGTGCCCTCGGAGTTGACCAGGTATTGCACGTCGCGCGCCGCCGTGTAATCCGCCACCGAACCAATCACCTTCGGATAGCGCAGGAACAAGGCGCTCAGCTTGCGGACCCGCTCGCGCCACACCGCCGCGTTCACCTCGGGCAGCGGCGTCCAGTCCAGCAACTCGACCGGCGCCGCCGGATGGAAGTCGGGCAGCGATTCCGCCGTGCTGACCGTCCGCAGCACCGCGCGCTTGCGCGAGAAGGCCTCCACCGCCGCCTTGTACGACATATCCGTCGCCAGCCAAAGGTGGTGGCGCAAAGCCGCGTAGGAATCATCCAGCGGCAGCCGGTCCACCTCGTACCGCGTGCCGCCGTAAAAATCCGTCCCCACGAAGTTCGTGTTGTCGAACTGGTAGCTGCCCACCCGCACCTGGACGCGCGGGATGCGAAAGCGCGAGCGATTGCTGTTCAGCAAGGCGCCCAGCGTCGCGGCCGCCGAGGTCTGGTCGCCCTGATCCACCGCGTACTCGATAAAGTAAGGAACTTCGATGATGCGCAAGGCGCGGCCGCGGGCCAGCTCGTCTTGCATGGCTGCCAGCAAGGGGTCGGCCGGCGCCTTGGGCTGCGCCCAGGCGCATGCACTCAGCAAACTCAACGCCGCCAGCGCGCCTCTCACCGTGGCTCCTCCGAAGGCGGGGGCAGGAACGGCGGACGATCCAGCGACTTCTGTTGCTTCTGGATCTCGATCTCGGAAACCAGCAACGAGGGCGCCACAGCCGCTACCGGCAAGGACCCGGACTCGGCCCCGCAGTAGCCGTTGAAGACCTCGTAGCTATCCGACGTCGCCAGGATTCGTGCAAAACTCGCCAGCGGCGTACCGACGATGTCGGCGCCACGCACCAGCTCGTCCGGCCGTCCGTCGGGCCAGACCCGATACACCAGCACCGGGATCACCTTGAACGCCTGCACCCCGGCCCGCGCCGTCGTCGTCAACCCCCCGACGACCTCGCGGAAATACAGCCCGTAGGGTTTGCCCTGCCGCCGGATCTCTTCGATCAGCATCTCGCGCAGCCGCTTTTCGGGAACCTTCTGCGCCGACTCCACGAACATATTTGACTGCCGCGAAACCACCTCGAAGCCCGGCGCACGACGCCCGTGCCCGTTGGAACGCGGGAAACCCCGCACCGGCGAGCGCGACATCAGAAACGTTTTCAATACGCCCTCTTCGACCACCGCCACCGGCCGGGCTTTGACGCCCTCGTCGTCGAACAGGTAATACCCGTTGAGATCCTGCCCCTGGAACTGCCGCCGCGTGGGATCGAAAATGATGGAGAGAAACTCCGGCAAGATCCTGGCGCCCACGCTGCGCGCGAACGTCTGGCCCTCGCTTTCGTCCTTCTGCCGGTGCCCTTCGATCCGGTGCCCGAAAATCTCGTGGAAAAAGACCGCCGCCGCGCGGCCTGACAGAATCGCCGGTCCCGCGAAGGGATCCGCCAGCGGAGCCCTGAGCAACGCCGCCAAATCCCGCGTCAACCGCACGATGGTCTGACGGATCGCCTCTTCGCCGGGCAAGCGGCCGACATCCGATGCGTCGAAATTTTCCTCGAGCACCAGGTCCATCCCGTCGGCTGCCTTCGCTCGCGCCCGCAAAGACAGGCGCGCGTACCCGCGCCCGTGGCAGATCCTGGTCCCTTCCGTGGTGACCAGGTACCGCGTCTCCTGCTGGGCGCCCCAGCTCACCAACGAGGTCAGAACTCCCGGCTGGCGGCTCAGCTCCGCTGACCAACGTCGCAGCCGGCCCATCCAGCTCTCGGCTTCGAACGTTGGCCGGCCCACCGGCTCGACGTGCACCACCGGCTCCTCCAGCGAGAAATCGTCCGATTCATCCTCGGCCGCCACCTTCACCTCCCGCTGCGTGCGCATCTTGATGAAGCGCTCCACCGCCATTCGGTAGGTCCGGTCAGTCTCCCTCCACACGCGTTGCCGGATGGCCGCGGGCTGGTCTTCGATCGGCAACGGCAAGCCTGCGGTGAACTGCACCTGCTCGCCGGCCATCCGCCGGTAATTGTCCAGCTTCGGACTCCCCACGCGGACCGTCACGTCCAGCCAGCGCCCGTGCTGCTCCTCGATCCCCTCGAGGGCGCCCAGCGATGCCGTCAGACTCACGCCCCGTCGCTCGGTCACCTGATAGCTGATGAAGTAGGGCGCCGGATCGCCTTTCTCACGCAGGATCCGGAAGTTCCGATCCAGTTCTTCGGCTAGAGTCGCCAGCAAGCCCGGCCCGTCTGCCCGGGCCAACTGCACCCCCAGGAAAGCCACCAAGCACAAGCGCCCCGTCACGCCTTCAGAATATCACGCGATGGCGAAGGTCCTGCCCCGCCGTCGCGCCCGCCACGAACCTGCTTTATACTAGGCGCACGCCATGCCCGAGGCAGGCGCCGTCATCGTGACCTGGAACTCGATGCCCGAAATCGGCCCCTGCCTGGATGCCTTGCTTCGCCAGGGTCTCTCCCAGGTCCTGGTCGTGGACAATGCGTCCTCGGACGCGACCTGTGAGGAAGTGCGCCGTCGCCCCGTCCGACTTATCGCCAACCCCTGGAATCGCGGCTTCGCGGCCGCGGTCAATCAAGGAATCGAGCTGCTGTCAACGCCGCTCGTGCTGTTGCTGAATCCGGACGCCGAGCTGCTGGAGGGCCTGGACGCCCTCATCGAAGCCTGCGGCGGCCCTGCCGTCGCGGCCGCGGGCGGCAAACTCGTGGACGATGCCGGACGCCCGCAAGTCGGGTTCATGTGCCGCCGGTTTCCCACCCCGGCGGCGCTCGCCCTCGAGATGCTGGGCATCAACCGGCTGTGGCCGCGGAACCCGGTCAATCGCCGCTACCGCTGTCTCGATCTGGACCCGGACCGCCCGGCTGAGGTCGAACAGCCCGCGGGCGCGTTCCTGATGATCCGGCGGGACGCCTGGCGTGAACTGGGAGGCTTCTCGGAGTGCTACCATCCCCTTTGGTACGAAGACGTGGACTTCCTGCGGCGAGCGGCCCTCGCCGGATTTCGCATCCGGTACCAGCCTCGCGCCGTAGCCAGACACCGGGGCGCGGCTTCGATCTCGAAACTGGCTTGGGAAACGCGCCAGTGGTATTGGTATGATAGCCTGTTCAGGTTCGCCGCCGATCATTTCCGCCCTTGGGAGTACCGGGCTGTGCTGGCGGCGGCCTTGCTGGCGAGCTTGCTGCGTGGCGCCGGGGGGATCTTCAATCAAGCTGGCGCGCCGCTTCGAGTCTACGCTAGAATAATGCGACTGGCAACGAAACGTCTGCTGGCAGGTGGAAGGGAGGAACACGGCTGGCGCTCATGACTCGTGCATGGGTGAGGAAGCACCGGAGGCTGCTCAGCGTTACCAACTGAAGCGGAATGTCCCACGACGAGCTGGTTTCAGTCACAATTGTCACCTACAACAGCAGCCGCTTTATCGCGCGTTGCCTGGAGTCTGTCCTCGCGCAGAAGTATCCCCACGTCGAAGTGATCGTGGTGGACAACGCCTCCACGGACGGCACTCGCGCAATTCTCGAGCGGTTCCGCGACCGCTGCCGCATCGTCTTTAACAGCGAGAATATCGGCTTTGCGGCTGCCCAGAACCAGGCCATCCGCATGTCGCGCGGCGACTGGATCCTCACCCTCAACCCCGACATGCTCTTGCTGCCCAATTTCATCCAGGCGCTGGTGGCGGCGGGGCATCTCGACCCCCAGGTGGGCACGGTGTGCGGCAAGCTGCTGACCATGCGGCCCACCTTCGACTTCCCCGAACAGCCGCTGGTGGATTCCACGGGCATCTACTTCACGCCCATGCTCCGCCACCTGGACCGCGGCAGCCAGCAGGTCGAGGACGGCCATTTCCTCAACTATGAGTACGTGTTCGGCGCCACAGCGGCGGCCGCTCTTTACCGGCGCGAAATGATCGAGGATATCTCGGTGGGCGGTGAGTTCTTCGATTCGGACTTCTTCGTCTACCGGGAGGACGCCGACGTGGCATGGCGCGCGCAGCTCATGGGCTGGCGCTGCCTGTATACCCCACACGCCCGGGCTTATCATGTGCGCAGCGCCAGGCCCGGCAATCGCCGCGACTTGCCCCCGCTCATCAACATGCACTCGGTGAAGAACCGGTTTCTGATGCGCATCAAGAACATGACCGCCGACCTCTACCTCAGAAACTGGCTCTCCATCACCGCGCGCGACCTGATGGTCATCGGCTGCTGTCTGCTGCGGGAGCACACCTCGCTCAAAGCCTTCTGGTTCCTGATCAGGAACTGGAAACGAATCTGGGCCAAGCGCCGCCAGATCATGCAACGCAAGCGCGTCAGCGATGAATACATCGCCTCGTGGTTCCGTTACCGGCCGGTCTCCATCCCCTTCCCGGACGGGCGGGCCCGGGCTGTCGCCGCTGCCCAGGTGGCCGGCGCTGCGGAGCGTTCCTGAAAGTCAGGCGAGCGACCGCTGTGAGAATCGCTATCGTAGGCACGCGGGGAATCCCTGCCCGCTACGGCGGTTTCGAAACCTTCGCCGAAGCGCTGGGGCAGCGTCTGGTCGCGCGCGGCCACCAGGTCACGGTATATTGCCGCAGCCGTCATAGTCAGCCCCAGTACCTCGGCGTCCGCTTGCGGTACCTGCCCGCGGTGCGACACAAGTACCTCGAGACTGTCTCCCACGCCGCGCTCTCGACGCTCCATCTCTTGCTGCGCCCTCCGGACGTGGCCCTGTATTGCAACGCCGCCACGGCCGTGTTCACGCTCTGGCCCCGCTTGCGCGGTGTCCCGGTGGTCCTCAATGTGGATGGCCTCGAGCGGCGGCGCCGCAAATGGAATCGTTTGGCCCGCGCCTGGTACCGGCTCTCGGAACGGCTGGCCACCTGGCTGCCTGACGCCGTGGTCTCCGACGCCGAGACGATCGCACGTTACTATCTGGATCGTTACCGCAAGCAGACCCACTTCATCCCCTACGGCGCCGAGGTCGGGAAGGTCCAGACCTGCGCCGAGCTCCAGCGCCTCGGCATCGTCCCCGGCGGCTACTTTCTCTACGTCAGCCGCATGGAGCCGGAAAACAACGCGCTGCTCGTGCGACGCGCCTTCGAACAGGTGCGCACCGACCTGCGCCTGGTCATGGTGGGCGATGCGCCTTACGCCCGCCGCTACATAACGCAGGTGCGCGACACCCGCGATCCCCGCATCCTCTTTCCGGGCGCCATCTACGGGCAGGGCTACCACGAGCTGCAATCCCACTGCTTCGCTTATATCCACGCTACGGAAGTGGGCGGCACTCATCCTGCCCTCGTCGAGGCCATGGGGCGTGGCGCCCTCGTGCTCTATCTGAACACCCCGGAAAACGCCGAAGTTGCCGGCGAAGCCGGCATCCCGTTCGAACCTGACGAGCTGGCGGACAAGCTCCGCCTCGCCTTGAGTCTGAGCTCTGCCGAACGCGAACGGTATGCCTGCAAGGCCATGGACCGCGTCCGCCGGCGATACGACTGGGAGCAGATCAGCGAGGCGTATGAGCGCCTCTTCCGTCAGGTGCGAGGAAACTGAACTGTGGGGCCCGAGCTGCGCACCTGGGTCGAGATCTCACGCGCACAAATCGCCCGTAACTACCGGGCCGTACGTGAGCTTGTCGGTCCCGCTGTGGACGTAGTCGCCGTCGTCAAAGCCGATGCCTACGGTCACGGCGCCGTCGAGGTGGCTCGCGTGCTCGAATCCGAAGGCGCTCGCTGGCTCGCCGTGAGCACCGTCGAGGAGGGCGTGACGCTGCGGGAAGCCGGGATCCGTGCGCGCATCCTGGTCATGGCGGACAACCTACCCTTTTCTCGCCCGGCCCTCCTCGATCACAGCCTCACGCCGGTCATCCACTCGCTCAGCGATCTGGACGCGTTGGACCGGTGGTTGCAGGCGCGCAACGCCACACTGCCCTATCACCTGAAAGTGGATACCGGCATGGGGCGACTGGGCATACTCGAAGACGCCGCCGCAATCGCCGCCACCGTTCAACAGGCGCGTTGCCTGCGCCTGGAGGGGATCATGAGCCACCTGGCGAGCGCCCCCGACTACGGCAGCCCTCAAACCGACCAGCAAATTCGCCGCTTCAACCAACTCCTGGAGCACCTCGGGCGGGCCCGTATCCATCCTCGCTATTCTCATTTGTCCAGTACCATTCCCATCGCGTACGGCCGCCGTGAGGTCTGGTACAACATGGTGCGACCGGGACACGCACTTTACGGATACGTCTCGCCGGTGCGCGGGCCGGCGCCCCCGCCAATCCTCGACGTGCGCCCGGCGCTGAGCTGGAAAGCGCGCATCCTCTCGGTGAAAAGCGTGCCCGCCGGCTGGCTCATCGGCTACGGAGGCATGTATCGCGCCCCGCGTCCGATGCGAATCGGCATCGTCGGCGTCGGCTACGCGGACGGCCTCCCGCACCGGCTCTCCAATCGGGGCCAGGTAATCGCGGCGGGCCGCCTGGTTCCGATCTTGGGCGCCGTCTCCATGGATCTGACCACGATTGACCTCAGCGATTGCCCCGAGATCCGTCCCGGCGACGCCGTCACGCTGATCGGCACGGAAGGCGCGGCCGGCCAGGACGCGCAGCAACTGGCGCGACTGGCGGGAACCATCTCCTACGATGTGCTCTGCGGCATCCGCGCCCGCGTCAAGCGCCTTTATGTGTAGATCCGGCGCCCTCGACCCCGCCGGGCGTATTATCCTGTGCCGTATGACGCGTGAAGAAGCCTGGCAACTCCTCTGCGAGTTCACGAAGTCGGAAAATCTTCGCAAACACGCTCTGGCAGTGGAGGCCTGCATGACCGCTTATGCCCGCAAGTTCGGCGAGGACGAAGAGAAATGGGCGGTGACGGCCCTGCTGCACGACTTCGATTACGAGATCCATCCCGACGCGCCCGACCACCCTCTCCAAGGCGAACCCATCCTGGCCCAACGCGGCGTCAGCGAAGAGGTCCGCCGCGCCATCCTCTCCCACGCCACTTACACGGGCGTGCCGCGGCAATCACTGCTGGAAAAGACCCTGTTTGCTTGCGACGAGCTGGCCGGCTTCATCATCGCCGTCGCCCTGGTCAAACCCAACCGCAGCCTGGCCGAAGTGGACGCTCGTTCCGTCCGCAAGAAGATGAAAGATAAAGCCTTCGCACGCTCGGTGAACCGCGACGATATCGTCCAGGGCGCCCAGGAGCTGGGCGTGGATCTCGATGAGCACATCGAATTCTGCGCACGCGCCATGCAGGCCCGCGCCGCCGAACTGGGACTGGAGGGCAAGGCATGAGCCGACCCAGTTGGGACGAGTACTTCCTCGAACTGGCCGCGCAAGTGGCCCGGCGCGCCACCTGCGATCGCGGGCGCGCCGGCTGCGTCGTGGTGCGCGACAAACGCATCATCGCCACCGGCTACGTGGGCTCGCCTCCGGGACTGCCTCACTGCGATGACGTCGGCCACCTGTTCCGCAAGGTCGTGGACGAAGACGGCAACGTCCGTCAGCATTGCGTTCGCACTACGCATGCCGAGCAGAACGCCATCTGCCAGGCGGCGCGCTACGGCATCGCCATGGAAGGCGCCACCATCTACTGCACCATGGAGCCCTGCCGCGTCTGCGCCATGCTCCTGATCAGCGTGGGAATTCGTCGCGTGGTCGCGCGCCGCCGCTATCACGCCGGTCAGGATACGCGCGAACTTTTCCAGGCGGCCGGCATCGAACTGGTCGTGTGGGAGGATCGAGTCGAAGAGTATCCTGATCAACAAGTGCAGCCATAAGCTGGGCCGCAGGAGGTCTGTCGCTATGCGCAAGTGGATAGTCGCTGCCGGCCTTTGCCTGACGGCGGTCGCAGGCGCGCAGCAACGCCCCGAATGGGATGACCCTTCCGTGGTGGGCGTCAATCGGGAAAAACCCCAAGCCACGATGATGGTCCACCCCGACGCCGCTGTGGCGCGCCAGGGTGACCGCTCGCGTTCGCCGTGGTTCCTGTCGCTGAACGGCCAGTGGAAATTCCACTGGGCGCCTCGCCCCGCAGAGCGCCCCGCCGATTTCCACCGCCCCGACTACGACGACTCCCGCTGGGCCTCGATCCCGGTGCCTTCCAACTGGCAGCTCCACGGTTACGATATCCCGATTTACACCAACATCATTTACCCGTTTCCCTACGACCCGAAAGGTCCGCCCGTCGTGCCCAAAGACTATAACCCCGTGGGATCCTACCGCACGACTTTCCGGATCCCGGGCCACTGGTCCGAACGGCAAATCTTCCTTGTCTTCGACGGCGTGGATTCGGCTTTCTACGTGTGGGTGAATGGTCAGAAAGTCGGCTATAGCGAGGACTCCCGCACGCCGGCCGAATTCAACATTACCTCTTACGTGAAAGCTGGCGCGAACTTGTTAGCCGTGGAGGTCTACCGGTTCCCCGACGCAGCCTACCTCGAAGATCAGGATATGTGGCGACTGAGCGGGATTTACCGGGACGTGTATCTGTGGAGCACCGACAATCGCCACATTCGCGATTTCGAGGTCCGCACCGATCTGGACGAAGCCTGGCGGGACGCTACGCTCACGGTCAAGGCCGAACTGATCCAGTACGCCGGATCGCCGGGCCGCGTCAGCGTCACGCTGGAGTTGTTCGACGCGCAGGGCAAGGCTGTTTTCCCGCCCCAGCTCCGGAGCACGGAGCTGCGCCCTGGCGCTGAATCTTCCGTCGAGTTCTCCGTGCCGGTCCGCCATCCCCACCCGTGGACTGCGGAGACGCCGTACCTCTACCAGTTGCTGCTGACTCTGAAAGACGCTTCGGGGCGTGTCCTCGAAGTGATCCCGTGCAACGTCGGTTTCCGCGACGTGACGATCCGCGACGGTCGTCTGCTCGTGAACGGGCGTCCCGTTCTGCTCAAGGGCGTCAATCGCCACGAGCACAGTCCCGATACCGGCCACTACGTGACGCCCCAGTTGATGCTTCGCGACATTCTGCTGATGAAACGGCACAACATCAACGCCGTGCGGACCGCGCACTATCCCAATGCGCCCGCCTGGTACGACCTATGCGACCGTTACGGTCTCTACCTGATTGACGAAGCCAACATCGAAACCCACGGCTACGGCACGCACTCACGCAATCGCCTGAGCAACGACCCCGAATGGCGCACCGCCTATCTGGACCGCGTCCGGCGCATGGTCGAGCGGGACAAGAACCATCCCTCGGTCATCGTCTGGTCCATGGGCAACGAATCCGGCGACGGTCCGAACGTGGCCGCTGCGTACGAATGGGTGAAGCGGCGCGACCCTGCGCGCCCGTTCCATTACGAAGGCAGCACCGCAATCGGCGGCTCGAACTCGGACATCAATTCCTTCATGTACTTGCCGCCCGCTTCAGTGATCGAGCGCGCCAGACAGCGGCCTGCGATGCCCCTCATCCTGTGCGAGTATTCGCACGCCATGGGCAACAGCAACGGCGGCCTGAAAGAATACTGGGATATTTTCTACTCGGGCGCCAACGCACAAGGCGCATTCGTCTGGGACTGGGTGGATCAGGGATTGCGCCGGCCGGTCCCGCCGCCATACCGCGCCACTTCCCGCCGCGAAACCTTGTTCGCGTACGGCGGCTGGTGGGAAGACAAAGCCGGCATCCGCAACGACAATAACTTCTGCATGAACGGCCTGGTGGCGGCGGACCGCAGGGTTCGCCCCGGCCTGCTCGCCATCAAGTACGTTTACCGTTATCTCCACGCCGCCGCGGCGGACCTTGCCGACGGCCGCATCAAACTTACCAATTGGTACGATTTCCTCAACGCGGCCGAAATCGCCGAGGGCGTCTGGGAAGTCAAGGCCGAAGGCAAGGTCGTGGCTTCCGGACGCTTTCCCGAGCTCGATCTGCCCCCGCGCCGGGAGCGTGAATTCCGCCTCCCCCTGCCCGCTCTCGGGCCCGAACCCGGCCTCGAGTACTGGCTCGATTTGCGATTCCTTACCCGGCGCGACCTTCCCTGGGCGCCCAAGGGCCACGAGCTGGCCTGGGATCAGTTCAAGCTGCCCGTCAGCCTGCCCGCCCGTCCGCCTGACATCGCATCCTTCCCTCGGCTCGACATGGAAGAACGAGCCGACCAGGTGCGATTCTCGGGCAAGGACTTTGTGCTGTTGTTCGACAAGCATCTGGCGCAACTCACCGCGTTCACTTACAAAGGCGTCAAGCTCGTCGAACGCGGCCCGACCCCGGACTTCTGGCGCGCCATGACCGACAATGACCGCGGCGCCTGGAAGGCGGTCGGGCCGGCCTGGGCCAAGGATCCGGCGCGCAATTTCATGGTCTGGCGCGAGGCCGGCCCAAAATGGCGACCTCGGGAAGTCACGGTTGAGCGCCTCGACGTGCGCTCGGCCCGCATTCGCATCCGCGCCTCGCTTCCCGAGGTCAAATCCACTTATTCGCTGACTTACACGATTTACGGCAGCGGAGACATCCTGGTTGAAGCCTCCTATCAACCGGGCGGCTCACCTTTACCCATGATGCCCCGTTTCGGCATGGAGTGGGTGCTCGCGCCCGGATTGGAGAAGATCACCTGGTACGGGCGCGGCCCCGCCGCGACTTACTGGGACCGCAATTTCGAACGCATCGGCGTTTATTCGTCCACGGTAGACGCCGAGTGGGTGGAATACTCCCGACCGCAGGAAAACGGTAACAAGACCGAAGTCCGATGGGTCGCCCTGACCAACGACAAAGGGATCGGCCTTCTGGCGGTGGGAATGCCGGAACTCAGCGTGGGCGCCACACATTACACCAAAGCGGAAATGGAAGAAGCCGACTACTCCTTCAAGCTGCGCCGGCGCCCTGAAGTGTATCTGAACCTCGATTACCGCCAGATGGGCGTGGGCGGCATTGACAGTTGGAGCGCGAACGCCTTGCCGCTGCCCCCTTACCGGTTGCCGGGCGATCAACCGTACAGCTACCGTTACCGGATCACGCCTGTCGAGGGAGATTTTTCGGCGAAAACGCGACCGGCCTTCTGAGTGGCCTCAGCTTTCGTTCTGGGGGCGGTAAAAACTCAGCGCGTTGCCGCCCTGCCGGAGCTGACGCACTCGCCGCAGGCAACCATAGCTGGGCGCCAGTTCGTAACGACGATCGTGTTGCACGACCACCAGGCCGGGCGGATTCTGCGCCAGCAGCATCAAGGCGGGCGCGTACTCGCGCGAGAGCGCGTAAGGCGGATCCAGAAAGGCGATATCGCCCCGATAGGCTCCCAGCCGCTTGAGAACCTGCCCGTGCACCACCTCGGCGCGGTCCTCCAGGCCTAACGCGGCCAGATTCTCGCGGATGACCCGCACCGCCGCCCGGTCCGCCTCGATGAAGATCGCTCGCGCCGCCCCGCGACTGAGCGCCTCGATCCCCACCGCGCCCGAGCCCGCGTAGGCGTCCAGAAAAACCGCTCCTTGGATTTCCGGCGCCAGGACGTTGAACAGGGCCTCGCGCAAACGGTCGGGCGTGGGGCGAAGCGCCTCGCCCGGCAAGGTCTTCAGGCGTCTGCTGCGAAACTGCCCTCCGATGACTCGCATCAGCCTACCTGCGCAAGTCCGAAACGTCTTTGCCAGTGGCTGCGCACGTACTCGAGCGCCCGCCGCTGTTCGTCCACCGGCCCGGAAGCCAGAAAATCGGTGGCCTCGCGCCGCGCCAGCTCGAGCAGTTCGGCGTCCCGAACGATGTTGGCCACCCGCAGCGAAGGCATGCCCGCTTGCCGCGTCCCGAAGAACTCCCCGGGGCCGCGCAGCTTCAGATCCATTTCCGCGATGTAGAACCCGTCGGTGGACTCCACCAGCGTGCGGATGCGCTCCCGGCTGATCTCGTTCAGCGCTCCGGTCACCAGGATGCAGTAACTCTGCTCGGCCCCGCGTCCCACGCGTCCCCGAAGCTGGTGAAGCTGTGCCAGCCCGAATCGTTCGGCCTGCTCGATCACCATCACAGTGGCGTTGGGGACGTCCACACCCACCTCGATCACGGTGGTCGAGACCAGAATCTGCGTCTCGCCTCGCTTGAAGCTTTCCATTACCGCTTCCTTGTCCTCGGCCGGCATGCGCCCGTGCAGCAAACCGACGCGCAAGTCGGGAAACACGTCCTGGGACAGGTGACGGTACATTTTTTCGGCTGCCTTGCGCGCCTGCGTTTCCGATTCCTCGATGACGGGGTAAACGACATAGGCCTGCCGGCCCGCCTCAACCTGTTTTTTCAGGAAACTCCACACCCGTTCGATCTGGTCCTCACCGACGTGGCGGGTGATGATCGGCTTGCGACCCGGCGGCAGCTCGTCAATCACGGAAACATCCAGGTCCCCGTACAAGGTCAGCGCCAGGGTGCGCGGGATGGGCGTGGCCGTCATCACCAGCACGTCGGGACGCGCGCCCTTGCGCATGAAGCGCAGGCGCTGAAGCACGCCGAAGCGATGCTGTTCGTCAATGATGGCCAGTCCCAGCCGCTGGAATTCAACGTCCTCCTCGAGCAACGCATGAGTGCCTACGGCGAACTGCACCAGTCCTTCCGCGAGCAGCTTCTTCATGAGCGTCTTCTCGCGTTTCGTGGAGGAACCGGTGAGCAGACCCACCTGATAGCCCAGCTTCTGAAAAAGATTGCGGAAATAGTAATAGTGCTGCGCGGCCAGAATCTCGGTCGGCGCCAGCATCGCCACCTGACAGCCGTTCTCAATGGCGATGATGGCGGCTTCCGCGGCCACCAGCGTCTTGCCGCTGCCCACGTCGCCTTGCAGGAGACGGTTCATCGGATGCGGGCGCGCCATGTCCGCGGCGATTTCGGCCAGCACGCGCTTCTGCGCCGCCGTAGGTTTGAAGGGCAGCATCTGCTTGATCCGCTCGCGCACCCGGTCGTTCAGCTCGAAGGCAATCCCGCTCTCGCGCCGGGCCGAGCTTCTTTTCACCGCCAGCCCGTACTGCAACCAGAAGAACTCTTCGAAGATGAGCCGGATCTGGGCGGACGTGCGGAAGGCGTTCAGCAGGCGCAGATCTTCCTGCTCGGGCGGGAAATGAAGGCTGCGCAGCGCCGTCCACAAATCAGGCAATCGCAAGCGGCGGCGCAGGGAAGCGGGCAGCGGATCGGGCGGCGGCGCCAGCCTCTCCAGCACGCCGTGGATCAAGCGACGAAACACGCGCGTGGTGATCTTGCCCGCCGCTTCGTAAATGGGTACGACCCGGCCCACATGCAGGGCCGCGTCCGCCTCGTCCTCCTCCGAAAGGATCTCGTATTCCGGGTGGACCATGCTGAGCTGGCCGGCATAGCTGTCGTACTCGACCTTGCCGTACAAGGCCACGCGCTGGCCGGGTTGCAGCAACTCAGTCAAATAGGCGGCGTGAAACCACTTCACCAGCAGCACGGTGCGTGAGGCGTCCGTGAAGGTAGCCTCGAACAGGCCCAGGTCCCGCCGCCGAAATGGGGAAAGCTTTGCCGTGCGAACCTCCGCGATCACCGTCGCCATTTCCCCGGGCGCCAGTTGGGCGATGGTCTTGACGTTGGTCCGGTCCTCGTAGCGGAAGGGCGGATAGGCCAGCAGGTCTTCGACCGTGCTCAGGCCCTTGGCTTCCAGCAGGGCGGCGCGGGCCGGTCCCACGCCTTTGACGTACATCAGCGGAGTGCTCAGATCCACGGAAGAACACCAGTGTAACGGCCCCGGCTCAGGGCCGATCCCTTGCAGCGACGCGCATCAACCGATCTCGACCCGCTCGATCCGGCTTCCCGCGCCCGAGACAATCCGCACTTGCGTGCGCGCCGCCTGAAAATACTCGGCCCGCCGCTCGATCAGCTCCCGGTTGGCGCGACCCTCGGCGGGTGGCGAGTGCAGCCGGACCGTCGGCGCGCCGCCGGGCGAGCGTTCGATCCGCGCCTGCCGCGAATTGGGCTTGACCCGCACTTGCACCCGCATGTGTTGATTCTGCCAAATTCCATGCGATAGAGTGAATGGGTGCCCGGGGGGAGCAGACTATGAGCGAGAAAGTGAGCCGTCGAAGCGTCACCACGGCAGCGCTGGCCGGCGCCGCGCTGCCCGCACTGGAGCCGGAAACCCAGGAGCGCATCGTGCGCAATGCGCCCGTCTCACCTAAGGAAAAACTCGCCATCACCAAACTGGAAACGTTCCTCGTCAAGCCGCGCTGGCTCTTTCTGAAAATCCACACCAACGCCGGGATCGTGGGGCTGGGCGAACCGATTCTCGAGGGCCGCGCCCGCACCTGCGCCGAAGCCGTCAAAGAAGTCGAACCGTATTTAGTGGGCAAGGACCCGCGCCAGGTCGTGCATCACTGGCAAGCCATCTACCGCCACGCCTTTTATCGCGGCGGCCCCATCCTGACCAGCGCACTGAGCGGCATAGACATGGCGCTGTGGGACATCAAGGGCAAGGCGCTCGGCGTGCCCGTCTACGAACTGCTCGGCGGACCGACGCGCTCCCGCGTCCGCGTCTACGCACACGCCGGCACGCCGGAATTGCTCAAGAAACGGATGGCGCAGGGATTCACCGCCTTCAAATGCGGCCCTGCCAAGCGCCGTCCTTCACGCTACATCGAAACGCCTGCCGAGGTGCAATACGCCGCCGAACGCTTCGCCGAGTTGCGGCGCATCGCCGGCAACGACAAGGACATCGCCATTGACTTCCACGGCGCCATCAGCCCGGCGACCGCCAAACTGCTCATCAAGGCGCTCGAACCCTACCAGCCCATGTTCGTCGAGGAGCCCTGCCAGTGCCAGAACCACGATGTCATGGCCGACATCGCGCGTTCCACTTACCTGCCCATCGCCACCGGCGAGCGCGTCTTCACGAAATGGGGCTTCCTGGAAGTGCTTCAGAAGGGCGCTGCGACGGTGCTCCAGCCGGATCTCTGCCACGCCGGCGGAATCACCGAGTGCCGACTGATCGCGGGTATGGCCGAAGCCTATTACGCCGGCATCGCGCCCCATAACCCGCTGGGGCCGATCTCGCTTGCCGCCGGCATCCAGCTCGCCGCCTCGATCCCCAACTTCCTGGTCCAGGAGCAGGTCAGCCTGGGTGAAGGCTACCTCAAGCAGCCCTTCGTGCTCAAAGACGGCTGGGTGGACATCCCCACCGGCCCCGGCCTGGGCATCGAGCTGGACGAAAACGCCATGGCCGACAAGATCGGCCACGACTGGCGCAATCCGGAAACCTACGATCCCGAGGACGGCTCCGTGGTGGACTGGTAACGCCACCCCTGCCGGCCCTCGCTGCGCCGCGGATTGCTAAGATCAGAGCATCATGACCAAGCAGGAAATTCTTTCTTCCATCATCGAGATCGGCATCGTTCCCGTGGTTCGAGCCCCCAGCGCGGAGACCGCGGTGCGTGCCGTCCAGGCGATTTACGAAGGCGGCATCCGCGCTGCCGAAATCACCATGACCGTTCCCGGCGCGTTGCGCGCCCTGGAAAAAGTCGCCGACGCGCTGGGCGACAAGATCGTCCTCGGCGCCGGCACCGTGCTCGACGCCGAAACGGTGCGCGCCGCCATGCTGGCCGGCGCCGAGTTCTTCGTATCGCCCGGATTGAAGCTGGCCACGATCGAGATGGCGCGCCGGTACTCGAAAGTCTCCATGCCGGGCGCGCTGACGCCCACCGAAGTGCTGGCGGCCTGGGATGCCGGGGCCGACATCGTCAAGATCTTCCCTTGCGGCAACGTCGGCGGTCCCAAGTACATCAAGGCGCTAAAGGCGCCCTTCCCGCACATCGAGATGATCCCCACAGGCGGCGTGAACCTCGAGACGGCCGGCGAGTTCCTCAAGGCCGGGGCCTGCGCGGTGGCGGTGGGCGCCGAGCTGGTGGACGCCAAGAGCTTGAAGGAAGGCCGCTACGACGTCATCACCGAGCGGGCGCGCCAGTTCCTGGCCGTCATCGCACGGGCGCGCGAGGAAATGAAGGCGGCGGCCTGAGAAGGAGGCAACGTGCGGGTCGGCAGCCTGACGCGCCGGGCAGCGTGCCTGGCGGCGCTGGCCTTCGCGCTTTCGGCCGCCGGGCAAAGGCCGGCGGCCGTTTTTCCGGGCAAGGACTGGGAGCGCATCCGCGACCCGGAGTCCGTCGGTTTCTCGCGCCCGCGTCTGGAGGTCCTACGGTCGTACCTGCGCACGCTGGACACCACGGCCATGATGGCGGTCGTAGGCGGGCGCGTGCTGTTCGACTACGGCGACCTGGCGCATCTGAGCTATCTGGCCAGCGTGCGCAAGAGCGTGCTCGCCATGCTGTACGGCAACTATGTCGCCTCGGGCAAGATTCCGCTGAACCGGACCTTGCGCGAGCTCGGCTTCACCGATCTTCAGGGACTCCTCCCCATCGAGCAGGAAGCCACCATCGAGCACCTCCTTACGGCGCGCAGCGGGATTTATCACCCCGCCTCCAATCCGGGCGATCATACCGCCATGGCGCCGCCGCGAGGCTCGCAAAAGCCGGGCGCTTACTTCCTCTACAACAACTGGGATTTCAACGCCGCAGGCGCCATCTTCGAGAAGCTCACGGGCCGTGACATCTACGACGCGCTGGAAACCGATCTGGCCCGCCCTGTCGGCATGCAGGATTTCGATCGCTCCCGGCAAAAGAAAGCGGGCGACTTGAAGCGTTCCATGTATCCGGCATACCACATGTGGCTTTCGACCCGGGATATGGCGCGCCTGGGATATCTCATGCTGCGCGAGGGCGATTGGGCCGGCCGCCAGATCATCCCCCGCGACTGGGCGCGCAAGATCGTCTCCCTGGTCACCCCGCTGGCCGAGTTGAACCCGCTGTCGCAGCGCCAGAGCGCTTACGGCGCCGGCCAGCTTTGGGGCTATGGCTACATGTGGTGGGTTTGGGACGCGCCTGGGCAGCGAGGGCCGATGGCCGGCGCCTACACGGGCATGGGCGCCTACGGCCAGTACATCACCGTGCTGCCGGCGCTCGATCTCGTCGTGGTCCACAAGACGGATCCCCAACAGCCGCGACCCGGCTCCGCGGACGGCGCAGCCCCGGCCCGGCCCCGCGCCGTCACCGGGACCGAGTACTTCACCGCCCTGCAATTGCTGATCGCCGCGCACTGCGGCGACCGCTGCCGCTGAGCCCCACCGCAATCGGCCGCGCCGGCGTTCTGCTACACTGAAAAGCCGGCTATGCCTATCAGCAAGGAATTGCTGGAGATCCTGGTTTGCCCGCTCTGCAAGCAGCCGGTCGAGCTCAAGCCTGACCAGAGCGGCCTGAAGTGCGTCGCCTGCAAGCGCGTCTACCCGATTCGCGATGACATCCCGGTGATGCTGGTAGACGAGGCCGTCATCGAAGAGTGAAGGCGCGGCCCAAGCTCCTGGACAGGCTACCGCAGCGCGCGCGGGTGCTCATCATCCGGCTGCGCTCGCTGGGGGACTGCGTGTTGACCACGCCGGCGCTGGAACTTCTCAAGCGCCATCGTCCCGACTTGCGCGTGGCGATGATGGTGGAGGATCGCTTCCGCGCGGTCTTCGAGGACAACCCGGACGTGGAGGTCCTGCTCGAACCCAGACCGGCCGCCGCTGCCCGCTGGCGCGCCCGCCTGTGCGTGAACCTGCACGGGGGACCGCGCAGCGCCTGGCTCACCGCCGCCTCGCTGTCTCGCTGGAGGGCCGGCTTCGCCCACTTCCGCTGCCGGTGGCTTTACAACGTGCGCATCCCGACCGCGCAGCAGATCCTGGGGGTGAACCGCAAGGTGCACACAGCAGAACATATTGCCTCGGCAATGTTTTACCTGGGCGTGCCCCGGGGCGAGATCCCGCGGGCCCGCCTGTTCACCCGGGCGCCGAGCCGGACCGAAAGCAGCCCTTACGTCGTGATCCACCCGCTGGCCTCCAGTCCGTCCAAGACCTGGCCGGCCGAGCGTTTCCTGGGCCTGGCCCGCAGGATCCGGCAGGAATGGGACCTGGAGCCGGTCTTCATCGCGGGGCCCGGCGAGGACCTCAGCGCCTTCGCCGCCTGCCGCTGCCTCATCGGCGCGCCGCTTCCGGAGATCAAGGCGCTCATCGCCGGCGCGACATTTTTCGTTGGAAATGATTCGGGCCCGGCGCACATGGCGGCCGCTCTGGGACGGCCCGTGCTGGTGATCTTCGGCGACTCCGACGTTCAGGTCTGGAGGCCGTGGAAGGCCGTCTCGGAAGTGGTGGTGGCCCGCGGCGGCATCGAGAAAGTCAGCGAGGCGGAAGTGTTCGGCGCCCTGCTGCGCCTGAGGATGGCGGCATGAGAGATCTGTGGCGCCTGCTCAGTTACGTTCGTCCCTACTGGGCGGCATTGATCGCCTCGGTGGTGCTGATGGCGATTGCCGGTGCGGCTCACGCCATGATCGCGCTCCTGGTGGGGCCTGTCTTCGATCGCGTGCTGAACCCCGCCTCGCCCAACGTCCCCGTGCAACTGTTCACGATCCCGGGCCTCGGCCGCCCGATTTACCTGCACGAGCTGGTGCCCGAGGGCATCCGCAACGTCTGGACCATGGTGGCCTTCGGGATCCTGAGCACGTTCCTGGTCAAGGGCGCCGCCGATTACGCCGGCAATTACCTGGTCAATTTCGTCGGCCTCTCGGCGGTGACCGACCTGCGCCAGCGCGTCTTCGACAAGGTGTTGCGCCATGGCTTCCACTTCTTCGAGATGCACTCCACGGGCCGGCTGATCTCCTCGATCATGAACGACATCGAAAAGGTCCAGGTGGCCACCTCGCACATGCTGGCCGATTTCCTGCGCCAGGCGTTCACCGTGATCTGGCTGCTCCTGGTCCTGCTCTACAACGACTGGAAACTGGCGCTGGTGAGCCTGACCCTGCTGCCCTTCGTGCTCGTGCCCACGGCGCGCATCGGGCACCGCATCCGTCGCACCACGCGCCGTGCGCAGGACGCCGCGGCCGAGCTCACGCACATCCTGCAAGAGGCCCTGGCCGGCTACCAGGTCGTGAAGTCCTTCAACGCGGAAGAGTACGAATCGCGGCGTTTCCGGGCCGCCGCCCGCCGCCTGCGCTCGAACAACCTGCGCTATGTGGCGCAGCAGGCGCTGGCTTCCCCGCTCATCGAATTCTTCGGCGCCCTCACCATCGTCGGGCTGCTCACGTACGCACGCAACCAGATCAAGGTGGGCGCCATGACCACCGGCCAGTTCACCAGTTTCGTCATCGCCCTGCTCATGCTCTATGAGCCGGTCAAGCGGCTGACGGGAATCCACAACATCTTCCAGCAGGCTTTGGGAGCGTCCCAGAAGGTCTTCGAGTATCTGAGCCGGGGCGAGGAGGTGCGCGACCGGCCGGGCGCGGGCCCGCTCGAGCGCTTCGAGCATTCCATCGTCTACGATCGCGTCTCGTTCCGCTATCCGGGCTCGCCCAACGGCTTCCTGCTGGAGGACATCCGGATGGAAGTGCGCCGCGGCGAGGTGCTGGCCGTGGTGGGCCCCAGCGGCGCGGGCAAAACCACGCTGGTCAATCTGCTGCCCCGCTTCTATGACGTCACCAGCGGCGCCGTCCGCATTGACGGGCGCGACGTCCGGGACATCCAGCTCGCGTCCCTGCGCCAGCTCATCGGCATCGTGGCCCAGGACACCTTCCTGTTCAACGACACGGTGGCCAACAACATCCGCTACGGACGGCCCGACGCCGGCATGGAGGCCGTGCGCCAAGCGGCGCGCAATGCGCTGGCCGAGGAGTTCATCCTCGAACTTCCCCAGGGCTACGATACCCTGATCGGCGAGCGCGGCGTCAAGCTCAGCGGCGGGCAGCGCCAGCGCATCGCCATCGCCCGCGCCCTGCTCAAGAACGCTCCCATTCTGATCCTCGACGAAGCCACTTCTCACCTGGACACCGAGTCCGAGCTGCTGGTCCAGCGCGCGCTGGCCAATCTGATGGCGGGTCGAACCGTCATCGTCATCGCCCATCGGCTCTCCACCGTGCGACGCGCCGACCGCATCGTCGTCCTCGAGCGCGGGCGCATCGTGGAAACCGGCCGTCACGAGGAGCTGGTGGCGGCCGGCGGCGTCTACCAGCGGCTGCATGAACTGCAATTCCTCGAACCCGACCCCCTGGTGAATCCATGAGCGTCCGCAGCATGACCGGCTTCGCCACGGTGCGCCGCAGCCTGAACGGCGCCGAGCTGACCGTCCGCATCCGGTCGGTCAATCATCGCAGTCTCGACGTGCACCTGCACTTGCCTCCCGATCTGGAACGCTTCGAGCCCGCCCTGCGGTCCGTCATCCGGCGCTACGTCGCGCGCGGCCACTTGCAGATCCAGGTGCGGACGGCCAACTTGCGCCGCACCGCGCCTGTCGCGCTGAATCTTGCCCTGCTGGATGCCTATCTGACCGCCTTTCACCGGGCCGCGGCCGTCCACGGCCTGCACGGCCAGCCCGATCTGAACGCCGCGCTGCGGCTGCCGGGCATGTTCGAAATCATCGAGGAAGAACCTTCGGTGGAAATGGAAGCGTGCCTGGCGGAAGCGCTCGAGCAGGCGCTGGAGGCGCTCAACCAGCAGCGCGAACGCGAGGGCCGGGAGATTGCCGCCGAGCTGCGCGCGCGTAATGCGGCCATCCAGGACCAGGTCGAGCGGATGGAGCAAATGGCAGGCAGCGTGCTTTCGGCCTGGCATTTGCGCCTCAAGGAGCGCGTTCAGGAATTGCTCCAAGGCGTCGCCGCGGATCCCCAGCGCCTGGCCCAGGAAGTCGCCTTCCTCGCCGAGCGCAGCGACGTCAGCGAGGAAATCCTACGCCTGAAGATCCACTGCGCACAGGTGCAGGAACTTCTGATGCACGGCGGCGAGGTGGGCAAAAAACTGGATTTCCTGCTTCAGGAAATGCAACGGGAAGTGAATACCATCCTGGCCAAGACCGGCGGCGCCGGCGAGGCGGGGCTGGCCCTTACGGATCTGGCGCTGGCCGCCAAGGCCGAAATCGAGAAACTGCGCGAGCAAGCCTCGAACCTGGAATGAACCGACGCGAGCCTCTCGTCTTCATCGTTTCCGGACCTTCCGGATCGGGCAAGTCCAGCCTGGTTCGCAGGGTGCTGGAGTCCGAACCCGGCTTGTTGTTCTCGGTCTCCTACACCACCCGCCCGCCGCGGGGCGTTGAACGGGAAGGCCGGCACTACCACTTCGTCAGTCGCGAGGAGTTCCGCCGGCGCGCCTCGCGCGGCGAGTTCCTGGAATGGGCCGAGGTGTTCGGACATTTCTACGGGACCCATCGCAGCTACCTGGATCGGGCCGCCGCCGAGGGCCTGGATCTGGTACTGGACATAGACGTGCAAGGTGCGCGACAATTGAAAAGTAACGTACCGGAGGCAGTTTCCGTCTTCGTACTGGCCCCCTCGCGCGAGGAGCTGGAGCGCCGCTTGCGCACACGCTCGGAAGATACCGAGGATGCAATTCGCCGGCGGCTCGGCGAGGCAGCTCGCGAAATGGCGGCTTACATTGCCTACGATTACGTGCTGGTGAATGATGAACTGGACCGGGCGGCGCGCCGGCTGGCCGCCATCATCCAGGCCGAACGCTTGCGCCGCAGCCGAATGGAGCCCGTGGTCCAATGCATCCTGGCGAGCTTCCCGACTTGACGGCGCGGGGGAGATTCAATCGCAGGAGGAAAAAGGAAAACGAACGGGTATGCCCGACCGCACGCATCGTGATAACGTGATCGCCGTCCCCGACGATCCCGAGCTCAGCACCTACCGTTTCATCATTGTCGCGGCCAAACGGGCCCGGCAGCTTCAGAGCGGGCAGCGTCCCTTGCTGCCCACGGCATCCAAGAAGCCCACGGTCATCGCCATGGAGGAGGTCCGTCGCGGCCTCATCAAATGGGAGGACCCGGCGCGCAGGCCCGAGCGCCCGGTTGAAGCCGTCGAGGACAAACTGTTGAGCAGCCTGGATACGCCATGAACCTCGTGCTCGGAGTCGGCGGCGGCATCGCGGCCTACAAGGCCGCTGAACTGGCGCGCCTGCTGATGGAACGCGGTCACAGCGTCCAGGTGGTCATGACGCAGGCCGCCCAACAGTTCGTTCGCCCGCTCACCTTCGCCGCACTCACGGGACGCAAGGTCATCACCGGGCTGTTCCCGGACGAAAACGCCGCCGACACGCTGGCCAGCGCCACCGAACACATTCGTGTAGCCCAGGAATGCGAGCTGCTCGTCGTGGCGCCCGCCACGGCCAATCTGCTCGCCAGGTTCGCGCACGGAATCGCGGACGATTTTCTCACCGCCCTCTATTTGGCCTTCACGGGACCCGTCGTGCTGGCGCCGGCCATGAACGCCAACATGTGGCGACATGAGGCCACCCAGCGCAATGTGGAGACGCTGCGCGGACGGGGGCACATCCTGGTGGAGCCTGAGGAAGGGCCGCTGGCCTGCGGTATGGTCGGCCCGGGCCGGCTGGCCGACCCCGCCCTCATCGTGGAAGCCGTCGGCGCTGCGCTGGCCCGCTGGCGAGACCTGGAAGGCGAATGCGTGCTGGTGACCGCCGGTCCCACGCAGGAGCCGCTCGACCCCGTCCGCTTCATCTCCAATCGCTCCAGCGGCAAGATGGGCTACGCCCTGGCCGATGCCGCCCTGGCGCGCGGCGCCCGCGTCGTCCTGATTTCCGGCCCTGTGCATTTGACGCCGCCCCTGGGAGTCGAACTCATTCGCGTCGAGACCGCCGAACAGATGCGGCAAGCCGTCCTCGAGCGGCTGCCCGAAGCCACCATCGTCATCAAGGCGGCGGCCGTGGCCGACTACCACCTGGCCCAGGTGCCCGGCCAGAAGCGCAAGAAATCGGCCGCGCGCTGGTCGCTCGAGTTGGACCCCACCCCGGACATCCTCGCCGAGATCGGGCGCAACAAAGGCGATCGCTTGCTGGTGGGCTTCGCCGCTGAAACCGAAAACCTGCTGGCTGAGGCGCGCCGCAAGCTGCAGGACAAGAACTGCGACATGCTGGTGGCCAACCGGGTGGAAGAGGCTTTCGGCGCCGACGACAACGAGATTACCCTGCTGATGCGCACCGGCGAGGTCGTCGAGTTGCCCCGCGCTTCCAAGCGCCAACTGGCGGACAAGATTCTCGATTACCTGATTCAGTTGCGGTTGAGCCTTCACGCAGCGCGATGAACACCGGGCTGCTGCGCCAGTATCTGGCCTACTTCCAGGATCTGGGCATTCGCTCTTTGTACCGCCGGCCCGCTTCCCCGCCCCCAACCGCGGGCGCCGAGGCCGAGCCCCTGCTCGTCGAAGCCGGCGATTTACCGCCGGCGTCGCTGCTGGTCGAGCCGGAAGCCGACTCGCCCCGGGAAACGCTCGAGCAGATTCGCGCCGATCTGGGCGAGTGCACACGCTGCCGCCTGCACCAGGGCCGCACCCAGATCGTCTTCGGGGACGGAAACCCCCAAGCCAGACTGGTCTTCGTGGGCGAAGGGCCGGGCGCCGATGAAGACGCTCAGGGCATCCCGTTCGTCGGACGCGCCGGTCAACTGCTCACCCAGATGATCGAGAATACCGCTCGTCGCGAGGGCATCCCCCTGCTACGCGCCGACGTCTACATCTGCAACGTCGTGAAGTGTCGCCCGCCCGGCAACCGCACACCCGAGGCCGACGAGATGGAAACGTGCAGCGCCTTCCTGTTCCGCCAGCTCGCCGCGATTCGCCCTAAAGCGATCTGCGCCCTCGGCGCCACCGCCGCGCGTGCCCTGCTGGGCACCCGCGAAGGCGTGACCAGGCTGCGCGGCCGCTGGTACCGCTGGCGCGGAATCCCGGTCATGGTGACCTACCATCCCTCCTACCTGCTGCGGCCGTACAATCAGAACGCCAAGCGGGAAGCCTGGGAGGACCTCAAGCGGGTCCTTCACTATGTCTACGACTGAGCCTCGGCGCGGCCGCTTCATCAGCTTCGAGGGCCTCGACGGCAGCGGCAAGACGACCCAGATCCGCCTGCTGGCCGACTGGCTCGGCGCGCAGGGACGCGAAGTCGTGGTTGCCGTGGAACCCGGAGGCACCCGTGTCGGCGAGCAGATTCGGGCCATTCTCCTGGACGTGAGCCACCGCGAGCTGGCGCCCGAGACCGAGCTGTTGCTGTATTTCGCCTCGCGCGCACAGAACGTTGCCGAAGTGATCCGCCCTGCCCTGGCGCGCGGCGCCCTGGTGCTGGCTGACCGCTTCACCGATTCCACCATCGCCTACCAGGGCTACGGCCGCGGTCTGGGAGAATCCACGGTGCGACAGCTCCACCACATCGCTTGCGGAGACCTGTTTCCCGACCTCACCCTGTTGCTCGATGTGGATCCGGAAATCGGCCTGGCCCGCGCTCGCGGCCGCGGCGCGCTCAACCGCATGGACGAGCAGGCGCGCGAGTTTTACCGGAAGGTCCGCGAGGCCTACCGCGAACTGGCGTGCGCCGAGCCGGAGCGCTTTCGCCTCATAGACGCCTCACGGGATATCGAGCAGGTGGCGCGAGCGGTCCGGGACGCGGTGGCGCCACTGCTATCCATCTGATCTCAAAGAACTTCTTCTGACACGCGCGCCGGGCAAGAATTCGCGCGCCCCAATGTTGACAAATTTGTACACTTTCGCTATCCTTGGATTCAGAGAGCAATTTCCACCGTCCCTTGCCGGACGGTTCAACCAGGAGGAATACGGAGCATGAGCACGGCCAGCCAGGAAATCCAGGCCCTCACCCAGCAGGAATACAAATACGGCTTCGAAACGCCGATCGAGATCGAAGCCTTTCCGCCGGGCTTGAACGAGGACATCATTCGCGAAATTTCGGCCCGCAAACACGAGCCGAAGTTCCTGCTGGAGTGGCGGCTCAAGGCGTACCGCCACTGGCTCACGATGAAAGAGCCCACTTGGGCCAATGTCAAGTACCCGCCCATTGACTATCAGAAGATCGTTTACTTTGCGGCGCCCAAGGGATGGAAGAAAGGGCCCAAGAGCATCGAGGAGGTTGATCCCGAGCTGCTGCGGACCTACGAGAAGCTGGGCATCCCGTTGCACGAGCGGGAGCGGCTGGCCGGAGTGGCCGTGGACGCGGTCTTCGACAGCGTTTCGGTCGCCACCACCTTGCAGGAGAAGCTCGCCGAGTTGGGCATCATCTTCTGCTCGTTCTCGGAGGCCGCCGAGAAGCATCCCGAGCTGGTGGAGCGCTACTTGGGCTCGGTCGTGCCTTATACCGACAACTTCTTCGCCGCGCTCAATTCCGCGGTCTTCAGTGACGGCTCCTTCTGTTACGTGCCCAAGGGAGTGCGCTGCCCGGTCGAACTTTCCACCTATTTCCGCATCAACGCGCGCGACACCGGGCAGTTCGAGCGCACCCTGATCATCGCCGACGAAGGCGCCTACGTCAGCTATCTGGAAGGCTGCACCGCGCCGATTCGCGACTCCAATCAGCTCCATGCGGCGGTGGTGGAGCTGGTGGCGCACGACTACGCCACCATCAAGTACTCCACCGTGCAGAACTGGTATCCCGGCGACAAGCAGGGTCGCGGCGGCATTTACAACTTCGTGACCAAGCGCGGCAAGTGCCTGGGCAAGTACTCCAAGATTTCCTGGACGCAGCTTGAAACCGGCTCAGCCATTACCTGGAAGTATCCGAGCTGCCTGCTGATCGGCGAGGGTTCGGTGGGCGAATTCTACTCGGTGGCGGTCACCAACAACCACCAGCAGGCCGACACCGGAACCAAGATGATCCATATCGGTCGCAACACCCGCTCGACCATCGTGAGCAAGGGCATCTCGGCCGGGCACGGCCAGAACAGCTACCGCGGCATGGTCAAGATCCTGCCCGGCGCCGAGAACGCGCGGAACTTCTCCCAGTGCGACTCCATGCTGCTCGGCAACCAGTGCGGCGCCCACACCTTCCCGTATCTGGAGGTCAAGAACCCCACGGCGCGCGTCGAACACGAGGCGTCGGTTTCTCGCATCGGCGAGGACCAGATCTTCTACTGCCGCCAGCGCGGCCTCTCCACCGAGGATGCTGTCTCCATGATCGTCAGCGGCTTCACCCGTCAGGTGATCCAGGAGCTGCCCATGGAGTTCGCAGTGGAGGCGCAGCGGCTGCTGAGCGTGAGCCTGGAAGGCAGCGTCGGTTGAGCAAGGGTTCGATGGAAATCATTCAGAGGGAGGCCATGCTCGAAATCAAGAATCTGCATGCAAAGGCCGGGGACAAGTTGATTCTCCGGGGAGTGAATTTGAAAGTAGGCGCCGGCGAAGTCCACGCCATCATGGGGCCGAACGGCTCGGGCAAGAGCACGCTGGCGCAGGTCATCGCGGGGCGCGATCTCTACGAGGTCACCGAAGGCGAGGTGTTATTCGAGGGCAAGAACCTTCTGGAGCTGGCGCCGGAAGAGCGCGCCCGCGAGGGCATCTTCATGGCCTTCCAGTATCCGGTGGAGATTCCCGGGGTCAGCAACCTGTACTTCCTGCGCACCGCGCTGAACTCCGTTCGCAAACACCGGGGCCTGGAAGAGATGGACGTGATGGATTTCATGGCGCTGGTCCGCGAGAGGGTCAAGCTGCTGGGGATGAACGAGGCGCTGCTGGAGCGCCCCGTCAACGAGGGCTTCTCCGGAGGGGAAAAGAAACGCAATGAAATCCTCCAACTGGCGGTACTGGAGCCGAGGCTGGCCATCCTGGATGAGACCGACTCCGGCCTCGACATTGACGCGCTGAAGGCGGTGGCGGCCGGCATCAACGCCATGCGCAGCCCGGAGCGCGCCATGATCGTGGTGACGCACTATCAGCGACTGCTCGAGTACGTCGAACCGGATTTCGTTCACGTCATGGCCGACGGCCGCATCGTGCGCTCGGGCGACAAGCAACTGGCCCGCGAGCTCGAGCGGCAGGGCTACGCGTGGCTCGAAGAGGAAGCCGCCCTGGCTCAGGAGAATCGGGCATGAACACCGCGGTCACGGGAACGGCGACCGGGCAGGAAACCTGGCTGGCTGCCTTCGGAGAGCGCGAGCGGGAGCTGGCCAGTCAGTGGCCGTGGTGGCTGCACGGCCTGCGCCGCACGGCGCTGGCCCGCTTCGCCGAAATGGGCTTTCCCACCACGAAAGTCGAGGAGTGGAAGTACACGAATCTGGCGCCGCTGACCCGCATCGTGTTCCACCCGGCGGGACGCCCGGCCGACCCCGCCGACCTTCCCGCAACCTGGCTCGATTCGCTGGATGCTTTCATTGTGCGCACCGTCAACGCCCACCCGCTCTCGCAAATCGCCCGGCGCGGATTGAGCGTCCGGTCTCTCCGACAGGCGTGGCAGGACCAGCCGGATCTGGTTCAGCGGCATCTGGCACGGTACGCTGCTTTCGACCGGCACGCCTTCGTGGCGCTCAATACGGCGTTCTTCGAAGACGGGCTGCTGGTGGAAATCGCACCCGGAACCGTACTCGACAAGCCCGTGTTGCTGCTGCATTACCTGGCGCCCGACCGCGAGACGCCGGCCTCTCACCCCCGCTCCCTCGTGCTGGCCGGCCCCAACAGTCAGGCGCAAATCCTCGAAGCCTGGGTGGGTCCGGATTCCTGCACCTATCTGCGCAATTCGGTCACCGAGCTTCTGGCGGGTGACGGGGCCGTCTTGGACTATGTCCGGCTCGAGATGGAGGGCGACCAGGCCTTTCACTTCGCCGGCTTGCACGCCCGCCAGGGACGCTCTTCCAGTCTCGCCGTCCACACGATCCTGCTCGGAGGCGCGCTGGTGCGCAGCGAGATCGGCGTGGTGCTGGACGGCGAAGGCGCCTCCACCGCACTGAACGGGCTGTATCTGGCCAAGGGCCGCCAGCACATGGACAACTACACCACGCTGGATCACGCCCAGCCTCACGCCACCAGCTTCGAGCTTTATAAGGGCATCCTCGATGGCCGGTCCGAGGCCGTTTTCCACGGGCGCATTATCGTCCGGCCGGAAGCGCAGAAGACCGACGCCATCCAGCGCAACAAGAACCTGTTGTTGAGCCGGGACGCGGTCATCAACACCAAACCGCAGCTTGAAATCTACGCCGACGACGTCCGCTGCACTCACGGGGCGACCGTCGGGCAGGTGGACGCGGACGCGGTCTTCTACCTTCGCTCGCGCGGCATTGCGCACCGCGACGCACGGCGGCTGCTCACGCTGGCCTTTGCCCAGGAGATCACCGATCGCGTACAACCTGCCCTCTTGCGAGAGCACCTTGCCGCCCAATTGCTCCAGCGACTCGACGATCCCGGGGGAGTCACGCCATGAGCACAACGAGGACGGCGCCCTTCAACGCTTCCCGGGGCAGCGCCCTGGATGTCGCATGCGTTCGCGCAGACTTCCCTGCCCTGCACCAACAGGTGAACGGGCGGCCGCTCGTCTACCTGGACAATGCGGCCACCACCCAAAAACCGCGCGCCGTCCTCGACGCGATGCTCGACTTCTACACACGCGATTGCGCCAACGTGCATCGCGGCGTCCATGCGCTCAGCCAGCGCGCCACCGATGCCTACGAAGCCGCCCGCGAAAAGGTGGCGAGCTTCCTGAACGCGCGGCCGCGGGAAATCGTGTTTACGCGGGGCACGACCGAGGCCATCAACTTGGTGGCGCACAGCTACGGCCGCAGTTGCCTCCGCCAGGGCGACGAAATCCTCATCACCGAGCTCGAACATCACTCCAACATCGTTCCCTGGCAGCTTCTCACCGAGCAGACTGGCGCGCGACTGCGCGTGGCGCCCATCAACGACCGGGGAGAAATCCAGTGGGATGCGTTCCGGCGTTTGCTCGGGCCGCGCACACGCCTGGTGGCCGTGGCCCACGTCTCCAACGCCCTGGGTACCGTCAATCCCGTCGAGCAGATCTGCCGCCTGGCCCATGCCCACGGAGCGCGGGTACTGGTGGATGGAGCCCAGGCCGTGCCTCACCTGGCGGTGGATGTGCGCGCCCTGGATTGTGATTTTTACGCTTTCTCCGGACACAAGCTCTACGGACCGACGGGCATCGGCGTCCTGTACGGCAAGTGGGAGCTTCTGGCCGAGATGCCGCCCTATCAAGGCGGCGGCGATATGATCCGATCCGTGAGTTTCGAGAGGACGCTTTACAACGATCCCCCTTACCGCTTTGAGGCGGGAACGCCGCACATCGCCGGCGCCATAGGGCTGGCCGCCGCCGTCGAATATGTGAGCCGGCTGGGGCTGGAGGTGATCCACCGCCATGAAGAGCAATTGCTCCGGGCGGCTACTCGCGCGCTGGAGGAAATCCCCGGCGTGCGCATCATCGGCACGGCCGCCCACAAGGCCGCCGTCGTCTCCTTCGTACTGGATGGCGTCCATCCGCATGACGTGGCCACCGTGCTGGACCACGAAGGGGTCGCGGTGCGAGCGGGACACCACTGCGCCCAGCCCTTGATGGAACGCCTTGGCTTGCCCGCCACCACGCGCGCCTCCTTCGCCTTATACAATAGCCTGGAGGAGGTGGACGCGCTGGCGCGGGCCGTGCGACGCGCGCGCGAACTCTTTGAGTAACGGTGGGGCTGGAAGATCTTTATCAGCAACTGATCATGGATCACGGGCGCCGTCCGCGCAATTTCCGTGTGCTCCAGGACGCCACCCATCACCTGGAAGGATACAACCCGCTCTGCGGAGACCGGTTTACCGTCTACTTGAAGATCGCCGATGGCCGCGTGGCCGACGTCTCCTTTCAGGGGAGCGGTTGCGCGATTTCCACGGCCTCGGCTTCGCTCATGACCGAAGCGGTCAAGGGCAAGACCGAGGACCAGGTCGAGACACTCTTCGAAGCCTTTCATGCCGTGGTGACGGGCAAGCGCGCGCCGGATGCCGCTTCGCTGGGCAAACTGGCGGCCTTCGCCGGGGTGGCCGCTTACCCCGTCCGGGTCAAGTGCGCGACCCTGCCGTGGCATACGTTGAAGGGCGCTCTGGCGGGCAACAAGCAACCTGTAAGTACGGAGTAACTCATGAGTGAAACTCTCGAGGATCGGGTCATCGCGGCCCTGAAAACGATTTACGATCCGGAAATTCCGGTGAACATTTACGATCTGGGCCTCATCTACGAGGTCAACGTGGATGCGGAAGGTTCCGTGCGCATCGCCATGACGCTCACCGCGCCCGCCTGCCCCGTCGCCGCCATGTTGCCGCGCCAGGTCGAGCAGCGCGTGCGCGAGGTCCCCGGGGTCAAAGAGGCGCACGTGGATCTGGTGTGGGATCCGCCCTGGACTCCCGAGCGCATGTCCCAGGAAGCGCGATTGCGCCTGGGCTTTTTCTGATCGGGCATGAAGATCAGCGCGCAGGAAGAATACGGGATTCGGTGCCTGCTCCAGTTCGGCAGGCATCCCGGCGAGAGCCTCACCATCGGCCAGATCGCCCAGGCTGAAGGTCTCTCGCGCGAGTACGTGGCCAAGCTCATGCGTTTGCTGCGCCGCGCGGGCCTGGTCCGCAGCGTGCGAGGCCAGGCGGGCGGCTACGTCCTGGCCCGACCGCTCGAACAGATCACCGTCGCTGAGGCGTTGTCTGCCCTCGGCAGCAGGCTCTGGGACCCCGATTTCTGTCGGCAACACCCGGGGCTGCGCAGTCTTTGCTCGCACTCCCGCGACTGCAATGTCCAATGGCTGTGGCGGCGGATCCAAAACGCGGTAGACGGCATCTTGCACAGCGTCACTCTGAAAGACCTCCTGGACCGCTCTCGCGCCGACTTTGCGCCGCATCCTGCGGCCCACCATCTGCTCCCCATTCTCCCCGGCTGAGCGGCGCAACCGATCGGGCGCGTGTCCCCTCAGGCTCGCTCGACAACCGGCGCCGTCGAAGTTACATTTGAAAGAGCATGAGCGCAGAGAAACTACAGCTAATTCCTCTGGGCGGGCTGGGCGAATTCGGAATGAACTGCCTCGCCTTGCGTTACGGCGACGACATCGTCGTCGTTGACGCGGGCATGATGTTTCCCGAAGACGGGTTGCCCGGCATTGATCTGATCACGCCCGATTTCACCTACCTCCTCGAGAACCGTCAGTACGTGCGCGGCTTGATCCTGACCCACGGCCACGAGGACCACATCGGCGCCGTTCCATTCCTGCTTGCTCAGATCAACCTGCCGGTTTACGGTACGCCGTTCACCCTCGCTTTGGTCGCGCGCCGCATGGAAGAACACGATCTCGCGGAGCCGGTGCGGATGCATACCGTGCAGCCCGGCGATGTCCTCGAACTCGGCCCTTTCCGTATCGAGTTCGTGCACGTCACGCATTCCATCGTCCAGGCCACGGCTCTGGCCATCACGACCCCGCTGGGCATCGTCGTCCACAGCGGCGACTTCAAAGTGGATCCCACGCCCCCCGATAACCGCCTGTTCGACCTGCACACCCTGGCGGAATACGGCAAACGGGGCGTCCTGCTGCTTCTTTCCGATTCCACCAACGCGGACCGCCCCGGTTACACCGAGAGCGAGCAAGCCACGCGCCCGCGACTGGAAGACGTCTTTCACCGGGCGGAGCGGCGCGTGGTGATTTCCTGCTTCAGCTCTTCGATTCACCGCATCCAGCAAATCGTGGATCTGGCGGCTGAGTCCGGCCGCAAGCTGGCCTTCCTCGGTCGCAGCATGGTTACGGTCACCGAGATCGCACATTCCCTCGGTTTGCTGCGGCTGCCCGACGGGCTGCTGCTTCGCCCGCAGGAAATCATGCAACTGCCCCCGCACAAGGTCGCGGTGGCGATCTCGGGCAGCCAGGGCGAACCGGTTTCGGCCCTGGCCCGGGTTGCAGTCAACAATCACCGCCATCTGGCGATCCAGCCGGGCGATACCGTCGTGCTGAGCTCGCGCATCATCCCCGGCAACGAAAAAGCCATCTACCGCATGATGAACCACCTGGCCCGGCAGGGCGCTGACGTCATCTACGGTCCGATGCATCCGCCGGTGCACGTCTCCGGCCACGCCAGCGCCGAGGAGCTGCGTTTGCTGCTGAACCTGATTCGCCCGCGTTATTTCGTGCCCCTCCACGGCGAGTACCGCCAGCTCGCCAAGCACGCAGCGCTGGCCTCTCATCTTCGCGAAGCCGGACTGGAGCAGGCGTTCGTGCTGGAGGCCGGCGAAACCCTCGAGATTGACCGCTGGGGCGCGCGCAAGGGTGAACGTGTCTCCGTGGGACGCGTCTGCATTGATTCCGGCGCGGTGGATGAGATTGTCGAGGACGTGGTGATCCGCGACCGGCGTCATCTGGCCGAGGAAGGCATCGTCCTGCCGGTGATCGCCATTGACAAGCGAACGGGCAAGCTGGAAGGCGCGCCTGAAATCGTCACCCGAGGGTTCGCGCTGCCCGAGGGCGGCTCGGAAATCTTCGAACAGGCCCGTCAGGTCGTCATCCGCACGCTCGAATCATCCACGCCGGAGGAGCGGACGGACTCCGGCGTGATCAAAGAAAAAATCCGCACCGATCTCCGGCGCTTCATCGTCCGGCAGACCGCCCGGCATCCGTTGATTCTGCCCGTCGTGCTGGAGATCTGAAGGTTCGGCTCAGGGCCGGATCACGAAGTCAGGCCAGCACGTGTGGGTTTCCTCCTCCCAGGCCGGCCGCTGGGGCTGCGCCGGCGAAGGGGCCGCGGGTGCAGGTGGCAAGAACTTCGGGTCAAGGGCGCGATTGGCCTGATCGCGAAGATCTTCGAGATGGGCGCGGCTGGCGCGGTCGGCGGCCTTGGGCAGGGCGCGCGCCGCCTCGGCTGCGATGGCCCGCAGCTCGGCGCGGAACAAGGCCCGCTGGTCGTCGGTCGCCGGCGTACGCCCGTTCAAACGGTCGGAAAGCAGCTCGAGGTACAGCCGCTGCACGTTGCGTCGGTACGCATCCACGCGCACTTCCGCGCCGGCCAGTTCGCTGAACAGTCCTCGCCGCAGATCGGCCAGAAACTCGGCGGGGCGGTAGGCGCGCGAACCATCCAGAGCCTCCTGTTCGACGAGTCGCGTGAAACGGCGGCTCTCCAACAGGTTGTTCAGGATCAACCGCTGCGCCGCGCGGATTCGGTCCAGCACGCCTTGCGGCTCGATGCGGCGCAGGATCTCCGGCCGTATGAACAGGACCGGGGTCTGAAACGCGTTCTCGTTGAGGAATTTCACGGCCGCGGCCTGGCGCTCCCGCTCGACGGGCGTGAATAGCACCCCCTCCTGGCCGGCGTGTTTCTGCTGAGAATAGAACCCTCCCACCAGCCCGGCCACGTGATTCATCTCGCGCGTCCACTGGGTCAGTACCCGGCCGTATACCTCTTCCAGATCGTCGTAGGGCTTGCCCTTTTCCGGCACCGCGTCCAGCAGCATGTCCATCACCCGGCGCAGGTTGCGCTGCCCCAGCTCGGTAGCCCGTATGGCGTCGGCATCGCCGACCGCTTCCGTGTTCTCGCCCGGATCCGAGCCGGCCGCCCTCGCCGTGGAGAAACGCAGCCAGGGAGTCTTCTCCTGCGCGGCCACGATCCACTCGTCGAGCACCGGCTTTTCCTCGTCCGGAGTGCGAGCCTCGGGAATCGGCTTGTAACCCCACATGATGGAGAAGTAATCGTAGGGGCCGATCTTGGGAACCAAATCCTCCGGATCAATCTTGTCCTCCGGCTGCGCCACATAGTTGAATCGCGAGTAATCCATGATGGTGGGCGTGTGACTCATTTTCTTGACCCAGTCGCGATCCCGGACTTTTTCCAGAGGATAGAGCGAGCTGGCCTTCATGTTGTGCGGCAAGCCCAGTGTATGTCCGACCTCGTGCGCGACCACATATTCCAGTAACTTGCCCATCAAGTCGTCGGGAAGGGGCAGTCTGCGGGCCCGCGGATCGAGCGGGCCCACCTGGGTGAAGTACCAGTGCCGCAGCAGGTTGAGCACATTGTGCCAGATGACGATGTCGGCCTCGAGGATCTCGCCGGTCCGCGGATCATGCACATTGGGCCCCATGGCGTTCTCGATGGGGGAAGGGGCCCAGCGGATGACGCTGTAGCGGGCGTCTTCCGGAGCCCAGTCCGGATCCTGCTCGGGCGAGGGCGGGTCCACGGCCAGAATGGCGTTGCGGAATCCCGCCTGCTCGAAGACCGGCTGCCACCATTCCACCCCGCGCTTGATATGCGGAATCCACTTGGGCGGCGTGGCCGGGTCCACGTAGAACACGATGGGCTTGACAGGCTCGGAGACCGCAGCCGAAGGATCCTTCTTTTCCAGCCGCCAGCGAACGACGTAACTGCGCCGGGGCGCGCGCTGCTCATCGCGGGAGTAGTCGTACCGGCGAATGTTGAAGTAACCCACGCGCTCGTCGTACAGGCGGGGTCGCATGGGGCTCTCGGGCAGCTTCACCATGCTGAAGTGCATGAGCAGGGTGGCGCTGCCGGGCCGCATGGCGGTGGACATGGGCGAGGGCGGGGTGGGAGGCGACGGGGCAGCGCCCGCGGCCGGCGCTTCCACCGGCGACGTGTACGTGTGCGAGGCTTGCACTTCGATGTTGAGCGGGAACGCCTTCACCCGCTCCAGGAAGCTGCGCGATGCGTCGAAGCCGCGCGCCCGCAGCATCGCCCGCGGCGTGAACTCCGCGACCTCGGTCGTGAACAGGCGGGTCACGTCAATGACCGGCGAGCCGTCGGGCGCCAGGGCCTCGACGGGGAAGGCCATGATGATAGTCTCGTTGCTGACCGCACGCACCGCCCGCGCGATCGGATGGGAGTCCTCCGCCACCACCTCGTAGGAGACGTTGCGCAACAGGACGCGGTTGTCCTTGCGCTCCCACCGGACGACGCGGTTGCCGACGCTCATGCCCCCGTACCCCAGACCGGGCGTGCGCGCCACCTTCGTCACCCACAAGAACTCTTTGCCCAGCTCCGAGGACGGAATCTCGTAATAAAGCCGGCTCTTGATGCGATGCACGGTGAAAATGCCGCGCTGCGTGACGGCATCCTTGGTGATGACCTTTTCGTAAGGACGGATCTCCGGTTCGGCGGCGCGGAGGGCGGGACGCTCCTGGGCTGCGGCCACAGGGGCTTCCTGCGACGGCTCCTGGGCGCCGGCGAGCAGGGACACCAGCAAGACTAACCACGGACGCATACTGGAAAGTATAGCGGAGGGCGCCGGCTCAGTGGTGACCGAAGTACATCAACCAGCCCAGGCCAAACAACGCCGCCAGGAACCAGACGAAGCAGTAAATGCCGTAGTAGAGCCGATCGCGGTCGTTGGTCTTGGTGACCACGCCCAGGACAATGGAGGTGAAAAAGGCGAACAGAAAAGCCGCCTCGAAGTGCGAGAGGGAAACTTTGGGCATCAGCTCTTCCTTCCCGCCGCGATCTCGTAAGCGTCCACGATAGCGAGGATGTTCAGCAGTCCCGCCGTGACCAGAAACTTGGCCCCGTAATCATGCACATGGCCGGGAACTTCGGGCTGAGAGTAACCCAGCCACACAGTCAGCAGATACAGTAACCCGGAGCAAATGTTACCCACGAATCCGCCGTAATTCATTAACGTGCTGAGCACGTCGGGGCCGCGAAGCGGCTGGAACAGATAGCCGCGCATCATCAGACCGAGCAGATACATTCCGGTGATGGCGAAAGCGAGCAGGCCGGCCCGACCGTAGCGCTTCAGCAAGAAATGGCCGCCTCCGGGCAACAGCCAGCCCACGCCCACCACCGGCGCCCAGACGTTCACCGGCGGGGCAGGTTCCTTGGTTTTACCAGAGCTCATGGACTCCGCTAATACCCTCAGTTTACCATGGGCTTCGATTCCGGCATCCGCGGCTGCGGCGCCGGCGGTCAGGCGAAACCGCGCCTTACGTCCCCTGGATCTGCCGGATCAGGCGGCGAATGTAATCGAGGTTTCGCCGCATGTCGTCCTCGACCGATCCCGAGGGCGACGATGTCTCCAGGTTGGCGAATCCTTCGAAGCCGATTTCGGCGATCAGACGCAGAACGGCTACGAAATCAATCGAGCCTTCGCCCAGGTACCCCTTGTCCTTGAGATGGATCTGGCAGATTCGCTCCCGTCCCAGCCAGCGCATTTCCTCGTAAATGTCATAGCCTTGGTTCGTCGAATTGCCCACGTCGTAGTAGACGCGCACCGCACGGGAACGGGCACGCTCCAGGATCCGGGCGTTGTCTCGGGCCGAACATGTGTTTTCCAGCGCCAGAATGACCCCTGCCTTCTCGGCCTCCGGCGCCAGTTCACGCAGCACGTCGGCCACGTAATCCATCTCCTGCTGCATCTGGAGAGCGCCCTTGCCGAAGAAAGGCAGCAACATGACTCGGGCCTGCAATCGTTGCGTGATAGGGATTCCGGCCGCGACCCACTTCGGGCCCAGGGGATCGTTCTTGAGGTAGTTCACGTGCAGGATGTCGAGACAGGTGCCGGCCAGCGCAATCTTGTGCGCGCGAGCCTCCGCCAGGTAACGATCCTGTACCGCAGCGTCGTCCAGGGGTAACCGGCCCTCCACCGGCTTGCGTCCCAGGCTGACCTCGACACCCTCGAAACCGAGCCTGGCGGCGAGGGCGACGGCTTCGATGCGTCCGGTCAGACGGAGGTTCCAATCGGTGACCCCGATTCGAAGGCCGGCCAGGGGTTTGGTCGCTCCGCCGGCAGCCGATCTCGAGTACAAGCCCGCCGCCAGGCCGGCAAGCAGGCGCCTGCGCGATAAAGTCATGCTCATCCTCCTTCGGTTGGGCTCGCTCCGCGCGGCCAATGAATGTCAAGGGCATTATACGCCCTTGGTGGCGGGGCCGGTCGCCGGCGTGATCGTCAAGCATCCCCGGGGCCGCCGGCAGGCTCGATGATCGCCTTCATGGATCCCTTGGACTGCGGAAGACGCCAGTCAGGGCCGTAGGCGTGGATCTGGTCGCGCGCGAACTCGGCCTCGGCAAGCTCGCAGGTGATCACCACGGTGCGCCCCGTAGTGTCCACCTCGACGGCGCGGGCGAAAGCCTCGGCTTCCGAGAACAGAAACAGCCGGGTGAGCATCTCGACCACGTAGTCGTAGGTATGTTCGTCGTCATCCAGCAGGACTACGTTGTAGAGGGGCGCCAGGCGCTCGCGCTGGCGAACCTCCGTCTCCGAGAGAACCTGGGTGCCCATAAGGCCGGTTGGGGACTGGGCCCTGCAATCCATCCTACAGCAAGCAGTTTGGCCCGGGCGGGGCATGCGGAATCTTTTCGGCAACACCCGCATACCGTCGGTCGTATAATAATATGGTGTACGAAAGGGGGCGTAACGGATTCGACGGGATTGACCCTGAGGTCGGAAGGCGTGCCGGGTTCCGAGCTCCCGTAAAACGATCGGAAAACAAAAACTGCCAACGCGCAGTTTGCCTACGCTGCCTGATTGAGAGGCAGCCGTCCTCGCCAGCAGGCCTGCTGGCTGGCGTAAGGGCGTGATGAGTGCAGGCTGGGCGGCAGGCTTCGGTCCGGAGCCGAACGCCGAGAGCAATCGGACTAGGCCGTCGCAAGGCTTGCCGGTTCCCACGCGATGGCCGAAGTCACCGAACCGGCTACGCACGTAGGCTTCCGGCGGCAGGCTTTCTCGGACGCGGGTTCGACTCCCGCCGCCTCCACCACGAGGGATCTGTCCGGCGCCAACCCAGCGGCCCCGGGTCCGAAACTCCGCGCGTTTCGTTCGACAGCCTGTAGCCACTCGCTCTTAGCGCAAATCCGTCGCTGCTGCGCAGAACGGATGGCGGGTTCTAGTACCTGGAATCCAGTACCGTCTACCGGCTTCGGGAAACCTTCGACTTACCCGGGCAAATCGGCTTGCGCCCATCGGGCCGCGCAAATTTTCCTTGTCCAGTTTCCCGGAGCCGAGTTAACATGAAAGAACCGGCCTGCGCCGGGGGAGACAGTCATGCGGTGCGCCATAGCCCGTCTCTGGGCGGAAACTACGGCTCAGGATACCGTCGAGTTCACCTTGCTGCTCGCATTTGTGGTCCTGAGCTCCGCTGCATTGTACTTGCACAACGCCAACGCCATTCAGGCCGTCTGGGGGGTTACTTCCGATAATCTCGAGCTGGCCAAGTCGGCGGCGAGTTGATCCACCCGCCCGGCAAAGGTTGCCGAGGCTCAATGAACGTGCCGGATCTCGAATGGCGTGCTGGCGAAGTAGGCGCGCGGTTGGGTCGCCAGCCAACCCTCCATCAAGTATTTGCCTTGCGGGAACGGCTTGCCTGATGCATCTCCGAGCCTGATCACCTCCGTGTAGTTCCGCTCGCCAGTGAAGGGCTCAACGCCGAACAACAGAATGAACGCCCGGCCCTCGGACCACCGCCACAGGACCTCGCCTTTTTCGTTCCGGATCTGAAAGTCGTACCGTTGACCGCTCGGCCACACCAGCTCCACAGGCGTGCCTGTGGTGTTGCGCAGCGTCAGCCGAGCCGTCATCGTGGGCACGGCACGCTCGGGATCTATGGGGGGCATGAGATTGGCGTAGTAAATCGCCCGGTCGAGCGTGAGCGAGAAACCAAGCTCGGGCGCCGACAGCACCGTAACGCCGCCTGTACGCGAGTAGATCAGATCGTAAGTTACCGTCGCCGGTCCACCCACATTCTGCTTGCGGTGGACCATCCCGATGTAAGGCAAAAAAAGTTCGCGTTCCATCCCGGCCTGAAAAACTCCGGGATAGCGGATTTCGAGCGCGTTATTGACTTCGCCGATCGGCCCTTTGTAAGCCGACTGGCGCGAAGCAACCACGGCGCGTGACAGGCTGCCGGGCACCGCCGTGCGATACTCCTCGCCTTCGGGCTTCTGGAAGGCGTACCAGAGCTCCTCCTGGTTGCGCTCCGGCGCGTACGCCCACAGATTCCCTTCCTCATCCATACGCAACCAGAAATCGCCTTGGGGTAAGCCGTGCAGCAGCCAGTACGTACGACCTGCAAACTGGCCCGTCCGCGTGATCTCGAGCGTGAGAATGCCGTCGGTCCGGGTTCCGCCGGCTCGATAGACCCACTGGTTGCCGACATGCAGCGGGAAATAATCCGGGTGCGCGGCCGGCATCAGCCAGGCCAGCGCGAAACTAACGATAGAAATTCTTCTCCCACGCATGTTTCCTCAGGATGGCGAGCACCTGCTCGTTGAGCGGCCCTTTGTCGGAAACCGCCAGGTTGGCTTCCACGTGCCGGACCTTTCGCATGCCCGGGATCACGGTGGAGACCGCCGGATGCGAAAGGCAGAAACGCAGCGCGATTTCGGGCAGATCCCCCTCCACGCCGGCCAGATCGCGCCGCAGGGCCGCTACGCGCTCCTCCACCTGGCGCTTGCGATCGCCGCGGAAGTAGAACGAGCGAAAGTCCCGCGGGTCGAACCGGCTCTCGGCGGTGATCTGCCCGGTCAAGGCGCCCTCATCCAAAGGAACACGGGCCAGTACGCCGATGTTGCGCTCCTGGCAAAGCGGAAAGAGTCGCTGCTCCGGGCTTTGATCGAAGATGTTGTAGATCACCTGGACCGTATCTATCAAACCGGTCTCGATCAACTCCAAGGCTGAATCGGGCTGGTGATCGTTGATCGAGACCCCCACGAAGCGCACCTTGCCCGAACGCTGCAAGTCCTCGAAAGCCCGGCGCCAGTCGTCCTCGTGGATCCACTCGGGATTCCAGACGTGCAACTGTTGGACGTCAATGTGGTCAAGACCGAGGTTCCGCAGGCTTTGCTCGGTGCACTCCAGGATGTAGCTGTACGGAAACACCTCCCGGATACCGATGCCGGGCCGGGCAGGCCAACGGCGGTTCTTGGGGGGCACCTTGGTGGCCACATAGACGGGCTGCGGCGCCTCGCGCACGACCTGGCCCACCAGTCTCTCACCGTGACCGTCGCCGTAAACCAGAGCCGTGTCTATGAAATTCAAACCCAATTCCAGCGCCCGGCGCAGCGCAGCCAGCGACTCCCGGTCGTCGCCGCCAATCCACTGCGTGCCGCCTATTCCCCAGGCGCCGTAGCCAACCTCACTGACCTTCAATCCCGTTCTTCCCAGAATCCGGTAGCGCATAATCCTGTTACCATACTGGCATGGAGCGGCGGGGCAGCGCATGATGACGCTAGGAAAGACACTCCGACTGCGCAGGATCTTTGCGCAAGGCCGCGCCCTCATCATGGACTGCCATCCCCTGCGGCACGACCCGCTCGGGTGGGTCCGCCTGCTGGCGCGCAGTGGAAGCGATGCGGCAATCCTCACCCCAGGCCTGCTCGACGCGGCCGCGGAGGAGCTGGGCACGCTGGCGGTCATGCTGCGCCTGGATGCGGGCGTCTGGCCGGCTCAACCGCTGGTCAGCGTCCAGGCGGCTTTAGAAATGGGGGTAGAGGCGGTGACGTTGCACGTCCGCCGCGCGGTGCGCGAGTCCCTGGAGCGCTTCGGCAAGGTCAGCGAGGAAGCGCGGCGGCTCGGTATGCCGTTGCTGGCCGAGGTGGGCGGCGAAGACTGGCGCGAGGCTGCCCAGCTCAGCGCTGATTACGGAGCGGATATGATCGCAACCTCCTGGCAGCCGGAGCTGGCCGGCTGGCAAAGCTGGATGCGCACCGCAGGCAAGCCGCTCCTGGTAGGCCTGGAGTTCTCCACGCCGGCGGGTATCGTCGAGAGGACCTGGGAGGTGATGCAAGGCCCTGCCCAAGGCGTTGTGCTCAGCCCGCCCGAAGGTCCGCCCGCGGAAGTCGCCCGCGTCCTTGAAGCGCTGCACGCCATCATCCACCAGGACATCGCACTGGAGGAGGCCCGCAAGATCGCGGGTCTGCCGGGGCCGGCGGCTTTCTGAGAAACCCTCGGACATCGGCCCGCGTAGAATCAGGGTAGATGCTGCGGTTGATTCCGGCTTTCCTGTTCTTGCTGGCCGTCGCCTTCGGCGCCAACTTCAGGCTTTACCTGACCGACGGCAGCTACCACATCGTCCGCGAGTATCACGTCGAGGGCGACCGCGTGCGCTATTACAGCGTCGAGCGCAGCGAGTGGGAAGAAATCCCGCTCCGGCTCGTGGATCTCGAGCGCACCGAAGCCGAGCGCGCCCGGCGTGAAGAAGCCCTGCGGAAACGAGCCGCAGCCATGGCTGAAGAGGAACGCTACGAGCGCGAGCAACGCCGCATCATCGAGCGCATCCCGCAACAACCCGGCGTCTACTGGCTGGCAGGCGACCAGATCCAGCCCGTGCCGCAAGCCCAATGCAAAGTCGCCACCAGCAAAGGTCGCTCCGTGCTGAAGATCCTGACGCCCGTGCCCATCGTGGCGGGCAAAGCCAACGTGGAGCTGGACGGCGAACAGTCGAAAAACCTCATCGCGTCGGACCGCCCGGAATTCGTGATCCGCCTGAGCGCACTCGAGCGATTCGGCATCGTCCGCCTGTGGACCCAGAAGCGCACGCGCATCGTCCAGAAGTGGAACATCATTCCCATCACCAACGAGATCATCGAGGAGCAGCAGGACGTCGAAGTCTTCCGGCAGCAGCTTGACGACGACCTGTACAAGATCTGGCCCGTGGAGCCGCTCAAGCCCGGCGAATACGCAGTGATCCAATACACCCAGGGCAAGGGCAACGTCCAGGTGTGGGACTTCAGTTACCGGCCTTGAGTCGGTGCGCCGTTTACAAGGTCGCTTCCAGAATCGCCGAGAGCTCCTCCGCCGCCAGCGCCACGGGATTGCCTTTCATGCTGGAGGCTCGAGCCGCGTTCTCCACCACAACGGCCACGTGCTCGCGGCCGACGCCGTAGGCGCTGAGCGGCGGAATCCCCAACCGCCGCACGAGACCCTCCGCCCATTCGGCGCCATCTTCGGGCTTCGCATCCGCACGTCCGGTGAGAATCTGCGCCACCTCGCGATACCGCTCCAGCGCGCCCGGTTCGGCCCCGCGTTCGCGCAGCGCGCGAATGTTGGCCCGCATGACGTGAGGCAGCAGCGCAGCGCAGACTGCGCCGTGCGGGGCATCGAACATGCCGCCGATGGGCGCTGCAAAACCGTGGACCGCGCCCAGTCCCGCGTTCGCCAACGCCAGCCCGCCGAGCAGACTGGCAAAAGCCATATCGGTGCGGGCCTCGCGGTCCGAGCCGTCGCGGCAGGCGCGCTCCAGCGACCGCGCCGCCCGGCGCATCCCTTCCCGGCAAAACATGTCCGTCATCGCGTTGGCTCGCGCAGAAACGAACGGCTCGATCAATTGCGTCAGCGCGTCCAGTCCCGTGCTCGCCGTGACCGCGCGCGGCAGGCCGACAGTCAACTCCGGGTCCACCACCGCCAGGCGCGCCAGCATCAGCGGGCTGCGCAGACTCGCTTTGACCTTGTGCTCGGGCGAGGCCAGCACCGCGTTGCGCGTGACTTCAGCGCCGGTTCCCGCTGTGGTGGGAACAGCGATCCAGGGCACGGAAGGCGCTCGCAGGGGGCGTCCCTGCCCGATCACTTCCAGGTAGTCCAGCGGATCGCCTCCGTTAGCCAGCAAGGCCGCGATCGCCTTGCCGGCGTCAATCGCGCTGCCGCCGCCGATCGCGATCACTACCTGGCGCCCGTTCTCCCGAGCCATGGCCGCACCCCGCCGGACCAGCTCGACCGTGGGCTCGCCGATTATTTCCAACCGCTCGCACGGCACAGCCGCGGCGCGGAGCTGCTCCTCAAGCTCCGCCACGATGGACGGCGGGCAGCCCCAGACTACGAGCGCCCGGTCGCCGAACTCCCGAGCCGCAGGCGCCACCTGCCGGACCGTGCCCCAACCGAATACGATGCGCGCGGCCGTGGCGAAGTCAAACTGCATGGCTAAGCGACCCTACCAGCCCTCGTCCGGTGGAAAGACGTTGACGTACTTGACGCTGGTGCGCGGTTCGGCCATCATCTCCGCCACCGTGTCGCGCCACCGCTGATAGTGCGCCGTCTCCTTGTGCTGTGCGGGCGCCTCCGCCGTCCGGTAGACCTCGACCAGGATGAAGCGAGCGGGATCGTCGGTCTGCTGGATCACATCGAAGCGGGCCACACCCGGCTCCTTGACGCTCTCACGCGCATTCTCGAGGGTCGCCTGGCGGAAGGCTTCGACGAATTCGGGCTTGACGTGAACGTGGACGTGGACGATCAGCATCGGCTTGCTCCTTGCGCTATCTTAACCAAACATCATGTGCAAACCGAAACGCTGGCTGGCAATCTGGACGGCTCTGGCGCCCGCGGCGTATCTGCTCGCACAGGCGCCTGCGCCATGGGAAAATCCGGTCCGAAAACAACTCGCGGCAGGCAAGCCCGTCGTCGGCCTTACCCTCACGACCCCGAGCCCGGACGTCGCCGCACAAGCGGCGAACCTCGGCTTCGATTTCATCTGGATCGAGATGGAGCACAGCGCCATCACGCTGGAGACCGCCCGGGCCATGGTCCTGGCCACGCGCGGTACGCCCACTATCCCCTTCATTCGAGTTCCCGTCAACGAGCTCTGGACAGCCAAACGCGCCCTGGACATCGGCGCTCTGGGCGTGATCTTCCCCTTCACCTCCACCCCCGAGCTGGCGCGCAGGGCGGTGGAGGCTTGCAAGTATCCGCCTTCGGGCCGGCGTGGCTTCGGTCCTGGACTGGCGGGATTGCGCTGGCCTGTGCCTGGAGGCTACCAGGATTTCGCCGACCGCAACGTGATGGTCGTGATCATCATCGAGCAGAAGGAGGCCGTGGAACGGATCGAGGAGATCGCGGCCGTGCCTGGCATTGACGTGATCTTCATCGGCACCTCCGATTTGTCGTTTTCGCTCGGCCTGCGGGGCAAGCAAGACGATCCCGCTCACCGCGAAGCCGTGGCGCGCGTGCTTCAGGCGGCGCGCAGGCACAACATACCCGCCGGCCGTCCGGCGGGCAGCCCGGCTCAAGTTGCCGACCTCGTCAAGCAGGGCTTCCTGTTCTTCCAGGCAGCCTCCGAACTGTCGTTCATGGCCGCCGGCGCCCGACCCTTGCTGGACGCGTTCGGCAAGACGCCCGCAGCCCAGCGCGAACGGCTGTTGTACTGATGGATTGTCGCCGGCGCGGCCGACCGCCGCGCTCGCAGCTCAGCCTCACGTGAATCCGCGACCAAACCCCGTCGAGCAGCCGCGCGCCGCAGAACCGCCGGAGGACCTGAACACGGAGAGCTGACGTTCGGACCGCTCGCTTCCGCAACGAGGGCAGATCGCCTCGCGGTCCGCATCATCCGCGCGGCGGAGCAGCTCGAAAGTCTGCCCGCAAACCACGCAACGGTACTCGTACAAAGGCATAGAGAGGAAACCTCGTATGGCAAAGATGCGGCCGACCGGCTCCGGGTGACGACCCCCGCACGGGCGAGCCTCTCTGTTGTACCATGGGATTTTAGAAGCAAAGGGCCGCGGGCATCGTTATCCCTCCCGGGTCGCGACCCGGCCCGCCGGACGGCCCAACCCCATTCGTCCAAAGGAAGCGTCACCATGTATGCCGTGATCGAGACCGGCGGCAAGCAGTATCGCGTCACGCCGGGCCAGATGATCGAGGTGGAAAGGATCCCCGGCGAGGTCGGCTCGGAAGTGGAACTGAGTCGCGTCCTCGCTTTTTCGCCCGCGCCCGGCGCCGTGATCACCGGAGCGGAGCTGGAGGGCGTGCGCGTGCGGGCGACCATCGCCGCTCATTTCCGTGGTGAGAAAATCAAGGTCTTCAAATTCAAGCGCAAGAAGCAGTACAAGCGCACCATCGGCCATCGCCAGGAGCTGACGCGTTTGAAAGTGACCGACATCGTCACCTCCCGGCTACTTCCCGAACAGGAGGAATCCCATGGCGCATAAGAAGGGAGGAGGAGTTTCACGCAACGGGCGGGACTCGCACGGCCAGCGCCTGGGCTTCAAGGCTTTCGACGGCCAGATTGTGCCCGGCGGCTCCATTCTGCTGCGCCAGCGCGGCACCCGCGTGAAGCCCGGCGCGAACGTGGGCATCGGCAAGGACGATACCCTCTACGCGCGCATCACCGGGCGCGTCGAATATCATGATCGGGGCCGCCTCGGCAAGTACGTCAGTGTGATCCCGGTCTCCTGAAACCAAGGCCGATCCGGCGCGCCCTGCCGCCCGGCCCGGCACGTGCGCTGCCGTGTTCATTGACGAAGCCATCATCCAAGTCAAAGCCGGCGACGGCGGCAACGGCTGTTGCGCCTTTCGTCGCGAAAAATACGTCCCGCGCGGCGGTCCCAGCGGGGGCGATGGCGGTCGGGGCGGCGACGTGGTCCTCGTCGCCAGCCAGCACGAAAACACCCTCCTGCGCTATCGCTTCAACCCTGAGCACAGGGCCGGCCGCGGGCGCCACGGTGAGGGTTCCAATCGCACAGGCCGCGATGGCGAATCCATCGAGCTGCCCGTTCCGGTGGGAACCCAGGTTTACGATGCGGATACCGGCGAACTCATCTGCGATCTGACGCAACACGGGCAGCGTTTCACGGTGGCGCGCGGCGGCCGCGGCGGGCGCGGCAACGCGCGCTTCGCCACTCCGACCAATCAGGCGCCCACCTACTGCGAACGCGGCCAACCCGGAGAATTCCGCCGCCTTCGGCTGATACTGAAACTGCTCGCGGACGTCGGCCTGGTCGGCTTCCCCAACGCCGGCAAGTCTACGCTGATTTCGCGCATCTCGGCCGCGCGCCCCAAGATTGCGGACTATCCCTTCACGACTCTGGAACCGCATCTGGGCGTGGTGCGGCTGGACGACGACCGCAGCTTCGTGGTAGCCGATATCCCCGGCCTGATCGAAGGGGCTCACCGCGGCGCCGGCCTGGGTACGCGCTTTCTGCGACACATCGAACGGACGCGCCTGCTGGCGCACCTGGTGGATGTCTCGGAATCCAGCGGCCGCGACCCGGCGCACGACTTCGAAGTCGTGATGCACGAACTGGCTGAATTCAGTCCCGATCTGGCCCGTAAACCGATGATCGTCGTCGCCACCAAAATGGATGTCGCACAGGACCCGGCCCGCGTGGAGTCCTTGCGCCGCGCTGCCGCCGCGCGAGACTTGCCCGTCCACTGTCTGTCGAGCGTCACCGGACAGGGATTGGAAGAGTTCAAGCGCGCCGTCGCGGACCGTCTGGACGCTCTGAGGACGCCCGCGCCGGAGCCGTCAGCGGGGGACCATCAGCGCGGGTGAAAACCAGCGCCGCTGCGCGAAATAATTCTGCTCGAACAAGCGCCGGTACACAGTGCCGGCAATTTCCGCCGCCGTCGGCCCGCTCACCCCGTGACCCCCGGTCATCAGCACGACCACCACGAGCCGGCTGGCGCCGAAGTCGCTGTAGGAACCGAACCAGCCCAAGTGCGTGGTGCCGTCCGTGCACGTGCCGGTCTTGCCGCAAATCGGAGCTTCCGGAGCATAGAAAGCGCGGCGCGCCGTCCCGTACTCGACCGCGCCCGTTAGCCCGGGCTTCAAAGCAGGAATCCATCGGGCAATGTCGAGCCGGCGCTTGACTCGCGGAACGAAATCCTCGATGTCGCGCTCCGAGCGCGGCCACTGCAAATAATACAGCGTGCCCCCGTTGGCCAAGGCGGCGAGGAACGCGGCCAGTTGCAACGGAGTTTGCGCGATGCCCTCGCCGAAGCTGGCCATCATCCACATGCCCCCGTTCTTGGGCGGACCTTCGGGGAAGCGCCCGGGACTCTCGCCTTCCAGTTCGAGGCCCGCGCGCTCACCCAGCCCGAACAGGCGCGCGTAATACGCAAACCGCTCGTAACCCAGCTTGCCGCCCAGAATCCCGAAATAGGGATTGTTGGAAAGCGCCATGGCCTCGGTCAGCGTCATGCGCACACGGCCCGAAAGACGCAGCACCGTGTCTTTGGCGATGATGCCTTCACTCAACGCCGCCAGGGCCACGTAAAGCTTCACCGTCGAGCACGGCTGGAAACTCCCCGTCAACGCGAGTTTCTGGTTCACCATCGTGAGGATGCGGCCGGTGTGAGGATCCACCGCCACCACGCTCCCGTTGTAGGGACCAAGAGCCTCGACCGCGGCGCGCCGGACCACGAGGTCCTCGCCGTCCACCAAGTCCCCTTCCGTGGAGGGAGCAAACGTGGGGACCGTCCAGGGACCGGAGACGCGCCGTACCGCCGGGCGCCGCGCACGAGGGGAAGCCTGCCGTCTCGCCGATTGAGGGCCGGCGGCCTGAGCCTTCGCATTTCGCTGGTTCTTGGAGGTGACCGCCTTGCCGGCAGGAGCCCGGTTTGGACGAGCGGCCTCAGGTTGGGAGCGGTTGGGGCTCGAAATTGCGCGAACGCCTGACCCTTTCGACGTGCGCACGGCGGCGCTCTTGCTCGGAGGCGTTCGCGTCGTGCTGGCCGGGGCCGAACGCGGGGCCACCCATGCCACACAGTTCAAAATCACCAACAAGGCTGTCAGGTGCACTGTCCTCATCAGCCAGCTCGTCGGAAAGATCTGGCCCGGCCGACATGCCCGAACTCTCTATCCCCCATTCTCGTAACATCGGGCGCGCGCCGTCAACATTTTAGTGCGATTTTGCAACAGCTACGACCGTTTCGTCAAATTGAGGCCTCTTAACGCACCTCCGCCACGCAACGGCGCTCGCGGGTGCTATCCTTGACGCCGTGCAGCGCCTCGTCTTCACCCTTGCCTCCCTGTCGTGCGTGGCGGCCCTCATCGCCCAGGAGCGCAAGCCAGAACCGACCTGGCTCCGCCGGCGTCTCCCTGAGCTGCAACCCAAGCCCTCGGAATTCACCACCCCCACCTGCCGCTACAAGCCCGTCTTCGGCGCGGGCGACCCGGACGCCCGGGTCTGTCGCTCCGTCACGCGATTCGGCGAGCTGATCGTTGACGCCGGAGGCTCGTCGGCGCGCGTGAGTTTTCCCCATCAGGAGCACGTCTGGGTCCTGCTCGAAGGCAGCGGCATCTTGCACTACGACGGGCGACAGCAACCCGTCCGCGCGGGAGATTACTTCTACCTGGCGCCGGGCGTTGCCCATCAGCTTGCCTGCTCGGGGCAAAAGCTCTGCCGCGTCATCATCGCCGGGTTCCGGATTCCCGCCGACCGGCCTGTCGAGCGGCCCGAAGAACTGCCCATCGCCAACATCAGCGAGGTCCCCAAACAGGTCGTGGCCGGCCATCCGCCTTCGACTCTTTACCAACTGCTGATGGGCGATCGTGGCAGTCGGCGTGATCGCATCGCCGCCGGCATCACCCTTACCAGCCTCTTCACCATGGAGTTCGATCCGGGCGGCACCAACATCCCGCATCATCACGAACGCGAGGAAGAAATCTACCTGCTGCTGGAAGGCTACGGGGAGATTGTGGCGGGAGGCGGCATGGACGGTATCGAAGGCAGGCATCCGGCGCGCGCCGGCGACGCGTACTTCTTCCGCCTCAATTGCACGGTAGGTTTCTACGCGGGCAACCGTCCGGGCGAGCCGAAATCGCGCATCCTCGCCGTCCGCTCGCT
>Ga0209017_10000032_pt1 | contig 119643 bp, 93 predicted proteins | sample YNPBryunderm2012_FD_185812 | JGI IMG/M metagenome (GOLD analysis project Ga0209017, IMG submission 185812) | Anoxygenic and chlorotrophic microbial mat microbial communities from Yellowstone National Park, USA - YNP Bryant MS undermat 2012... ... | reverse complement strand
TGTAGGAATAGGACCTCTGAATAAGAAGGGATTGCGACAAAAGCCCGAGGAATTAATCCTCGGGCCTTAAGTAGGAATAGGACCTCTGAATAAGAAGGGATTGCGACTCTTTGAAGAATTCATAATTCACTTGCTGCTGAGTAGGAATAGGACCTCTGAATAAGAAGGGATTGCGACCATCTCTCGTCTCCCGATATTTGAAGAATGCAGCCCGGTAGGAATAGGACCTCTGAATAAGAAGGGATTGCGACCTCTAAGACAATGTACCCATATCTTTTTTCCTCTTCCAACGTAGGAATAGGACCTCTGAATAAGAAGGGATTGCGACTCATATTGACGGAACATTTCCAGGAAGCGTCTTAGTAGGAATAGGACCTCTGAATAAGAAGGGATTTGGCCCCTCTGTCCCTACCCTCTGTCCCTAAATAAACCCTGCTCGTTAATTGCCTCTTTCCACAATCTATCTACACCTACAATCTACTCGTTTTTCCCATCCAAAATAGAAACATTTCCGAAACGTTTCTTTTGTTGAATTTTCGCCCCCCTCGCCTCATTATTTGAATAGAAATTTTATTCAGGAAAAGGGACAATGGCGGGCCGAAAACTTTATATTGTTGCTTACGATATTACAGAAGAAAAAAGGCTTAACCAGGTCAGATTATTTCTAAAAGGTTACAGCACCGGAGGGCAAAAATCTGTTTATGAATGTTTTTTGACCGAAAGCGAATTATCTTATATAGCCGATGAGCTCAGGGGCTTAATAAATGAAGATGAAGACCGCGTCCATATTTTTCAGGTGGATAGGCGCGGCCGCATTATTTCCTTAGGTATTGCACTTCTACCACGAGACCCTTCTTATTTTTACATTGGTTAATGGAGGAAGCCACATCCATGGGAAGCTTATATATTGATCGTAAAGATTTGGAAATCAGGGTTGAGGGGAATTCATTATTATTTTATTCAAACGGAAATAGGGAAGGCTCGGCACCGATTCAGCCTCTGGAGAGGGTGGTAGTTGTTGGAAATCTCCATCTTGAAACTTCAGTCTTACATAAGCTTTGTTTAAATAACGTCTCGGTAATATTTCTCTCGGGCAGGCGTTTAGCTTTTAGGGGTATGCTGCATGGCAGACTTCATCGTAACGGTCTTTTAAGGCTAAAACAGTACGAAAAAAGCTTTGGCCCGTTTTGCATCATTTTTGCTAAGGAATTAGTTGAAGCCAAGCTCAGCCAACAAGTTTCATTCCTTTCTGAGTTAAAAGACCTCAGACCTGAGTTTAAGTATGAAATAGCTAACTCGATTAAATCTATAGAAGATATTAGGGATGAGTTGGTCAGGTTGGATAACTTAGATTCCATCAGAGGGTTAGAGGGCAGTGCCGCTAATTGCTATTTTAAAGCCTTCACCTTGGTATTCCCGCCTTCCTTTAATTTCAAAAGCAGGAATAGACGTCCCCCCGCTGACCCTGTCAATTCTTTATTATCTTTAAGCTATACATTGCTTCATTATGAATTGGTCAGAGAGATTGAAGTCATTGGGCTGGACCCGACCATTGGTTTTTACCATTCTTTTGATTATGGGCGCGAATCGCTGGCTTGCGACCTGGTAGAACCATTTAGACCAGATGTAGACCGCTTTGTTTTTAATTTAATTAAGGAGAAAATTCTTAGGGAAAGTGATTTTACTTACCAGGAAAACGATGGCCAACCTGGCTGTTATCTAAAAAAAGCTTGCAGAAAAAAATATTTTGAGAAATACGAAGAATGGGCCCGGGAAAACCGGCCAATTTGGAAAGAAAGAGTACAGATTTTGTCCAGGAGGATACTTAATGGGTAGAACTCTTTATCTTTTTGAAAATGATGGTATTACCGCTACTGTAGATGGACCTTCTCTCTGGATTGAAAGGCCGCTGAAAGCTGGACAGAGAATTCCTTTAAGGCTCATCAGCAGAGTATTTTTGGTTGGAGAAATAAAAATTAGCAGTACTGCTATCTTAGCTCTTGCCGAGCATAATATTCCGTTGGTCCTGGCGGCCAAATCTGGCAAAGATAAAACAGCTTTATTGCCCTTTAATCATATGTTGCCAAAATATTATAAGGAACAGAGGGTTATACTGGAGAATAACAATAACCTCAAGCGCTACATGGATTGGGTTGAAACATACAGAAATTATCTTCAATTGAAATTAATCAAAAAATACATGCCTTATGAAAAAATCAAAAATGAGATTGGTGAGGGGGATTATAAGATCCTGCTGAGAAAACTTATGCCGAAAGATTTAGCCTTCTGGTTTCCTGTAAAGAATACCGTTAGCTACCTTTTGAGAGGTTTGATTATTGAAAATATCATAAAAGCCAAGCTGGATTTACACGTTGGAGGGTACTTTAGGAGAGCAAATTTTGGCTTTGTGTGGGATATGAGCTATATTTTAGAAGCCAGGGCTGATGAACAGGCCATTATGTTTTTCAAACAAAAAGATTTTCTGTCTTTTTTCCAGAAGCAGGGAAGGCAAGTTGAATTAACAAAAGATGGGCATAAAAATATTGTTCACAGGTTTGAAAATAAACGCGATTCATTAGAAGGGCAAATCAATAAGATTATTGACGACTTTTTTAATTTAGTGAGGGAACTTCAAACATGAAAAGCGTTTATCTAATTTCTTATGACATCAAAGATGAGAGACGGCTAAACCGGGTCCACAGGTACCTGAAAGGGCGGGGAATCCATTTGCAAAAGTCGGTGTTTTATTGTCTTCTTTCGCAGGAAGAAATTAAAAAAGTGAGGCAGGGGATTGAAGAATTAATTGAAGAAAGGGAAGATGATGTGAGAATTTATCCGTTACTGGTTGAATTTGAGACCATAGCCATGGGGCAGGGCGAAAAGGTACCTGGTGGGGTGTGGATTTATCTTGACTGAAGGGAAGGTGGCTAATAATATTATGAATGGCGAGCAAAATGGCGTCTTGGAACTGGGCATTGGCAACAACTGAATTATCAGTGGGTTCAGGATTTTCGTGGGGCCTTTTGTTGGGTGGGAGAGCCTGGAAAAAAGAAACGTTTCCGAAATGTTTCTTCGTTAACTTGGTGGGAGATGAAAAATCTTGCCAAAGGGCTTTGTATTATTTTGAAAATAAAGGAGTTATAAGGGCTCGCAGTAGGAATATGACCTCTGAATAAGAAGGGATTGCGACAAGCAAATGCAAATAACGACTCTTTAAGTCTTTCTTTACGTAGGAATATGACCTCTGAATAAGAAGGGATTGCGACTCCAAAACGTTTTCTCTCTTTTAACTCTGCTTCAACTTGTAGGAATATGACCTCTGAATAAGAAGGGATTGCGACGATACCTCGTGAATTACTGCAAAAATTATCGTAATTAAGTAGGAATATGACCTCTGAATAAGAAGGGATTGCGACTTAATCCTCGGGCTTTAAATAATACACGTCCGGTAGGAATATGACCTCTGAATAAGAAGGGATTGCGACGGCTTATGACCTTGAGGTTCTCGTCCCACCCGTATGTAGGAATATGACCTCTGAATAAGAAGGGATTGCGACTTCTTTTGATTTTCGTTTTCATTTTAACCTCCGAGTAGGAATATGACCTCTGAATAAGAAGGGATTGCGACAAGCTTATAATATCCGATTTCAACAAAGTTTTCATCCCAAGTAGGAATATGACCTCTGAATAAGAAGGGATTGCGACCGGGCCCGTGAGGACGACATCCTCGCCCTCACCGGCCATCGTAGGAATATGACCTCTGAATAAGAAGGGATTGCGACTCGGCCTTGAAGCCCCACGTCATTTCAATTTCGATCCGTAGGAATATGACCTCTGAATAAGAAGGGATTGCGACTTGTCGGCCCTGGAGCTGGAGTAGGCTCCGGCTGCGTAGGAATATGACCTCTGAATAAGAAGGGATTGCGACTGAAAAAGTCTCTAATCATTTTAACTCCCTTTTAGTAGGAATATGACCTCTGAATAAGAAGGGATTGCGACTCATACAGCCTTGAAACGTCTAATTCCTTCATATGTAGGAATATGACCTCTGAATAAGAAGGGATTGCGACTTAATCCTCGGGCTCAAAATAATACACATCCTCTGCACTACGTAGGAATATGACCTCTGAATAAGAAGGGATTGCGACCGGGTCTTACGGCTCAAAAAATTTCAAATAAGTAGAGGTAGGAATATGACCTCTGAATAAGAAGGGATTGCGACTTTTCTTTTTTTCATTTTTTTATTCTCCAAAGTAGGAATATGACCTCTGAATAAGAAGGGATTGCGACATTACCAACCTATAAACCGGAATTCCATTTTTAATTGATAAGTAGGAATATGACCTCTGAATAAGAAGGGATTGCGACTTTATAGATTCTTTCAAATAACGAAATTTTAATCCTAGTAGGAATATGACCTCTGAATAAGAAGGGATTGCGACCCCGCCCGCCGTTTTTACGGTTCGGGACTTACGGCTTAAAAGTAGGAATATGACCTCTGAATAAGAAGGGATTGCGACATTTCACAAAAATCGCGGTTATGAGGACGCTTTAAGAGTAGGAATATGACCTCTGAATAAGAAGGGATTGCGACCCTTACCGCGGGCGTAAACGCTCATTAAAACAGGTGTAGGAATATGACCTCTGAATAAGAAGGGATTGCGACTTGTAACTTTGCTTGTAACTTTTCTGGCGATTATATTCAGGTAGGAATATGACCTCTGAATAAGAAGGGATTGCGACGACAACGGCATAAGCTAACTTTTCGACACTGCCGTTAGTAGGAATATGACCTCTGAATAAGAAGGGATTGCGACTCTGCCTTATCTTTCGTTCTCTGATACATTAAAGCGTAGGAATATGACCTCTGAATAAGAAGGGATTGCGACTTGGCCTATTAAGACCGTAATACTTGCAAATTTTTTCTGTAGGAATATGACCTCTGAATAAGAAGGGATTGCGACCTGCCCCTGGAAAACAACCTTGTGCCGCTTGAGTAGGAATATGACCTCTGAATAAGAAGGGATTGCGACTGACCGCTGGACAACACAATCCACTTTGTGGAGCCCGAGTAGGAATATGACCTCTGAATAAGAAGGGATTGCGACAAGGCAAATTGCCTTGCCATTGTGCCCCACTATTTCCCAGTAGGAATATGACCTCTGAATAAGAAGGGATTGCGACCAGGTCTTTTTCTTTGAATAGCACATAATAACTACTTGTAGGAATAGGACCTCTGAATAAGAAGGGATTCCGAAGTAGATGCTTTCACCGGATGAGCGCTTCTATTAAGTGAATTGAGAGGCAAAAATTATTCCAATTAAGCCAGTTGTATTCTCCTCCATAATCATTCTTACCAGGGCTCACTCATTTTACGCCTGAAAGGGAAAAGCTGTTTACTAAAGGACGTAAAAAGGCTATTATTATCATCTTATTGGCTGTTAAATTTAGCTTCTTTTTTTGTTCTCAGGAAGACATCAGGCCATAGTCAGCCTGGTTCCCGGGCCAAAATATTAAGTCGTAAAATATGAGGCGAATTTTATGTTTCGGAATAGACCATGAAAAATAAAAACATTAATAGTTTTCTTGCTCTGTTCATACTATTTCTTCTTCCAGGTTTTGGGCATCAAGTTGCCGGGCAGAATTCAGTGGTCAAGCTGCAGGCGGTTCGGGTGGAAACATCGCCGCATCTCGACGGTGACCTATCCGACTTGGTCTGGGCTCTTGCTGTGCCTTTCTCCAGTTTCCTGATGGTGGAACCGGTGCCCGGGTCCGAACCGACCGAAAAAACGGAATTGCGCGTCCTCTTTGATGAGGACAACCTCTACCTGGGCATTTACTGTTATGATAGCGAACCGAAGCGAATAGCTGCTAACTCCCTGGCTCACGACCAGACAGGCCGCAGCCATGGGGGCTGGTGGGGAATGGGACGTCAGACAGCCAGCACCAGCGATGATGTGGTCAGGGTGTTGATTGACCCCTTTCTGGATAAAAGGAATGCTTATGTCTTTTACATCAATGCCAGAGGGGCCCGGAGTGAAGGCCTGGTCTCTGGGGGCAATGCCAGCCTCAACTGGGATGGCATCTGGGAAGGGAAAGCTCGTATTCTTTCCGACGGGTGGTCAGCTGAAATTAAAATCCCCTTCAAGTCCATTTCTTTCAAAAAGAACCTGCCGGCCTGGGGTCTTAATGTCGAAAGATACATCCCCAGAAAACAGGAAACCATCCGGCTTTCTGGAATTTCCCGCGATGCCAATTTTAATAACCCGATGGTGGCCGCTGAGCTGGAAGGAATATCTGGCATCAAACAGGGGCTGGGAATAACCATCAGACCTTATGGGCTGGTAGCTGCCCAGAATGACCGACTGGTTGACAATAAATACCTCTGTAAAGCTCAGGGTGGTCTGGATGTTTACAAGAATATCACCCCGAACCTGGTGGCGGCTCTGACCTACAACACTGATTTTGCCGAAACCGAGGTGGACGAACGCCGTCTCAACCTGACCCGCTTTCCGCTCTTTTTTCCGGAAAAAAGAATGTTTTTTCTGGAGGGTTCTGAGACTTTTAACTTCAGTTCCAGCATCAGCTTCTTTCCCTTCTTTAGCCGGCGAATCGGCCTTTATCAGGGGCAGCAGGTGCCGATAAATTTCGGAGCCAAGCTTTTCGGCAAAGTGGGCAAATTCAATCTCTCGATGATGGATATGCTGACCGATGATTTTGGTCCTTTGCCGAAAAATAATCTCCTGGCTGGAAGGGTAACTTACGATTTTCTTTCTGAAAGCAAGATTGGAGTGATTTTTACCAACGGCAGTCCTGCTGGCGACCGAAACACTCTGGTAGGTTTTGACCTGAATTATTCCAGCTCACGCTTTGCCGGCAATAGAAATATCTGGCTGGCGGCCTGGGCAGTCTATAACTGGAATGACCGGGAGGGCAAACATCAGGGCTTTGGTTTGCGGGCTAACTATCCCAACGACCTGGTCAACGTGGAATCAACTTATGCTTATTACGGAGACGCCCTGGACCCCGGGCTCGGCTATCTGATGCGGCGTGGTATCCAGACTTTTTATTTGAAAATGTCTTACAACCCGCGGCCGAGCCGGGGCTGGCTTGACCGGACGGTGCGCCAGTTTTTCTTTGAAGTCAGCGGAGATTTTTACTGGAAACTTGATGGCACCCTGGAAACCAGTCGTCTGACCTTTCAGCCTCTTAGCTTCAGGACTGAAAGCGGAGAAAGGTTCGGTGCCAGTGTGGTGGTCAATCATGACGTTCTGCCCTATGATTTTGAAGTAACCAGAGGAGTGGTTCTGCCAGCCGGTCCTTATGATTTTACCAACCTGAGACTGAGCTTTAACACCGCTACCTACCGTCCCTTATCCTTTGACCTGAATTACGCGGTCGGGGGTTTCTATTCCGGTAATTACGGAGATTTCAATGCCGGTCTGACCTACCGCTTCCGGGGAAATCTGGACCTGTCTTTCAACACCAATCTGGTCCGCGGGACCCTGCCCCAGGGAAAAATCAAAGAAAATGTTTACCAGCTGAAGCTGGATTTTTACTTCTCACCGGACCTGGGTTTTATGAATTATATTCAGTATGACACGGTTTCTGGACTTCTGGGTTGGAGTGCCCGCTTCCGCTGGGAAATAAAGCCGGGCAATTTTATCTATCTGATTTATAATTCCAACTGGGAGAGGCGCTGGGATCCAGTTGAACGTTTCTATGCTGCCGGCGACCGCGGGGTTTTTAAGATTACCCTGTCGATAAGACCTTAACCAAAGTTGGTGGCTTCAGTTAGCTTCCTCAGATGACCCTATACCCGGCTTAGGGAAAGCCATTCGCTTTTTCCTTACTCATCAGGGCAGGTTAAAGAATGGGGTGATCTGAGGGAGATAACCTTCAGCCAAAATAAATTCATCTGACAGGGCTTTTAAATACAGCGGTAATTTTCGGAGAAAGGGCAAACCGAAAATTATCTCTTCTTATCTCTTTTCAAACACAATCTTACCGTCCACTATGGTCATAACAACTTCGGTTTTTAAGATTTCCTCCGGAGGAATTGTCATCAGATTCCGGTCGAAAACGGTAATGTCAGCCAGCTTTCCTTTCTTGAGTGAGCCCCGGATGTCAGCTTCAAAAGCCGCATAGGCATTGTTTATGGTGTAGGCTTTGAGGCAGTCTTCAACTGAAATTCTCTGCTCAGGAAACCAGCCACCTTCTGGTTGCCCGGTCAGTGTCTTTCTGGTCACTGCAGCATAAATCAGGTATTTCGGATGCATATGGTATTCAGCGGCGCTTGTCCCTGGCCAATCTGACCCGAAACTGAGAATGGCTCCGTTTTCCAGAAGCGACCTGAAAGCATAGGCTCCCCGGCATCTTTCATAGCCAATCCTTTCTTCCATCCAGCGCATGTCGTCTGAGATGTGGTAGGGATTTACTTCGGCAATAACGTTTAGGGCCTTAAATCTTGGAAAATCCTGAGGTCTTATGACCTGGGCATGGATTACCCGAAATCCGGTAAGGTCCACTCCTTCACTCTTAAGCCGTTCATAGAGGTCCAGCATCTCAGCCACTCCGCGGTCGCCGATGGCATGGACGTTGGGAACGAAACCGGCTTCCAGACCGGTTTTGATAAGCCGGTACATCTTTTCCATATTGCCAACCTTGAGCTCCGGGTCGTCGGAAGTATGATGGCGCCAGTGGCCGTAATTGCCGGGCTGGTCGTTGTATGGCTCGAAGAACAAAGCGCCGTGAGTCCCCATAATGCCGTCAATGTACCCTTTAAGGGCTCCATACCGCAGCCAGCTATCCTTCTGTTTAGTTTTGGGGTGAAGTCCCATGGTCAGGCCCTGCTCTTTAAGACTGGCCCCGAGAGAAAGGTCCGGTCTTAACCAGACCCGGCAGGTGAGCTCTCCGTTCTCCTGCAGTTTCACAAAGCGCTCTATCTGGTCCGGTGGAGAGATGTCGTGAATTTCGACAATCCCAGCTTCTCTCAGGGCTTTGAGCGCGGCCCGGTTTTCATTCAAAAGGCGAGTTTCGGATTTTGGCTTTCTGGCCTGGGTTAAGGCTTGAAAAGCCGGTGTCCCGCGAAAAACTATTCCGGTCGGCTGACCTTTGGCATCAAGCTCCAGTCCTTTGAGCAATTTTCTGTCCAGCCCGGCTGCTTTGAGGGCCGCAGTGTTGGCCAGCCACTCCTGATAGTCATAACGGCATACAAATACCGGGTTCTCAGGAGTCAGGTCGTCTATCATCCGGCGGTGAGGCCGCCAGGGTTCTTTCTTTTTTGACGACGTGGTCGGTCCGGCTTCCCCCAGGGCCCATTGTTCATAAGCACCCCAGAGGCCTCCGGTAATCCATTCTCCTCTTTCCAGCAGTTTGACTACCCGGTCAATCTCTTTTCTTAGGCCCTGTTCATCGGAGACTTTCATCAAGTTAGCATCGTTGATTAGAGCCCCGGCCTGGTTAAAGTGGACATGAGCGTCTATTATTCCTGGGGTGACGAAAGCTCTTTTAAGGTCTATCACTCTGGTGTTTGGTCCACGGTATCTAAGAGCCTGGGAGTCTTTCTGACAAACATCAATTATCTTGTTGCCTTTGATTACGAGAGCCGAGGCTTGCGGCAAGTCGGGCTCCATAGTGAAGATGTCTCCGTTGAGTAAAATAAGGTCAGCTACCTCTCGTTTTCTGGAACAGGCCAGACTGAAGGTTAAAAAAACAATTATCAGGATAAGAGTCCCAGCCTTTAGGATTTTTGAAAATTTTCTGGCTCTTCTCATTTTTTCTCCAATCATAAAGTTATCCGGTTTCATCCTTAGCTTTTAAGGATAATGACAACAGAATATTTTATTATAGATTTTCCCTTTTGTTTCAATTAAAAGAATAATTTCGGAGTAAACGAAAAAAACTTAAGCTGTCAGAAGGGATTTTCTGTCGGATAGGGAAGGCTGGCCGGCTGATTGTAATAGATTTCTCTTAGCCCAAGCATTCTCAGCAGAGAGTACAGGGTTTTGCCGGCGTGCTTGAAACCAACAGCCGTGTGATGAGGAAATCTCTTTTCAATCAGCACATGCCGGTAGAAACGGCCCATTTCCCTGATGCCAAAAACCCCGATGCTGCCGAAGGATTGAGGTTCAACGTCCAGAACTTCACCCTGAGCCAGGTAAGAACGAAGCTCAGTTTCGGCCGTTCCCTGAAGCCGGAAAATGGTTATTTCTCCAGGTTTTATTCTACCTTCAAGAGTGCCCCGGGTTATATCGGGTTCTTTCCCCGGCTCCATCAGCCGGTGCATGATTAACTGATATTTAATAGCTGGGTTGAGCAGACAACAGGAAGCAGTGTTGCCGCAGTGAAAACCCATAAACAGGTCAGTTGGCTTATAATCACCAATCTTGTGGCGATTTTTTTCATACATATCAGCCGGGACGGTGTTGTTGATATCGAGCAGGGTGGCTGGAAGCTCGGTGGCGCAGGTTAAAAGATATTCGCTCAGGGCTCCATAGATATCAACCTCGCAGGCCACCGGAATGCCCCAGGAGGCCAGCCGTGAATTCACGTAGCAGGGGACAAAGCCGAAATAGGCTTCAAAAGCCGGCCAGCATTTATTGGCAAAAACTCCGTACTTTGAAGCTCCCAGATTTTTCCTCATGAAATTGAGCAGAGCCACTTCATACTGAGCCAGCTTTTCTAAGAGTTCCGGGTAGGTGTTACCAGTCCCGAGTTCCTTAGCCATATCAGCAGCCACCGCCTTGACTTCGGGTAAGCCAGCCGCTTTCTGGAAAATGTCATAAAGGTCAAGCTCTGAATTTTCCATTACTTCCACTCCCAGGTCAAACAGCGGTTTGATAGGTGCGTTACAGGCGTAAAAATCCTGGGGACGCGGTCCGAAGCCAAATATCTTAAGACCCTTAAGTCCCAGCCAGGTTCGGGCCACCGGCAGAAAATCTTCAATCATCCTGGCCACTTCAGCGGCCGTTCCTACAGGGTAGTCGGGAATATGGATTTTAAGCTGGCGCAAACCAGCGTTATAGGAGGTGTTAAGCAATCCACAGTAGGCATCACCCCGGCCGTCATAGAGGTCGGCACTCGTTTCTTCAGCCGCAGCTGCCACCATAATTGGGCCTTGGAACCTCTGGGCTAAAATTGTGGTTGGTCCTTCCGGACCGAAGTTCCCCAGATAAATGACCAGGGCATTAACTTTTTGTTCTTCAATTTCCTTAAGCGCCTTAAGTACATCGTTTTCGTTCTCAATAATGGTCTGAAGCTCAACAACGGGAAGGTTAAGCTTCTGGCATTCAGCCGCTACCACCTGCCTTCTTCTTCTGGAAAGTTCCAGAGGGAAGCAATCGCGGCTTACAGCTATTAATCCGATTTTAACCCTGGGAAGATTTTTAAGTTCGGTCATTTCATCTCTCCTTTCTCTGTCCGTAATAGGCTTTAGGCCCGTGTTTTCTTTCAAAGTGCTTTTTTATCAAGTATTCTTTTAAGCTCTTGGCTTCAGGGTTAATCAACCTGGTCAGCAGGGCCATCTTGGCAATTTTTTCCAGGGCCAGGAGATTATCAACTGCTTCCCGAGCTGATTTCCCCCAGGCGAAAGGACCGTGCCCGGTGACCAGACAGGCCGGGTAATGAAGTGGGTCAAGGTGCTGGAACCTTTCGACGATTACTTTTCCGGTGTTCAGTTCGTAATCATCCAGGACTTCACTTTCTTTTAATCCTCTGGTGGCGGGGATGTGGCCGGGGAACAAGTCAGCCTGGGTGGTGCCATAACAGGGGATTTCTTCTCCTGCCTGAGCAAAAGCCGTGGCATAATCGCTGTGGGCATGGGCTAGGCCGCAGATGGTGGGAAAAGAAGTATAAATATAAAGATGAGTTGGGGTGTCGGATGAAGGCTGAAGCCGCCCCTCAACCTGGCGGCCGTTCAGGTCAAGCACCACCATGTCGGCTGCGGTCATCTGGTCGTAGGCCACGCCGCTGGGCTTTATGGCCATTACTCCTTTCTCCCGGTCAACCTCGCTGACATTGCCAAAAGTCAGGATGACCAGGCCATATTCCACCAGCTTTAAGTTGGCTTCATAGACCCTTTTCTTCAATTCTTCGTACATGGCTTTTCCTTTATAATTTATATTGACCAGACCAGACAGGGGTTAGCGGCTGATTCCCTCCGGTCCGGCCTTTCCGGTTTCTTTGGAGGCTTCCGCCAGAGGGTTGTAACCAGCAATAAGTTTTATTTCTACCCACCGTTTTCCCACCCATTTTTTACTGCCTGTTCTGACCAGACTAAAGTTTTCCCTCTCCTTGAGTAATATATGAATAATTTTTCATATAATCCTGCCATCTTCCTTACCGTTTTTTCTTTCTGCTGACCTGGCTCAGCTGTCGGGCTTTTTCCAGCTGATGGTCGCGGAGGTCAAGAAGCTTCTTCATCAGATGATACAGGTTACCGCTCCAGTTACGGGTGCCGAAGGCATCATGAAGTTCCCGGTATAAGGGATAAAGTTCCTGATAGACCATGTGATGTTCAGGTCGGGGCCTGTAGGAGATGGGTTTTACTCCACACATGGCTGCCTGAGCCTCTTCAAACCGGTCATAGCCGCCGGCGGCCTTTCCGGCCACCACCGCCCCGGCCATGGCTGCTCCCAGAGCGCAGGTCTGGGAGGACCGGGCCACCTTCATCTCCAGACCGAAAACATCGGCGTAAATCTGCATCACCAGGGGATTTTTCTCAGCAATTCCGCCGCAATTTATAACTTCATTTATCTCAATTCCATATTCCTGGAAGCGCTTGATGATGGTCAGGGCTCCGAAGGCTGTGCCTTCAATCAAAGCCAGATAGATTTCCTCCGGCTTGGTGTGAAGGGTAAGCCCTATAAGCAGTCCGGTCAGTCTCTGATCCACCAGGATGGTGCGGTTACCGTTGTTCCAGTCGAGAGCCAGCAGTCCGGATTCTCCGGGTAGCAGAGCGGCGGCTTTTCGAGTCAGCTCTTCATGACTGCCTTTTTTCGCTCCGCCGGGCTGGATGTAATTCACGAGCCAGTTGAAAATATCACCCACCGCCGATTGCCCGGCTTCCAAACCGAAATACCCCGGCAGAACCGAGCCGTCCACGATGCCGCAAAGGCCGGGAATGTCCGCCAGCGGCCGGTCGTTAGGCCAGACGCAGATGTCGCAGGTGCTGGTGCCGATGATCTTAACAAACTTTCCTGGGGCCACTCCAGCCCCAACTGCTCCTAAATGAGCGTCAAAAGCGCCTACAGCCACCGGGATACCAGGCTTGAGCCCGAGCATTTTTGCCCAGGAACTGGTCAGGTAGCCAGCCACCTGGTCGGAAGTATAGGTCTTATCGTAAAGCCTGTCTCTCAGCTCTCCGAGCTTTGGGTCCAGACGGCTCAGAAAGTCTTTAGCTGGAAGGCCTCCCCAGGCCTCATTAAACATGGCTTTGTGTCCAGCCGCGCAGCGGCTCCTTTTCAATTTAGCAGGAGCCAGGGTGCCGGTAATCAGCCCCGGGATAAAATCGACACATTCCACCCAGGTGTAAGCCGCCCCAAACATTTTTGGGTCCACCCTGAGGCAATGGAGAATCTTGCTGAAAAACCATTCGGAGGAATAAACCCCGCCGCACTTGGCTAAATACTCCGGGTGCTCTTTCGCTGCCAGCTCTGTTATTTCCTGAGCTTCGGCAAAGGAAGTGTGATCTTTCCACAGCCAGGCCTGGGCATTTAAGTTCGTCTTGAATTCTTCATGGAAGGCTAAAGGCAGTCCGTTCTTATCTACCGGCATTGGGGTGGACCCTGTGGTGTCAACTCCGAGGCCGATTATCTGTTCTGGCGAAAAGCCTTTTCTGGCTTTCCTGGCTTGATTGAGGGCTCTCTTTACTACCTTAACCATAGCTTCGACGTAATCGGCCGGATTCTGGCGGGCCAGGTTGGGGTCCTTGGGGTCAAGCAGGATGCCTGCCTCACCTGAGGGGTAATTAACCACGGCAGTGCTGATTTCTTCGCCGGTTGAAGTGTCCACAATCAGGGCCCGGACTGAATTGGTGCCGAAATCCAAACCCAGACTGTAATTAGTTTTGGTTCTGGGGTTCATCACTCTTGCCTCCTTTTCTTTTCTAATTTTAATGCAGGAAGGGTCGAGCTTGAAAACCATTTTTTTATAATTTGAAAAAAAGTTCTTGACATCATTTCCTGAACTATTATATATGATTGGTGTGTTAACGTTAACACTTTTATTAAAAATATTTTTTTTGATTAAAAGTGTTATCGTTAACGCAGAGGAAAGGATCATGTTATGGCTTCGGACTTTAAGCCAGCAAAAATTGAGGGCAACTGGCCTTTGGCTGTTCAGTAGCCATAAAGCTGAAAGAATTGGATTGGCAGCTTTAAGGATGAAATCTGATTTCTCCTCCAGGCTAAGTGTAGTTCATTCCATTTCAATTATATAAAGGAGGTTATTATGCAAAAAGGAAGAAGCTGGTTGGTTATTTTACTGGCTCTGTTTCTTTCCTTAAACCTCCTCCAGGCTCAAATTACCCGTCAGACAGGAACAGTCCGCGGCGTGATTAAGGATGCTGACGGCCAACCCCTTCCAGGGGTGAACATAACTCTTTCCGGTCCTAACCTGATGGGTAAAGCCACTGATGTGAGCCGGGAGGATGGCTCTTTTCGACTTCCGGCCATACCGCCGGGCTCCTACAATCTGACGGCTGAGCTTTCAGGGTTTAAGACTCTAACTCTAACTGAGGTGATAGTCAGGGTAGGATTGACCGTCACTCTCGACCTTAAGATGGAGCAAGCAACGGTGGAAGAACAGCTCACGGTGGTAGCCAAAGCTCCTGAAATTGATGTTCAGAAGACTAAAGTGACTACGGCCGTTACCTCAGAACAGATTGCCAGGTTACCTCTTAACCGCAGTCTGACTAATGTGCTGAACCTTGTTCCCTCAACCGTTGGAACCATAGCTACTTATTCCGGGAGTATTCATGGCACTCTGTGGCGCGGGGTTACCTATGAAGTAGATGGTATTAATGCCAACTGTCCAACCACCGGCGGAGCCTTTGGAACGCCTCAGTTCGATGCCATCGAAGAGATTGAGGTGGTAACCGGCTCACTTCCTGCTCAGGTAGGTACCACTGGAGGTGCTTTTGTCAACATAGTTACCAAGTCAGGTGGAAACAAATTTTCTGGTCAGCTACTGACTTATTACACCAACAAAGACCTGGCCCAGGTCCTTTTTCCAGATGAGCAACTTAAAGCTATGAACATCGGCAAGCCCAGTTTCAGCCTTTATGACCTTGACACTTCTGCTTTGCTGGGGGGCCCGATAATCAAGGATAAGCTCTGGTTTTTTACCGATCTGGCTTTCACTAAGTCCAGCACCTGGAGTCCCTTCCGGCCAGTGACCATTCTTGGCACCCCTTATGATCAGTATAAAGTCCCCCGCGAAAATTATAGAGGAAATCTCAAACTAACCACAGAGTTTTCCAGGAAGCTGAGATTCTTCACTTACTTTTCCTACAGCCGAAGTAACAATATGTTTGAAGCCTGGTCCAACAAAACAGAAGATGGCACTTTTATGGCCAGGCCCACCCAGTATGTTGGGACGGCCAACCTGACCTGGCTTCCGAGCTCCAGCACCTTTATAGATTTCAGGATAAATGTCAACCACCTGGATTATCCCATAGTAGCTAAAGAAGGTTCTGACCGCATCAGCTACAATGATGGTTATACCGGATACATCTGGAATGGCATTCAGTCCTGGGAAAGTTTCATTACCCGTCATACGAGTCAGGCTTCAGCCAGGATGACCCATTTCCAGGACGACTTCCTCGGGGGCGACCACGAAATGGGAGCTGGTGTGGAATTTCAGTTTGGCTGGGACAGATACGCCTACGCCAGGAAACAGCCAATGAACTGGTTTTACTGGAATGGTAATCCTTACTACTGGCGGGGTTATTATGGCGTTAACGAACCGACTCAATTCGGTGATGGCCTCCTGTCTTTTACCAACTGCGGTGGCGGGCGAAACGACAGCTGGAAGGACCTTTTTGAGTACAGAATAGGTGCTTATTTCCAGGACAACTGGACCTTAAAGAAGCGGTTAACGATCAATCTCGGTTTGAGGCTTGATTATTATAACGGCTGGGGAGGAAAAGCTAAGACTACTGGTTCGACCACCACTATTAATGATATACCGTACGCTATCGGTCAAACTCTGGAATCCCAGCTTGGCTTCAATCCCTTTGGTCCTTTTGAAGTTGAGCCCATCAGGGATGTACTGCACTTTGCCCGGCTCTCGCCACGGGTTGGATTGAGTTATGACCTTTTTGGCAACGGCCGGACAGCTCTGAAGCTGGCTTATTCCAGGTATTCTGAGCATGTTCCGGTCATGTTCTTCTCAGCTGTTTCTCCAGCGGTCATGGCTCAGTACCAGTTCAACTGGTGGGACCTCAACGGGAATGGCCAGCCAGACCTTCCGGGCACAGATTATTATGAATATCGTTATGGCCTTGGAGATTTCACCCGTCCCGACCCCGCCTATCTAAGACAACTGGTTGACCCTGACCTGTCCGCTCCTGTGCATAGCGAAATAATAGCCGGTTTTGAACATCAGCTTTTCAAGGACTTTGCAGTTAAGATTAATTACATCCATAAGAAGGAAACTAATATTTATGCTTCTGCTAAGTATGACCCGATTACTCAAAGGTACTGGTACAAGCTGGAGCAGGCTCCCGAGTGGTATGTACCTTTCACCACCATAGTTCCGGCTTACGGAGTTTTTCCAGAGCAGGAAGTTACTGTTTATTTTATGACCTACGACTCTGCCTACAACCGGTCGATTAATGTTCAGAAAAATGTTCCAGAACAATTCCGTAAGTACGATGGCTTAGAAGTTCAGTTTGATAAGCGATACAGCAACGGCTGGTCGCTGGGCGGTTCCGTTATGCTCTCAAAGTTAACTGAATTAAGCTGCGGTAATTCTCCCAATCAGTTTCTGTTTGCTCCTGGCAGAGACAGCAACGATATGCCCTTCCAGCTTAAACTTTACGGAACTTTCAATCTGCCTTATGGTTTTGTGGCATCATTCTTTGGTCGATATATGCTTGGAAGCCCCTGGGCCCGGACAGTCACTATTGTTCCTCCCTCCAGCTGGGCTCAGGCTCGCAACGTGGTTCCCTGGAATGTCTCTGTCAGGCTGGAGCCGGTAGGTACCAGAAGAAATCAGGACTTTACCAATGTGGACTTTCATCTGGAAAAAGAATTCAGACTGCCCTACGGAATTATTGGAGCTTATGTGGATATCTACAACCTTTTTGGAAACAAATACGTCTACTATGGTCAAAATCCGATCAGCGTCTGGCGTCCGACCGGAGAGAACACTACCAGTGGTACCTACACAGTGGATTATAATTACGGTAAGGTTACCAGCATCTCAGCCACCAGAGTTTTCAAGTTTTCAGTCAGGTACAAATTCTGAGTCCAAACGACACCTTTCTAATTTGCTTGGGGGAAGGGCTCCATGTCCTTCCCCTTTTTTATGATTATAAATAATGACCAGTGGCCATAAATTTTTAACCAGCGCTTGTCCAGAGGTAATCGTTTTCTGCCCTGGACCGGTTTAAGAATCCGTTAAATAAGTTGGTTGTATTTCAAAAAATATTAGGCAAAGACACGAAATTTCAATAAGATATATATGAAAAAATTTTTGGAGGCTGGGATGGCTGTCATATTGAATGGTCCTTTAAAATTAAGGATTTTAAAGAGCCTTATTCTTACCGGGCTGGTCCTTTTTCTGACTTTTAATCTGTTGCCTGCTCAAGACCTTTCAAAATTGATTAACCCGGAGCTTTTTCGGTTCCGTAATCTTGGGCCTTTTCGAGCAGGCTCCTGGGTGACCTGTTTTGCGGTGCCTGATTCACCGCCTGAGGCTCATCTCTATACTTTTTATGTGGGTACCAGAAATGGCGGTGTCTGGAAAACCACAAATAATGGGATTACCTTTGAGCCGGTGTTTGATGCCCAGAGTCACCTTTCCATTGGAGCAATAGCCATTGCCTCATCTAACCCAAATATTATCTGGGTGGGCACCGGTGAAGCTCACAATGCCCGTAGTTCCCAAAGCGGTGATGGGGTTTATAAATCAACGGACGGCGGTCGGACCTGGCAGAACATGGGACTGCGGGATTCCCACCACATACCGCGGATAATAATTCATCCGATCAACCCAGACATAGTTTATGTAGCTTCAATGGGCCATCTGTTTACTCCCAACGAGGAGCGGGGGGTTTTTAAAACCGCCAATGGCGGAAAAACCTGGGAAAAAGTCCTTTATCTCGGTGATAAGATTGGGATAATTGACCTGGTGATGGACCCCGCCAACCCTGAAACTCTCTATGCTGCTGCCTACGACAAAGTCCGTCTGCCCTGGCATTATGAGGCCGGTGGGCCCGGTAGCGGCCTGTACAAAACTACTGACGGTGGTAAGACCTGGGAGAGACTCAAGGGCGGTTTTCCCACCGGTCCTCTGGGACGTATCGGAATAGATATCTACAGGAAAAATCCCAGCATACTTTATGCTGTGGTGGAAAAACTGCGCCCGCCGACAGAAGCAGAAGTTGAGGCGGCCAGAAAAGCCGGTCGACCGGCTCATCCGGTCTCTGTCGGTGAAGTTTACCGCACTGAGGATGGGGGGCAGAGTTGGGTTAAAGTTAACTCTGGACAGGAGCCACTGGCCAGCAAAGCCCCTTATTCTTTCAATCAAATCTACATAGACCCGGAAAACGACCAGGTTATTTACATTACGGGAGTAACTCTGGCCAGTTCGATAGACGGGGGTAAAACCTGGCGGGACGCCGACTGGCCGCCAAGGACACTTTTTCGGTCAGCTTTTGGTGACGTCAGGACCCTCTGGATTGACCCGGCCAACCCCAGAAGGATTCTTTTTGGTAGCGACGGTGGGGTGTATGTGTCTTATGACGGCGGGCGGACCTGCCATCACTTCTACAACCTGCCTCTTGGAGAGATATATGCTCTGGGTGTTGATATGGAAGAACCTTACAACATCTATGCCGGCTTGCAGGACCATGACTCCTGGAAGGGACCTTCTAATTCCTGGTCTGGGGCAATTAATCTGAGTGATTGGGTAACAGTTGGTGGGGGCGATGGTATGTATAATGTGGTGGACCCGACTGATAGCCGCTGGGTCTATAACTGTCGTGAATTTGGTGGTTTTGGACGCCTTGACCAGAAGACCGGAATTAGGAAGAGCATACAACCAGAAAGAGAGGCTGGTAAAGAACCTTATCGTTTTAATTGGACTCCACCAATCCATCTTTCACCGCACAACAGTTCGATTGTTTATATCGGGGCGCAGTGTTTACTCCGGTCTCTAAACCGCGGAGACAGCTGGGAAGAAATCAGTCCAGACCTAACTACTAACGATAAAAGTAAGCAGGGAGGAGCAGGCCACATCACCTTTTGCACCATCACCACGATTTCTGAATCACCGGTAAAACCCGGGGTCATCTGGGTTGGGACAGACGACGGCAAGGTTCAGGTGACTGTTAATGGCGGTACCACCTGGGCTGACTGTACTCAGGCTATAGCCAAAGCCGGCGGGCCGGTCAGCCTCTGGGTAAGCCGGGTTTATGCTTCTCCCCATGAGGCCGGGACTGCTTTTGTGGCAAAAAGTGGTTTCCGCCAGGATGATTTTAAGCCCTATCTTTTTAAGACCGGGGATTATGGCCGCACCTGGGTTTCTATCTCTTCCAACCTTCCGGATTCACCTATCAACGTGGTGGTTCAGGACAGGAAAAACCCTGATTTGCTTTTTGTCGGGACAGACAACGGGCTCTTTATTTCCCTTGACGGGGGAAAAAACTGGAGGCCATTTCAGAGCAACTTGCCTAAGGTTAAGGTATCGGACCTCGTTATTCATCCGCGGGAAAGTGATCTGGTGGTCGGGACTTACGGGCGGGGAATCTGGATAACCAACATCTGGCCCCTTCAGGAACTCGCCGAAGAAGTTCTGCTTAAAGAAGCTCATCTGTTTTCCCCGAGGCCAGCAGTTCAAAAACAGTATCCGGTTTTCGGAAACTATCAATTAACCGGAGATAGTCACCTTTTCACCCCAAATGAGCCCGATGAAGTGGCCATCTTTTACTATCTAAAGAGCGACTTACCGGTGAAGGCAAAAATAAAAATTTATGACCTGCAAAAAAACCTGCTCAAAGAGATTGAGGTTGACAGCAAAGCTGGTTTGAACCGGGTGTCCTGGGACATGAGAAAGTCTGGAGAGGGGCGTTCAGCCTCCAGGGTAGAGCCGGGTCTTTATCTGGTGGTTCTGGAGGTTGGAGGGATGAGGCTCGAGCAGAAAGCTTTGATTTCTAAGAGGATAAGCTGGTCAGTCGGTCCCAACCCTGTGGTTTTGAAGAGCTATAATCTTGAAAATTATTGATTGAAAAAATATGCTGGGTAAGTCTTAAAATAAAAAGAGTGGGCCTGAATGAACAGAGGAAAATTAATTCAGGCAAGAAGTTAGTGAAGGCAAATAAGATGGTTTGTTTGAGGGTAGGAGCCTCAGGTGAGAGAAAAAGGGGCGTCCCTTTCAGGGCGCCCGCTTTGTTCAGGGGGATTGTGAGGGGAAAGAGGTTTATAATTGAGGGAGGGTTAATATCGCCATCAAAACAATTTTGTCTATCCTCAAACCAGTTGAAAATTTATCATGAAATTAATCAGATGTCAAATATATTTTATTAGATATTTACAAGGAGGAAATAATGTGGACGAGACCTAAGAATTTTTTTAAATTTATCTGGCCATTTTACTGGTGTCTAATTGTAGTTCTATTATTTTCAGCAGGTTGCTCCGGTAAAAAGGATTATTCCATCAGGTCAATCAAACCTACTGAGGTCAGGTTTTCGGATAACTTCTGGAATAAGAGGATTGAAACTAATGGCCTGGTAACCATCCCTCATTCTTTCCGACAGAGTGAGGAAACTGGCCGGATTAAGAATTTTGAGGTTGCCAGCGGGCAGGCTGAAGGCGATTTTTGCTCCCGTTTTCCTTTTGATGATTCGGATGTGTACAAACTAATTGAAGGTGCTTCCTACCAGCTAATGCTTGAGAAGAACCCAGAGCTTGAGAAATACCTGGATCTTTTAATTGAAAAAATCGCCGCCGCCCAGGAAGAAGATGGGTACCTTTACACCGCCAGAACCATCAAAAACCGGGGTGGGAAAATTCCGTATGACGACTGGGTAAGGGATAGAAGATGGGCTAACACTGCTTTTTCTCATGAGCTTTACAATCTGGGTCACCTTTTTGAAGCGGCAGTGGCTCATCATCAGGCTACGGGTAAGAAAAGCCTTCTTGAGGTGGCTTTGAAGGCTGCCGATTTACTGGTTAGAGAATTCGGCCCGGGGAAATTGATGTTGCCTCCCGGACATCAGGAAGTAGAAATAGGTCTGGTCAAACTCTATCGGCTTACTGGTAAAAAGAAGTATCTGGACCTGGCCAGATTTTTTCTTGAGCAAAGAGGTAATGCTCAGGGACACAAGCTTTATGGTGAGTATTCACAAGATCATAAGCCTGTAAAAGAACAAACCGAAGCCGTCGGGCATGCGGTGCGGGCTGCCTATATGTATGCCGCTATGGCCGATGTGGCTGCTCTTACCGGAGACCTTGCCTATGTTCAGGCCCTCGATAAACTCTGGGAAGATGTAGTCTTCAGGAAAATTTATATAACCGGTGGAATTGGTTCGACTGGTGCCTGGGAAGGCTTCGGACCAGCCTATCACTTGCCCAATGCTTCTGCCTATGCTGAAACCTGTGCCTCCATAGCTAACGCCTTCTGGAATTACCGAATGTTCTTACTTCATGGTGAAGCAAAATACCTGGATGTTTTTGAGCGGGTTCTCTACAACGGGTTTTTATCAGGTCTTTCTCTCACCGGAGACAGATTTTTCTATGCCAATCCCCTGGCCTCCTTCGGTCAGCATGAAAGAAGCCCCTGGTTTAGCTGTGCTTGCTGTCCCCCCAATATTGTCCGGTTCATTCCTCAGTTAGGACAGTATGTTTACGCCATTTCGGACGATTGCCTTTACCTTAATCTTTTTGCCCGGAGCAGAGGAGAAGTGGTGTTAGAGGGAGTGAAAGTTGAGCTGGAACAGGAAACCGACTACCCCTGGAGCGGGGAAATAAAAATCAAAGTCACTCCGCAAAAGGAAAAGGGCTTTACTTTAATGCTCAGAATTCCTGGCTGGGCTTTAGAGCAACCGATACCTGGAGACCTTTATTATTTTGCTGATAAATCTGAGCTAAAACCACTGGTCAGGGTTAATGGCCAGGAAGTCCCGCTTAACCTGGAGAAGGGTTTTCTGCCTCTTTCCAGGACCTGGAAAGCGGGTGATGTGGTAGAGGTCAGTTTGCCCATAGAGCCCCGCCTTATAAAAGCTCACGACCAGGTCAAAGACAATATCGGTCTGGTGGCAGTTCAGAGAGGTCCGGTAGTGTACTGTGCCGAATGGCCCGATAATCAGGGTCGGGTCAGTAACCTTCTGCTTCCAGAAGGCGTTTCATTCTCGACTGAATATCGGCCTGACTTGCTTGGAGGTCTGGTTGTGGTAAAAGCCGGCGGCAAAGCTTATGTGATGGAAAAAAATAAAGTCAAAATTCAGGACCGGGAAATTACCCTTATTCCTTACTATGCCTGGGCTCATCGGGGGCGAGGAGAGATGGCTGTCTGGCTGGCCAGAGAAGAATTCCGGGTGAGACCTAAGCCAGAACCTTCATTAGCCTCAAGAGCCAGAGTTAAAGCCTCAGAAGGAGCCCGGGGAGCCATGTTTATTAACGACCAGTATGAACCTGAAAATTCCAACGACCACTCAGTCGGCTACCTTCACTGGTGGCCCAAAAAAGGGACCGTTGAATGGGTATCTTATGAATTTCCTGAGGTGTTCAGGGTTTCGGAAGTGGCTGTCTACTGGTTTGATGACACCGGTCAGGGTGAATGCCGAGTGCCTGAGTCCTGGAAACTCTATTACCTGAAGGGACAGGACTGGGTTGAAGTAAAAAACTTTGATCCTTACGGAACTAAAAAGGATGAATATAATCTGGTCCGGTTTAACCCGGTTACGACGCGGGGACTAAAGATTGAGTTAAAGTCCAAGGAAAATTTCTCTGCTGGCATTCAGGAGTGGAAGGTAAAGTAGAAGAGCTGACCGTTTTTATTCGGGTTCAAGTCAGATGATAAACTTGAGGGCAAGATTTTGCACGGGCTCGTTTACAGTTTTGAGCAGAAGGCCGGGTTAAAATCCGGCAAGAGAAGAAAGTTTATTAATTAAAAAAAATGAGGTGATTATGAATAACCCGCACAATATTATGAAGAGTAAAATTTTTTCTGGAGAAAAGCAACCAGCGGACTGCCCGGTTAACTGGTTCAGAAATCGGCCATTGTTATTCTGGCTTAGACTTCTTTTTTTCCTGGTTTTGGGTGCTGGTCTTCTTCAGGTAGGGGTCTCAGCAGGTGGCTATTATGGGAGCGATGAAAAACAGGTAGTTCAGAATCCTTCTTTTGAAGAAATACGAAACGATAAACCGTCCGGCTGGAGGGTTATTACTTATCAGGGGACGGCTCAGTTTTCTCTGGAGCAAATCGCTCGAAGCGGGGCTTACAGCGTGAAGATAAGCTCGGAAAATGGAGCTGATGCCTCGTGGTCGGTGGTGGTAAAGGTAAAGCCTTTTTCTAAGTACAGGCTTTCAGGCTGGATAAAAACCGAGCGGGTTGAATCGGCTGGTGGAAAAGGGGTGCTTTTTAACGTCCATGGAATGGAAAAATACCAGACCAGGGCTTTGATGGGTACCAACGATTGGACCCGGCTCGAGATGGTTATTGATACCGAGCTCAACGATGCTCTTCAGATTAACTGTCTTTTCGGGGGCTGGGGAAAGGTGAGGGGTCAGGCCTGGTTTGATGATGTGACTTTAGAGTTTTTGTCCGGACGCACCTTAAAGCCTGCAGCCACTGTCCATACAGACCGGAAGCTGACTCCGGTTTCCAAATATATCTACGGTCAGTTTATTGAGCATTTGGGTCGCTGCATTTACCAGGGTATCTGGGCTGAGATGCTGGAAGACCGAAAATTTTACTACCCGCTCGGTTCCAGTGATTCGCCCTGGAAGGTTGCCGGGACTCCCCACGCTGTCCATATGAACCCTCTTCTGGTTTATGCCGGAGTTCCGGTGCCTGAAATCAGGCTTAAAGGTAATGGAGAGGAAGGCGGAATTTACCAGGAAGAATTGGCCCTTCAGGCAGGCCGGAAATACCACGGTAGAATTGTCATAGGGGGAGACCCGGGTGTGGTACCAGTGGAAGTGAGGCTAGTCTGGGGAAACGGTGAAAATGACCGGCAAGTTTTTGCTATAGAAAAGATTAAGCCCGACTATGAAAAGTATTATTTTTCTTTTATCCCCAGGAAAACCACCGACAATGGCCGCCTGGAAATCGTAAGCCGGGGGAGTGAGGCTTTCCGGGTGGCTGCAGTTTCTTTGATGCCGGCTGACAATCTGGAAGGCTTTAGGCCTGAAGTGATCAAGCTTCTTCAAGAGTTAAATTCTCCTGTTTACCGCTGGCCTGGCGGCAATTTCGTCTCTGGTTATAACTGGAAAGACGGTATCGGTGACCCCGACCGCCGTCCTCCCAGAAAAAATCCGGCCTGGCAGGGAGTGGAACACAACGACGTCGGTATTCATGAATTTATGGCTTTCTGCCGGTTGGTCGGAGCCGAACCTTTCATTGCTGTAAACAGCGGTCAGGGTAATGAAACCATGGCGGCTGAGCAGGTTGAATATGTCAACGGGAACCCTGACACCCCGATGGGCCGACTTCGGGTTTTAAATGGCCACCAAGAACCTTTCAACTGTAAATTCTGGTCTGTGGGCAATGAGATGTACGGCGACTGGCAGCTCGGTCATATGCCGCTTAAAGATTATGTCAAACGTCACAACCGGTTTGCGGAAGCTATGAAGGCTGTAGACCCGAACATAATTCTTATAGGGGTAGGAGCGATTGGAGAGTGGAGTGAAGGCATGCTTAAAAACTGTTCTGATCATATGCAGCTTATCAGCGAGCATTTCTACGTCCAGGAAAAGCCTGGCCTTCTCAGCCATGTTTACCAGGTGCCCCGATTCATTAGAAGAATAGCTGAAACTCACCGTCAGTACCGGAAAATGATACCAGAGCTAAAAGGAAAAGATATTAAAATAGCTCTGGATGAATGGAATTACTGGTATGGGCCCTATATTTATGGCGAACTCGGCACCCAGTATTTTCTAAAAGATGCCCTGGGTATTGCTTCAGGCCTTCATGAATACTACCGTCAGGCTGATATCATCTATATGGCCAATTATGCTCAAACGGTCAACGTCATCGGAGCTATCAAAACCTCAAAAACTGAAGCTGTGTTTGACACCACTGGACTGGTGCTCAAGCTTTACCGTAATGAATTTGGAACGGTTCCGGTAAAAATTTCAGGTCAACCCGAACCGCTGGACGTCATGGCTTCCTGGAAGGATGATGGGAAAACTCTAACTCTGGCTGTGATTAATCCGCTCCCTGAGCCTCAGAAGATTGAACTGGAGTTAAAGAAGTTTAAACCCACCCGGGTGGAGAAAATTTTCAGAATAACCGGCAGTCATGAAAAAGCCTGTAACGTTCCAGGAAAGCCACCTGAGGTTGAAATCAAAACAGTAGCCGAATCCTTTGAGCCTGGACGGCTGATGCTGCCCCCTCTCAGTATAACTATTTATGTACTGAAGTGAAAGGAGAAGCCTAAATCCTACTAAACAATTAGGATTTAAGCTGTAAGGAGCAAAAATTAACCTGGATAGCTAACCTGCAGGTATTAGAGTGAGAAAGGGACATTGATTGTCGGCCATAACCATGGCCTGATTTGAGAATGTGGTAAAATAAAAAAAGTGAGGTCAAGATGAGATCATTGAGGTTGATTCTTTTAATGGCCATTGTGGTATCTGTTCTTTTCTTTCTGATTTTCTTTTCGGTTAAGGAGAAGCCTTCTCCAACTATTGAGGAGGAAAGTGTATTACCCGGGTATCCGATAAAACCGGTTAATTTCTGGCAGGTGAAAGTTACTGATGAGTTCTGGGCCCCAAGGATGGAAACTAACCGGCTGGTGACCATCCCCTATCTCTTCAAAATGAACGAGGAAACAGGACGGGTTGACAATTTCCGGATTGCCGCTGGACTGAAGACCGGAAAACATACCGGGAAGCGTTACAATGATTCCGATGTTTTTAAGGCCATTGAAGCCGCAGCTTACACCCTGAAAACTCACCCTGACCCGGAGTTGAAAAAGCAGATTGATGAGCTGGTGGAGATAATCTCCCGGGCTCAGGAACCTGATGGCTATCTGTTCACCACCAGGACTATAGACCCGAAGAATCCTGCTCCTGGTTCGGGTAAAGAGCGCTGGTCAAACCTGCGCGTCAGCCACGAACTTTACAACCTGGGCCATCTTTATGAGGCGGCAGTGGCCTATTATCAGGCTACCGGCGAAAGGAATCTGCTGGACGTGGCCATCAAGAGTGCTGACCTCCTGGTCCAGACTTTTGGTCCGGACAAACGTCGGGCTTTTCCCGGGCATCAGGAAATTGAAATCGGTCTGGTCAAGCTCTATCAGATTACGAAAAACGAATCCTACCTGAAGCTGGCTAAGTTTTTTCTGGATGAAAGGGGTTATTATCACGGCGGTGAGGTCTATCCGGACAATTCTCCTTTTCATATTTACAACTCGGAAGAGTATCTTCAGAATCATAAGCCAGTGCTGGAGCAGGCTGAAGCAGTGGGGCATGCCGTCAGGGCTACTTATATGTACAGCGGAATGCTGGATGTGGCCGCAGCCGGTGGCTTTCCAGAATATGCTCGGGCCAGTCGGAAGCTCTGGGAAAATGTCGTCGGCAAAAAAATGTATTTGACAGGAGGTATTGGGGCTACTGGCGAGTACGAGGCCTTCGGGGCTGAGTATGAGCTGCCAAACCTCAGAGCTTATGCAGAAACCTGTGCTGCGGTAGGGAACGCCTTCTGGAACCAGCGTCTTTTTCTGACCGAAGGCGACGGCCGATATATCGATGTTCTCGAGAGAATTATCTACAATGGGTTGATTTCTGGGGTGGACCTGACTGGAACCAAGTTTTTCTACCAGAATCCCCTGGCTTCGGAAGGCAAATATGAGCGCAGCAGCTGGTTTGAAGTGGCTTGCTGTCCAGCTAATGTGGCTCGCTTTCTGGCCACTTTCCCACAATACATCTATGCTCATTCTGAAAATGAAGTCTTCATTAACCTGTTCGTAAATTCCACTGCAGAATTTGAATTTCAAAAGGCCAGGCTGGAGATAATTCAGGAAACCAAGTATCCCTGGCTGGGAGTGGTTAAGATCGGAGTTAATACTTCAAGAGTGCGCGAGTTTACCCTTTCCATCAGAATTCCCGGCTGGGTTCAGGCCAGGCCTGTACCCTCAGACCTTTACCGCTACCTGGATGGAGAAGCCGGCGAAGTGGTAGTAAGAGTAAACCGTAAAATTATCCCCGTCGAGGTAGACCGAGGCTATCTCAGACTTAAAAGAAAATGGGTTAGAGGGGATGTGATAGAGATTATTTTCCCGATGTCGGTTAGAAGGGTGGTTTCAAATGAAAAAGTGGCCGAAAACAGGGAAAAGGTTGCAGTGGAAAGAGGCCCGATTGTTTACTGTGCTGAAGCCATAGATAATGGCGGAACAGCGCTGAACTTAGCCATTCCCGATTCCGGCCGTCTCCAGCAGTGGTTCAGGAACGATCTTCTGGGTGGTGTTACAGTTATAACCGGAAGTGGTCTGGTGGTTGATGACCGGGGTAAAGCGATTCGAAAACAGAACCTCTTTTTAATTCCTTACTGCACCTGGGCAAACCGCGGCGCCTGGGAAATGGCCGTCTGGTTGAAGAGAGTAACGGACTGAAGGATTAAAGAAGAAATTTAATTAATGCCAGAAGAAACTGCCTCCGGGATGAGGTTTAAGGTTTTCCATGTTCCCAAATAAAAGAGGCCGTTATTTGTAGTTTGTGTCTTTTCTAAGCACTATTATATAAAAAACAGGACTGCACCCTGTTTTCCTCTGGAGTCAGGTAAAGGTTTATTAATTATCTAATGTGCTATTTTTTAGGGAAGCCCACGGTTTGAGCAAGCATGATATTTTGCTCAGGGCGAAGTTTCATGGCTTTAGCCAGTTCTGGACGATTGATTGAGGCCCTTACTACAGTAGCCAGACCTTCAGAAGCACAGAACAGGTAGACATTTTGGGAGATAAAAGCAGCATGAGCCCCGGAGTAAAATCTTTTATCCTCGTCACTGCCGCGGGGAATTCGGGAGTAGTCGCCGACATAGATTAAATTGACCGGGGCAACTCTGACGAAATCCTGAGTGCCGGTTAAGGCTCTTATATCTTCTTTTAAAATTTGAATCAGAGCATGTTCTCTGGCTTCATAAAGGAAAAGACCATCAGCGGTGGCCACATAAAGGTCTATGTTCTGCCAGTTGACCGCAGAAGGCGCGGTTCTTTTTCCTGAGTCAGGACGGTTGATTCCATAAGCTGCCCAGAGCAGGTTGGAAAGAGTTTGCAGAGAAAGTTTCTCCGGGCTAAATTCGCGGCTGCTCTGCCGGGCTTTAAGGCAATCCATCAAAGGTTTGCCACCCGAGGTCTGGGGTTCCGGCAATTTAATAGTCGTGGTTTGCTGGTTTGGGGCGGCTGTGACTTGAGTTTGCGGTGTGGCAATCAGGTTTAAGGCAAATACCAGGAAAATTGATAAAGCAGCCTTCATTGAGTCCTCCTTATTAAACTTCTCCACCTTTACTTTTTACATCAGACCAGAATTTATTTCAATTAAAACAGCTATCTTTACAGGTCCTCTGCCAACATTGAGCAAAAAGAATTTTTTTGACAGTTAAAAAAACATATGTTAAAAGGTATTCACCCAAAAATTAATACGGGAGGGAGGAAGGAAAATGGCCTCAGCAGTCGAAAAATGGGTTGAAAAACAGGCAGAGCTATTTCAGCCTGAAAAAATTTACTGGTGTGATGGGTCAGAAGGGGAAGCCCACCGGCTTATTGAAATTGGGATGAAGGAAGAAAAGATTGAACAGCACAATATTTTCCTGGAGCTTAACCATAGGCTCTGGCCCAATGCTTATCTTCACCGCAGCCATCAAACCGATGTGGCTCGAACCGAACATCTGACCTACGTCTGCCATCCTGACCAGGAGACCACCGGCCCGAACAACAACTGGATGCATCCTGATGAAGCTAAAGAGCTTCTGACCAGACTTTCCCTGGGGGCCATGCGAGGACGGACTATGTATGTCCTGCCCTATATGATGGGGCATCCGGATTCGCCCTATGCTAAAGCCTGTGTTCAGATTACCGATGTTTCCTATGTGGCTGTCAGCATGCGGATTATGACCCGTCTGGGGAAGCGGGCTCTGGAGAAGATTGGCAGCTCGGAAAATTTCGTCAGGGGGATCCATAGTGTAGGGGATTTTGACCCGAACAAACGCTTCATCATGCATTTCCCGGAAGAAAACCTGGTCTGGAGTATAGGCTCAGGTTATGGTGGCAATGCTCTTCTTGGTAAAAAGTGTTTTTCACTGCGGATTGCTTCCTGGCTCGGCCGCAAATACGGCTGGCTGGCTGAACACATGATGATAATTGGGGTTGAGGATATGCATGGCAATATCACCTACATAGCCGGAGCCTTCCCCTCAGCCTGCGGCAAAACCAATCTGGCCATGCTGGAATCAGCCCTGCCGGAATATAAGGTCTGGACTGTAGGAGATGACATTGCCTGGTTGAATGTAGGCCCTGATGGCCGGCTGTATGCCATTAACCCGGAATTTGGATTTTTCGGAGTAGCTCCAGGAACCTCAATGAAGACCAACCCCAACATGATGCGCACCCTGCGAAATTCTAATTTTTACCCCACCCTCTTTACCAATGTTGGTCTGGACCTTGATAGCAGGTCGCCCTGGTGGGAGGGTATGGATGGGCCGGTACCAGAAAATATGGTTGACTGGCAGGGCAAACCCTGGAAACCCGGTCAGGGAACTCCAGCCGCTCACCCCAACTCCCGGTTTACAGTTTCTGTTTACAATTGTCCCACCCTGTCAAAAGAATACGATAATCCGCTCGGTGTTCCTATCTCAGCCATTATGTTTGGAGGTCGGAGAACTAAATTAATCCCCCTGGTAGCTGAGGCTTTCAACTGGGAGCACGGAGTGTTCATGGGAGCCAGAATGGGCTCAGAGACCACAGCTGCGGCTGCCGGTCAGGTGGGGGTGCTGCGGCGGGACCCGATGGCCATGCTGCCATTCTGCGGCTACAACATGGGCGATTACTTCCAGCACTGGATTAACATGGGCAGGTTGATGAGTCATCCTCCCAGGATTTATTCGGTAAATGCTTTTCGTCGAAACGAAAAGGGTGAGTTCCTCTGGCCTGGCTTTGGTGAAAACATCAGAATTTTGAAATGGATAATTGAAAGAGTTAACGGCAGAGCGGGAGCCAAAGAAACACCCTTTGGCCTGGTTCCGGAAAAGAAGGACCTGGACCTTAGAGGACTCAGCATTCCAGACGAAGACCTTGAAGAACTCTTCAGGATTAATCCTGAAGAATGGGAAGAGGAACTTGCAGATATCAAGAAATTTCTGGAAAAATTTGGCCGGCGCACGCCTTATGAAATCTGGCAGGAATACGAGCGGCTGAAAAAAGGCCTCGGATATTGACCGGCTGATGATAACCTGCCCGGCCTTTAACTGAAGTTAGTGTTTGATCCTGTGTTAATAGTTGATTGGTTATTTTAAAAAAAGGAGAGGCGTAACATAATAGCTCCCGGTAGCCTTGTTGGCTTTTCCTTATTTTTTTCGTTCCGGGAAATTTCGTAGAGAATGCTTATTAATTATGATTCTGGGTTCAGGGCGGGTCCGAGGTTTGATTGAGGTTCCGGCCCTGTCTGAGAAGGCTAAAATAATCACCTGTTCAGGACCGTATCTATCGCTTCAATATTTTTTGAAAAATACATTGTATTTTTTGGTGGAATTTGATAAAAAGATAGCTCGGTAAACTGGAAGGACGGGGGTCGGCGATTGCTACAATAAAAGATATAGCCAGAAAGGCTGGAGTTTCTATCGGAACGGTAGACCGGGTTCTCCACCATCGGGGGAGAGTACACCCGGAAACGGAAAAAAGAGTCCTCAAGGTCATCAAGCAGCTAAATTACCGGACCAATATTTTTGCCAAGAACCTGAAGCTCCGCAAAGTTTTCCAATTTGGGGTTTTGATGCCCCGGATTGAACAGGACAGTAACTACTGGTCTCTTCCCTATAAAGGAATAATAAAAGCCCATGAGGAACTGGCCTCTCATAAAGTCGAGGTCAGCTTCCATTTTTTTGACCGCTTCAAGGAAACCTCTGTCCTCCATGCTGCCAGAAAAATGCTAAAAAACAACCTGGATGGGCTTCTGGCTGCTCCAGTCCTGCCAAAAAGTTTTGGACAGGTTTTGCAGGAGTTGCCTGAAGACCTGCCGGTAGTTTTCTTTGATTCGTATCTGCCAGGTATCAAACCTCTCTCATTTATCGGCCAGGATGCCTTTCAAAGCGGACTTTTAGCTTCCTGCCTGATGAGACAGACCGTTCGCAGACCAAAAGGGAAAATAGCGGTGATTAAAATCCTGCCTGAGGATTATCATATTGCTGAAAGGATACAGGGGTTTCTGCAGGGAAGCATTGATTGGCCAGGTTTTGAGGTTTTGGTAATCGATATTGATGGCAACTGGCCTTTGGGCAAGACCGAAACTGAGCTGGAAGCTTTTTACCGCCACCATCAGGATCTGGCAGGCCTTTTTGTGACCAATGCTATGACACACAAGGTGGCAGAATGGTGGAAGAAAAAATCTGTTCAGGATAAAGTAATTCTCATAGGTTATGATCCAATCCCGAAAAATGTCAGATTGCTTAAAGAGAAAGTGATTGATTTTCTAATCAGCCAGCAATCAGAACGTCAGGGTTATGAGGGGATTTACTCCCTTTTTAGAAAGGTGGTACTGGGAGAAAAAGTCAGAGAAAAGGTGATGATGCAAATTGACATAATAACTGCAGAAAACGTCGATTATTACATAAGCTGAAAATTTAGATGGAGGATAAAAAGGCCCATGAATGAAAAACCAGTCCTCAACGTCAAATCTCTTAAAGAACAGGTTTACGATTTTCTTCGGGAACAGATGAGGCGGGGTGAAATCCTGCCGGGTTCTGTTATTGATATGGAGGAGACCTCCCGCAAACTGGGGGTTAGCCGGACGCCTCTCCGTGATGCTCTGCTTCAGCTGGAAAGCGAGGATTTTGTCACCATTCTTCCCAGACGCAAGGTAGTGGTAAATGTGCTGAGTGCTCAGGATATCAAGAACTACTATGAGATCATCGGAGCGCTGGAAAGCATAGCCATCATCAAATCTTTTGACCGGCTCAAGCAAAAAGACTTTGAATTTATGGATCGATTGAATCAGGAGATGAAGCAGGCAATAGAGAATAACAATTTCGACCTCTATTATGAGAAAAATCTATCTTTCCATAATGTTTATCTCAACGCCTGCGGCAACGAGAAGTTAATGAGGATAGTTAACAATCTGAAAAAGAGACTTTACGATTTCCCCCGTCCACCGGCTTTTGTCAAGGAATGGGAAGAAGTTTCGGTGGGAGAACACGCTCAGCTGCTTAAGTATTTGAAGAATGGCCAGAAAGAAGAGGCGGCCAGGTTTATCCGCGATGTTCACTGGTCCTTTGAGGTCCAGGAAAAATACATCATAAAATATTACCGACATATTGCCAGCGAGCAATAAGAAATCCCGGATTCGAGTCAGAGCTTTTTATTTCTTAAAAATAAAATATCCGGCCATAACTATCAGAATAAAACCAACAAGATAATTCCAGCGAAACTCTTCCTTCAGGTACAGAATGGAGAAAAAAGAAAACACGGTCAGGGTGATTATTTCCTGAATGGTCTTAAGCTGGGCGGCCGTTAACCTGCCGTAACCAATCCTGTTAGCCGGCACCTGAAAGCAGTATTCTAAGAAGGCGATTAGCCAGCTAAAAAGGATGGCTTTCCACAGGGGCAGACCTTTAAATTTCAGGTGTCCGTACCAGGCAAAGGTCATAAAAATATTGGAGATGACCAGCAATACAACCGTCATGTAAGGCATTTAATAACCCGTTTTTTAAAAAATTAGCTATTAATAATAGACCTGTTTTAAACTCTGTCAATAGGGGGAAACGTCAGTTCCGTTATTATTAAAACGGCCGTTTTGGGTTTTCAATCCAGATTTTAAGTGATAATTAGGGGATTTTCTGGCAGTGGCTTGACCAGAGCTGCCTCCAGGCAGAAGTCAGAAGCAAAAAAACACTTTTTGACTCTTAATGTTTCTTAATCAGGCAGGCTGCTCAAGGGCAGAGAAAAAAGAGTGCCAGATTCAAATTTTATAAAAATTAAAGATTAAAGCGATAAGTCAGTTTGACCAGAAAAACATTATCTCCTGGAGCGGTAAAAAGGTTTCCTAAATCCCGCCCCAGGGAAAAATCGCCAGGGTTGGAATAATCAGCCCGGTTCTGAGTCCAGACCAGGTAAAGAAGTGAACCCAGGCGGTATTCCCAGCGCAGGACTATTGTTCCCCTGAATGATTTATAATTAAAGTCAGGATTGGGGATGGAAAAGCCCGGGGCTGGACCTGAACCGTCCGGGTCTACCAGGTAATAGCCGTTGCTATAGGTTATAGTGGAGGTCCCTTCGCCGAAGACCAGGTAATTAAAAGTCCGGGGCTGATTTAACTGTTTGAAGCGGTCATAACGACCCACGGCCAGGTAGGGCTGAAGATAGAGCTGAAGACTCAACCGTGGGGTGAATATCCAGTTCATCCTGATTTCGCTGGCCACGATGGTCTGGTCAATCCTTCCGAATATATAACGGCGGCCAAAAGTTTCGGTCATCAATGGGTCTGAGACAGAAGTAATCCACTGGGTTTCGTTGGTGTCAAAGCCTATTAGAGGTCCAATTGAAAGATTGAAATTGGGTCTGGGTTTCCAGCGCAGGCCAAGGCTCAGATTCCACTGGTCTTGCTTATTTTTGGTAGAGGAGTGATCAACCGAGGCATAGAAAACAAACCGTTTTCTGGAATCCGAATCAAGCCCCAGCTGAAAAAAATAACCGCGGGGAATTAGAGCCAGCGGTCCACCCCGGGTCAAAGTATTGCTGTAGCATTCTGGATAATAAAGGGCCAGCAGATTGGTGGACCACCAGTTTCTGAAGACTCCCTGAAGATTAACCAGCCAGGTTTCAAAGGTTTTAGTACCTCCGAAATCGTGAGTTCTTTCAGTTCCGCCTATAAGCAAAGCCTGACGAAATACCCGGCCGGGTTTAGTCCACTGGTAGCCGTAAAGTGCCTGAAAATTGAGTTTATCGGACAGACTTCTCTGGTAGCCGGCTTCGTTGGGGTCAAATCCAGGTGATAGAGCGCCGGCCGAAATCAGCACAAGAGAATGACCCTGTTGTTTAGCCAGGCTCATTTTGGCCGCCCATCCGGAAAGCCTTGTGGCTTCCGGGTCAAGGCTGACATGGTCGGCATCGGGGCGCTGAAAATAATGAATAGAAGACCGCTGTAGCCGGTAGATGGCGGCCTGGCTGCCATGAATGAAGGTCCCGCCAGCCCAGCCCCCAAGAACCCAGTTTCTTTTCCGGTCTAAAAAAGTCCAGCCGTCAAAAGCCAGGCTGAAAGACTCGGAGAAAAGAAGCGCTCTGAGGTTTTCATCCCGGAGGTCGCGAATTACCGAGGTAAAAATAAAACCAAACCCCTGCTGTCCTTTATTAAATTCACGTTGAGCCCGGAATATTCCATAGTAGGTCAGAGGAGCTACCTCTTCGCGGTAGCGGTCTGTTAAGTCATCTACCGTGGCATATTCCCTGGCTGTCAGGGCATTAATAACACCGACGTTCCAGCTTGAACCGAGCTTTCCGGTCAACTTGAAAGCTCCGATTATGGTTGAGCGGTCGGGAAAGTCCACGTATCCCTCATGAACCGGGTAACCCTGTGGCTGTCGGCCTATCCTCCGGCTGTAAAAAAGACTGGGGTTAGGCCAGTTCAGGTTGGCACTGATATATACTCCACCCCGCCCAAAATGGTTGAAAATTGATGAGCCTTCGATGAAAAAGGGTCTTTTCTCTTCGTAGTATGTTTCGTAGGCGGTCAGATTGATAACAGCTGGGTCCACTTCGACCTGGCCGAAGTCCGGGTTGACAGTCAAATCGAGGTTCAGGCTGCTGGTAAGCCCGACTTTCAGGTCAAAGCCTGTATTGGTTTTGTATTTTTGGCCAGTTTCAAAGGGGTTACCTGGTTCAGCTGGCCGGAATTGAGCCTGTCCTACCGAATAGGGAAAAGCCTCCACCCTTCGGGCCGGTTTGATGTTTTCAATTCCTTCCAGCCTGGCAAACCGCGAAACGAAGGCATTGTCTTCTTTTCGTACCCAGGCCAGGGATACTTTTTCGTTCTTCCGCTTGATGAGGCGCTGAAAATTAACCCCCCAGACATAACTGGCTTTTCTGGAAAAACGAAGCTGGTTAAAGGGAATTCTAATTTCCACCGACCAGCCCTCGGGGGTAATTCTGGTTCTGGCCTCCCAGATTCCATCCCAGCTCTTATCTTCACTAATGTCATTATAAAGAGCCTTATCAATCATAGAACCGGCCGGATTAACCCAGAAAGAATAACCACTCCGGCGGTCAAAATAAGGATCAACGCTGAATATGAACCAGTCTGAGTCGACTGAATAATCCCGCCGCCCCAGCTGGCCGATAATGCCCGAAGGCTCTGAATCATAACAGTAGGCAGCTACGTAAAGATTGGTTTGGTCATAAAAAATCCAGACCCTGGTTTTCTCACTGGGTGGAGCTCCGTCTACCGGGTCAGACTGGATAAAATCCTCACTCCCGGGAAGTTGATAAATTTTTTCCAGCAGGAAACCATCCAGTTCCAATGGCTCGGTCAAACGGTAAGCGATGATAACCTTATTCTCCTGGAGTTTCTTGAGTGACTCTTTGTCTATTCCCGATTCAGACTGAACCTGAGAAAAAAGAGGAAACTTGAATAGAAAGAAAAATGAAAAAATAAATATAAATGTCCTGATAATCCTGAGATTTTGCATGCCTTTTGCCTCCCTGTAATAAACCACTCCCTTTATTTTATTTAGTCGAGAAAACCTTCAAAATCTGAAAAAATTTAGGGTATGTTTAGAAAAATTTCTTCAAAACTCCATTCGCAGAGAATGAAAGCTATTTGAGAGATAAAAACTGGCTACTTCTGAAGGCAAATCCCCTATGAGTAGTAACGTGAAAACCCTTACCTGACTCCTGAAAGATACCTTTCAAACCACAAGACTCTTACCAAGGTTAAAGGCATCTTCCAGAGCATAGGGGTCAGCCTTTACTTCGCCAGCTTCTGAGGCGCTGGTGTAGACCATCCCGGCAATTTCGGCTCCAAGGTAATTGAAAATATCCTGATAAGCCCGCAGGGCATTAATTCCGCCCGAAGTGAAGACGTCCCGGTCGGCATAGGTCAGGATAAGACCTATTCTTTTTCCCTTGAAGCAGGCATATTCATCATCGCCGAGGGCATACCAGCGATCGATAAAAAGCTTGGTCTGGGCATTGATGGTGAACCAATAAACCGGATGGGACAGGATTATAGCATTGGCTTCTTTAAGTTTTGGGTAAATTTCGCTCATGGCGTCCTGCTGCCGACATTCGCCGGGTATTTCCTGGCGGCAGCTATCACAGGCCAGACAGGGATTGATTTTAAGGTTCGCCAGGTTAATTATCTCCACCTCGGCTCCGCGTTCCCGGGCTCCACGGGCGGCTTCCCGGGCTAAAGTGGAGCTGTTGCTTTCTTTTCTGGGGCTTCCAGTAAAGATCAGCATCTTAAAGGCCATCTTATCCCTCCTTATGGTTTCTGGACTGGCTTTTTATGATGGTAAATAGAGCAATGCCAATCCAGACAGAGTTTACTCCAACTGATGGATAGGCTCCAAAGTGGTAGGCGTTCAGCAAAAGACAGGCACTTCCGGCCAGGTTTAAGAGCTGGTAAAGAAAAGAATCCCCGGCCAGCCTCCTGGTTGAGACCAGAAGATAAGCCAGTAATAACATTAAAGCCCCGGACCAGCCAGCCAGATTAATGATCAGGTTGTTTTCCATAGAGTGACTCCGCTAAGCAGAAAAGATTATACAAGAAGCCTTGCTGAGATTGAAGAAAACTGAGAAAGATTTACGGCTCGAGCGTCATTTATGGAGTGGAGGAGGAGATGATGGCTGAACGGAGTTTTAACCCTGATAAAAAAGAAAAATTAACGGTTGAAGAGTTTGTCCATCTCGCTATAAGGTCATTACGGATGGGCGAATTCAAGGGAATTCACTCAGTTTACAGCGGTTTTAATGAAGCCTTTAAGAAATATTTTGGTCAGGACCCGGTTCAGGCTACTAACCGCCTGGCCGAGGAAAAAAAGATTGAAATCAGACCGATTAAGGGCGGGGTCCTGCTCTATTTACCGGGTGAAGCTCCGGCTCAGTCCCGGGGGGATGAAGCCTTGAAAAAAATGGGCTTACGACCCGGCGGTCAAAACTGAAAATTATTAGCTTGATTTGATTCGGATAAAAGCCTTAGCCTTGTCCGGTTGGAGCTTCGGAAAAAGATTTGAGCTTATCGCGAAGGGTTGATTCAGCCAGTTTGCGCAGGGCTTTGGTTTCAATTTGCCTGACTCTTTCTCTGGTGACCTTGAGCTTCTGTCCAATTTCTTCCAGAGTGTGTTCCTGACCATCTCCGATTCCGAATCTCATTTTGATCACAGTAGCTTCTCTTTCGGTCAGGGTATTCAGGGCCCGGGTAATCTGTTCTTTTAGATTTGCCCTGATTACTATGTCAGCCGGGGAAGGGGTATAAATATCCCGGACGAAATCGCGGAGGAAGCTCTCTTCGTCGTCTCCGATGGGTGAATCCAGGGAAAGCAGCTCCTGGCTGTCCTGAAGTATCTTGGTGACTTTCTGGACTGGCATCCTGACCGCTTCGGCAATTTCCTGGACAGTCGGTTCTCGTCCGGTTTTCTGGACGAGCTCCTGGTGAATTTTTTTCAGACGGTTGATGGTTTCAACCATATGGACCGGAATGCGGATTGTGCGCGCCTGGTCAGCAATAGCTCTGGTAATGGATTGTTTAATCCACCAGGTAGCGTAGGTGGAGAACTTAAACCCCCGGTGATAATCAAACTTCTGGACGGCCCGCATCAGACCAAGATTTCCTTCCTGAATCAGGTCCGAAAGACTTAGGCCGCGGTTTACATAGTTCTTAGCAATGGAAACTACCAATCTCAGGTTAGCCTCGATTAGCCTGTTCTCGGCATGCTTCTGGATTTTTTCGCCACGGCTTACGTCTCTAAGGACCCGTCGCAGCTCCTTAGCTTCCAGTCCGGCCTCCAGTCGGTAGACCTTTTCTTCTAAGTTGTATTTCTTGATTTTCTGCTTGATTGATTCAGTGGCTTGTTTACCTCTGGCTTTACGGACGGTAAGCTGGAGTTCTTCTTTCTTATCTTCAAGTTCGTTCAGGGCTTGAAGAATCTCCCTCAGCCTGCTGATGGTGGTGGCCATTTTTTCCGGGGAAAGATGAAGCTCTTCCAGGATGCGGTACATTTTTATAATTAACCGGCCCCTGGCGAAGGCATTTCTTGCTGTTGGTTTAAGTGAGGAAAACTGCTCTGAAAGGCGATAGAATCTATCCAGGGTTTGTTTCAGGCTTTTCACCTTTTTACGGGCAGCGTCGTCTTCAAAGTCTTCAGTCTCGTCGAAAAAGCGCAGGAATCTCTCAGGTTCGGTCTCGGCCAGATCTCTTAGAGAAATTATGTCTTTAATGGCCAGCCTGGTTTTAAGCAGAGCCCTGAGCTGTATTTTCTTGCCCCTTTCCATCTGCCGGGCCAGGTCGATTTCGTCCTGCTGGGAAAGAAGGGAAATTTTACCCATTTCTCGGAAATAGATTTTTATGGGGTCGTGATCTGATTCAACAGCTTCCAAAGCAGCACCCTGCTCAGCCCGAGCGGTTTTTGGGAGTATATCTCTCAGTTCAAATTCATCAAAATCATCAGAAATACTTTTCAATTTGTTAGGTCCTTGAAGTTCAGGTTCAAGGGCCCTGGTTAAGAAAAGCGGGTCTATTTCTTCGTTGAGCAGCTCGGGCGAAATGGTCTGTTCCCCGGTCATGAATTCAGACTTTTCCACTTTAGGTTTTTCTTTTTCAGCCTTCTTTTTAGAAATAGTCTTAATTTTTTTGTCTTTTTTAACCATTGGACCCCTGAGAATCTCTACCCTTGGATTGAACCTTAAGGGCGGGATAAAATTAAATCATAAATCCTTCTAATTAATAAGTCAGCTGTTCTTTTTTGTCAAGATGTTTTGTGAATCAAACCTTGAAGGATATGGTTATATATTATATATTACTAAAGGAGATGATATGAGAAGAAACAGGCTGATTTACCTGCTGATGCTGGCAACTTTATTCCATTTTTTTACCCTGGCGATTTCCTTTCCTCAAACCAGAGCCCAATCAAGGTCAACTAAGGAACTAATCAAAGCCCTACCCGAAAAATACCGGGTCTGGTTGGAAGAGGAAGTAGTTTACATAATATCTCCCAAAGAAAGAGAAGTCTTCCTAAACCTGGAAAACGACCGGCAGCGGGAAATGTTCATAGAGGCTTTCTGGAAGCAGCGGGACCCTAACCCCAACACCCCTCAGAATGAATTCAAGGAAGAACATTATCGACGTATCAAATATGCCAATCAGCACTTTGGGAAAGAATCGCCCGGTCCTGGCTGGCGAAGCGATATGGGCCGGATATACATCCTGCTGGGTGAGCCCAAGACCATAGAAAAAATAGAAAACCAGTACGACCTCTATCCGACTGTTATCTGGTTCTACCAGGGAATGGCCGAATATGGATTGCCCAATGCTTTTTCGGTGGTTTTTTACAAACCAGACGGGACTGGAGAATATAAACTTTATTCGCCAATCAAGGATGGGCCTCAGAGGCTAATGCCCCATTACAGCGGTGACATGACAGATTATGCCCAGGCTTTCCGGAGTCTGGTTAATGTCTCCCCCCAGGTTGCCAGCGTTTCCCTGAGCCTGATTGAAGGCGAACCCCTGACTGATCTGGTTCCCTCTATTTCTTCAGATATTCTGCTGAATCAAAGAATTCCTAACGCCCCTATTTATAAAGTCAAAGATACCTATGCTGAAAAATTGTTTAAATACAAGGACATAATCGAAGTTGAGTATTCAGCCAATTATATAGAAAGTGATGCCCTGGTTAGTGTCTTCCGCTCCTCCGGTGGGATTTATTATGTTCATTATTTGATAGAACCGAGAAAATTGTCGCTGGAAAAGGACGGCCCTAATTATCAGACCAGCCTGGAGATAAATGGAATCTTGACCGACCTCAACGGACAACGGGTTTATCAATTTGACCGGCGATTACCTCTTAATCTTAACGAAGACCAGGTATCCAGAATTCAGAACCGGATGATGAGCTTTCAGGATGTTTTTCCGGTAATCCCGGGGCACTACCGGCTGAACATTCTGCTTAAGAATTTTGTCTCCAAGGAGTTTACCTCTTTTGAAACCACCCTGAACATTCCGGAGCAGGGGCTTCAGATGAGCCCGCTGGTGCTGGCCAACAGACTGACTAAAAGCAATCAGTTCCGTGGCCTGAATAAAGCTTTTCTTTTCAACGACCTTCAATTTGTGCCGTCACCCCGGAATGATTTTCTGAACAACGACACCCTTTATGCCTTCTTTCAGGTCTGGGGGATGAGCCGGGAGCTGGCCGAAAAAGGCATTTTTGTCTTTGAACTTACGAGGGAGACAGGGGAAGTTATTAAGTCGTTCACCAGGAAAATTTCTGAATATCCTGACCAAACAATCTTTTATGAATCATTATCTCTGGCTGAGCTTCAGCCGGCTAATTATTTCCTGAAAGTTAGCCTGATAGACGACCAGAATAAAATTCTGCAGAGCCAGAAAGCCAGTTTTTACATCACTTTTCTTAGCGTTATTAACAGGTCCTGGGTGATGACTCAGCCCGTGGATGGGGATAATTCTCCCGCGGTTCAGCATGCTCTGGGAATCCAATACTGGAATAAAAAAGACCTGAATCGGGCCAGGAGACATCTGGCCAGTGCTTACCAGCAGAATCCAACCAAACCTGAGTATGCCATGGATTACTGCCAGCTTTTGTACAGCGAGAAGCGATACCAGGATGTTCTGACCATTGCCAGGCCTTTCCTCGAAAATCAAAAGAATTATGATTTTCTGGAAGTCCTTGGTCAGTCTGCTCAGGCTATGGGTCAATATGAGGAAGCAATAAACTATTACAAACAGTATCTAACTCACTTTGGCACCAATATCAACATTCTCAATGAAATAGGTGAATGCTATTATCAGCTCGGGGACTTAAACGAAGCGCTCTATGCCTGGGAGCGCTCTTTGCAGCTGGAGCCAGGCCAGGAGCAGCTCAAAGCTCGGGTGAAGGCCATAAAAGAAAAGAAAAAATGAAAGAATATAATTCCAAAAGATTTATTAGTATGGATAATCGGAAAATGGAGGTAATAATGAAAAACCGGAAATTAAGACTGATAGGTGTGCTTGGAATAATTGTATTTTTAAGTCATTCACTTTTGCTGGCCCAGGCTGGTCGGGGAGTTGGCCGGCTGGGAGGCCTGGTGCTTGACGAACAGGATAAACCGGTAGTCGGGGCCAAATTAGTAATGACCTACCTCCAGGATGCCGGGGGCGGTTTGAAGCTGGAAGCCACGACCAATAAAAAAGGTGAGTGGTCTTTCATCGGCCTGGGTTCAGGGCGCTGGTCGCTGTCGGTGACCGCCGAAGGATACGCTCCGGCTACTCAGGAAGTTACCGTTAGTCAGCTGGAAAAAAATCCCCGGGTTATAATAAAGCTTAAAAAGTCGGGATCATCTATTCCTCTTATCCAGGACCAATCTTCGCTGGATTTGCTTGATCAGGGTAATGCCTTTTATCAGGAAGGAAAGTTCGATACAGCCCTGGCTATGTATGAGCAGTTCTACGAAAAAAACCCTCAAGCCTACCAGATTTTACTTAATATCGGAGACTGCTACCGGGAAAAGGGCGACTTAGAGAAAGCTATGGAAATTTATAACAAAGTTCTGGAGCAGGCTAAAAACGATATGACTATGGGTGTAACCATGACTGCCAAAACCCTGGCTGCCATTGGGCTGGTGTACCTCAAGAAGGATAATCTTGAAGAAGCCACCAAGTATTTTAAGCAATCTGTGGACACCGCTCCCCAGGATGAAATCGTGGCCTTTAATGTAGGTGAAGTTTTCTTTAACAACCAGCAGCTGGATGAAGCCCAGAAATATTTTCAACTGGCCTCCAGTATAAAACCTGAGTGGCCAGAGCCTTATCTGAAGCTTGGTTATGTTTTGCTCAATAAAAATGACCTCCCTGCCGCAGTGGAGCAGTTTGAAAAGTTTTTGAAATACGAACCCCAGGATTCCCCTCGGGTAGCCATGGTCCAACAGATTCTACAGGCAATAAAAAAATAATAGCTTATGCCAGTTGCGGCTTTGAAAAAAGTGAGTTCGTCGGGAAGGAATACCTTTAGATAAGCTGATCCAAAACTGGGGTTTTGATGATTAAAGCTGGCGGGCCAGTTGTAAGACTGGTTTTTCCAAGAAATTTCAAGATAGCAGGTTGATTAAAGGGATTGTAAAATAAAAAGTAAGAAAGAGGAAGCAGGTTCAAGGAAACTCTATGTTATGAGCAAAAAGAAGAAAAAAAATCGCGGTCCAGCAGAAAAAGAGAATCAAATTTATTTTAGAGGTGCACCCGCCGCCAGTTCTGGAGAAGATAAGAGTTCCGACTCAACCCGTACCATTATCCGAAAGAAGCGCAAATCCATCATAATCGCCGCCTTGATTATGGTGGTTCTGATTTTTGTTCTTTTATATTGGATCAAATTTAAAACCCCTCAGCCAAATCTCAATCAAGTAGATTCTTTCAATATTCTTTTAATAACCCTGGACACTACTCGGGCGGACCGACTTGGATGTTACGGATATAAGGAAGCCAGAACACCTAATATAGACTGGCTGGCTCGAGAAGGAATTCTTTTTACCAGGGCTTACTGCCCGGCTCCCCTGACTCTTCCTTCTCATGTGACAATTTTAACCGGTCTGGAGCCTGTCCGCCACGGAGTCAGGAATAATGGTCATTATCTTTCACCTGAGGTAAAAACTATAACTGAATATCTTCACCAGAGAGGTTATAGGACTGCGGCTTTTGTCTCTTCCTTTTCAGTAGATTCCAGATTTGGTCTGGACCGGGGGTTTGAAATTTACGATGATGCTTTTCAAGCCAGCCTGCCTTTTAAAACAGCTAACGCTGAACGCCGGGCTGAAAACACTTTCTTAAGCTTTTACCGCTGGCTCTCCCGGAATAGCGGGGAAAAGTTTTTCTGCTGGGTGCACTATTTTGACCCCCATCTGCCCTACGACCCGCCGGCACCTTTTTCCGAAGAGTTTAAGTTGCGTCCTTATGACGGCGAAATTGCTTACATGGATGTTTATGTTGGCAAGATTATTGATGCTCTGAAGGAGAAGGGCTTACTGGATAGAACCCTGATAATCATTGCCGGCGACCATGGAGAAGGTCTGGGAGAAAGAGTGGAGCTGGGTCATGGGATTTTTCTTTATGAAGAAACAGTTAGAGTACCGTTAATCATCTGGAACCAAAAAATATTTACCCGCCCGGCAGTGATTAAAGAAAGAGTCAGATTGAGCGACCTGGCTCCAACTTTGGCCGAACTCCTCCGACTGGATGAAGTTGCCAGCCAGATGGATGGTAAAAGCCTGGTGGGAATACTCGCCGGGCAAAGTAGAAAGGACAGAGAAGTACTGCTGGAAACTTTCTACCCACGGGAGAATTTTGGCTGGTCAGAGCTGGTGGGAATCATTTCCGGAAGGTGGAAATTGATACAATCACCTCATCCGGAGCTATACGATCTGGAAGCTGACCCACAGGAGATGAAAAATCTGTTTAGTTTCAATCAAACAGTAGCTGAAGACCTAAAAAAAAGGTTGGAGAAAATTCTGCTGGCTTCGCCCGGCAACCAGGCTACCTCTTCTACCAGAAGTGAAAACCTGGAAAGGCTTCGTTCTCTTGGTTATTTGAACTTGGCCCCGGTCGGCACAGGTTCCAGCCTTCCTGACCCTAAAGAAAAAATTGACCTGCTGAGATTAGTTCAGCAGGGTCAGGCTTTTGAGTTTCAGGAAAAGTATTCTGAAGCAGAGGAGATATACAGGAAGCTATTACAGGAGCTCCCTAAAAGCCCGGCGGCTTATGTTAACCTGGCTCTGGCTCAGGCCCAGCAAAAGAAGATGGATGAGGCTGTGGCCACGCTCAAAAGTGGATTGGATAAAATTCCCGATTCAGAAATTCTTCTGACCAGGCTGGGCCATACTTACCTGGTTACGGGCAAATACCTGCTGGCCTTTCAGACCATGGAGAAAGTTTTGCACCTCAATCCAAGAAATGTGGATGCGCTCACAGTTTGTGCTACTATTCTTGATGCTGCCGGCCGAAAGGAAGAAGCCAGAACTTTCTATGAAAAAGCTTTGAACATTGAACCAGAAAGTAAACATCTCAGAATGAGTTTGGCCGCTAATCTGGCCTCTATTGGAAAATTGACTGAAGCTATTGGAATTTATCGAAAACTTATTGAGGATTTTCCTGACGACCAGAGCCTTTACCAGTTCATCGGTCTGGCCTATGCTTATCTTGGAGATTATGACCAGGCCATTTTTTATCTGAAGCAGGCGATAACCACGATGCCCACCAGGTCAGGCTATTTTAACCTGGCAGTGGCTTATCAAAAGGCCGGTAGGATTAAAGAAGCGGTGGATTATTTCAGACTTTACCTTGACAATTCTAAGGGAGACAACCCGGCCAACATCAGTCTGGCTAGGAGGGAATTAGCCCGACTGGAAGCTCAGCTTTACCACCACGGAAAATGATCTCTTTTTCCAGAAAAACTAAAATTCAAAAGCTTTAGCCTTTTTTCTGGCTTGGTTTTGTCAGATAAATTTTTACCTGGTTTCTGGAAAGATATTTAAAGCTGTCTTTCTGATTAGAAAACGAAGCCAGCTAAGGTCGAGCTAAATTTTTTAAAATTTTTTTAGAGATCGGGCCTAAAGACCTGATTGGCGATGACTGCTTCCTGCGAGGCTTATTACGTCCAGAGTAAAAAGAAATTACTACTTAAGCATTTTTCCGGACAGTTCCGATTGCCTGCTTTAAAATAAAAAAAGCCCGCCTCCGCCAGCGGCGGAGACGGGCTTGAGCGTCTGCTTAACTCAGCTTAGAAGGTGAACTTAAAGCCCAGTCTGGCAGACCAGGTTCCGAATCTGGAATTCCACCAACCAAAAGCCGGGTGTGGGTCGAGCGGGTTTGTCTGGGTGTTGGGGTTGCCGTCAAGGTCCAGATTACGATTCGAAAAGTATTGGTACCAGTAGTTCTGGAAGGTGCCGTTCAGCATGTCAGTTTCGAAGTCAACTATAGTGTTGGTTCCGGGTGCATAAACATAATAACGGGTGCCAACTCTATTCAGGTCATAAACTTTTCCAGTGATGGACTTGGTATTGGTGACGTTGTTAACCTGGAGGTTGATACCAACGGCGTATTTACCGGCAAAGCGCAGCGTATATTCCAGGTAAACGTCAGCCCAAACGTTCCAGGGCAGCCGGCCCAGATCGCCATACCCATTGGGCCACATGTAGGCATTGCAGAGGTTGATTCTGGTGCTCAGAGGATAGCCGCTTCTGGCATAAGCGGTTACACCAACAGTCAGGCCGAACGGGAAGACATAGGATCCGTAAGCTTTTATGTAGTGAGTTCTGTCGTGAGGCAGAGGTCCACTCAGCTCCTCTCCGTTGGCCTTATAAGGCATAAACCAGTAGTCGAAATAACGGTTAACGTTGGGGGAAACGCGCCCTTCTTCATCTGAGCTGGCTAAACCGCCGTAGTTACCCTGAACCCGGCTCAGAGTGTAGTTAAGACCACCCTGCCAGTTGTTGCTGAACCTCTTTTCCAGAGCCAGGTTTAAGCCATAATAATCTCTTTTGGCTTTGGGCATTGGCCAGTACTCGTCAGAAATTCTTCCGCCCTTGGAGACGGGTCTGGCCCAGCCGTAACCCGGGTTAGCAAACATGTAGATTTCAGCAAACTGTCCGGGCGCCACTTCTTCGTAAGCACCGATGTCTTCAATGGTTCTGATCAGGTGTTTATAAACAGCCCGAGCGGAGAAAGACAGATTTTCCATGAGCTTCTTCTCAGCGCCGAAAGAAATTTCCATCTGGGAAACAGGCTTCATGCTGGGGTCAACGGCATCAAATGATGGATAACGGAAGTCAATGGTGCCCAGGTACTGGTTGCCGCCGGGTGCCTGGTCGTTGAGGTCCTCAAAATTTCCGGTGTTGATGAAGTTGGCAGCGATTAAGGTCCAGTCAAGGTTGTTCAGAGCGAAGTAGCTGTTTTTCCACTTGAAGCCGCCGAAAGCGCCTTCAGCCAGGTAGAGCTTCATCACGTCGTAATAAATTCCGAAGCTGCCGAAAACCTTCAGGCTGGAGTCTCCGAACACATCGTAGACCAGACCTAACCTTGGTGCCAGTTTATCGGTGAATTTGAAGTTGATGGGCTTCATGTCTCTGAATTCTGGGTCATCAGAGAATGAGGGGATGTATTCAGATTCAGTTCTCAGGCCGAAGTTGATAGTCAGTCGGTTGCTGATGGTCCAGGAATCCTGGAGGTAGATAGCCCAGTTGCTGCTGTGGATGTTCCACTTCCAGCCATAGGGATAAGAATTGTAGCCGTGCCTAATAATGTAATAACCGTAGGTGCCGCGGCCAAAGGGAGAAGTTCTGTTCCAGTACAAGTTGACTCGCGGAGCATTAGGAGTGTAGTCGTAGTTTTCATGCAGCCAGATGAACTGGACGCCAGCTTTCCAGGCATGCTCACCGGCCAGATTCAGGTAATAAGTTACATCCAGGTTGCTGCTGACTTTTTCTCTGAGTTCTCTCTTAGCTTCAAGCCAGGCGCCAGCACTGGCCCAGCCAGCATACTTTACCAGGTCTGGTCTGCCCATTTGCTGATACTGGCTCTGATACATGGTATTGGCAAAATTGAAATAGTAGGTCGGTCCAGCCGGTGGTTTAATTCCCTGATTGCCAACGTCCTGTCTGTGCCAGCCGGCTCTTAAAGAGACCAGAAGGTTATTCTGCCCGGAATAGTCAGCTGTAAAGGCAGTGGAGAAGTTGGGATAATCATAACCTGACTTGTAGTAGGGGGTTTCCGGGTTTCCGGTACCATTGATGCTCGGGATGGAGCCTTTCTCGCGGCTAAAGTTGTTAACGAAACTGGCTGAAACTCTGAGGCCAGCCATTGGGGCAGCTGTCAGCTTGATGGAAGCATTGTCGTACCTGTACCAGGAAATGAAATTGTACCAGGGCCCGTTCCTCTGATTGAAGTCTCTAAGAGCATTCGTTTGAGAATAAATCGGGTTGAAGGAGCCAAAGAACCAAAGCCGGTCTTTAATTATATAACCACCCAGGCTGAAAATGCCCTCTATTCTGTAGTATCTATCTCTGTCCTTACCACCATTGAAGAACAAATCGTCGTCATTGACGTATTCATAAATAAGAGTAGTTGGGTCGTAAGGGTTGAGCCGCAGATAATCTCTGGCTTTGCCTTGCATGTAGAGCTTGTTGTTGTTGTAATAGCCCATAACATCACCGCGGAAGGTATTTCCACCGGAACGGGTTATGACGTTGACCACACCACCCATGGAGCCGCCGAATTCGGCGTTGTAACCGGAAGCGGTGACCTTAACTTCGTCAACCAGCTCCAGAACGACGTTTTGAGCTCTGGTTCCGACGTGGATTTCGGTGACGTTGGTACCGTCAACATACCACATGTTTTCAGCACCGGAAGCGCCGTCAACCGAGATACCACCCGCTCTGCCTTCGCTGCTAACGCCAGGAACAGTGGTAATCAGAGAATCAAAGGTGCGGCCGCGAGGCAGGGTCAGGAAGGTTTCTTTGGTCATAACCTGGCCCTTAACCGTGCTCTTAACGTCGATGAGCGGGCTTTGTCCGACAACTGTTATCTGCTCTTCAATGGCTGCTGGCTCCATAGTTACGTTAATAACCAGAGTCTGAGATAGCTGAAGGACAATGTCCTTACGAATTAGGGTTTTAAAACCAGGCAGAGTAAAAACGAGTTCATAAGTGCCTGAGGGAAGAGCCAGCAAGCGGAAAGTTCCGGTGGCATCAGTCACCGTGGCCGCTTTACCGACCAGCTTGGGGCTGGTAGCTTCGACCGTTACCCCCGGAAGGGGATTACCCTGGTCGTCGGTAACCTTACCGGTAATCTTACCTTCTGGGTTGATCTGGGCGAAAGCGGAACTACCAGCCAGAAGAACAAGAATTAAAGCAAAAAGAAGAATTTTGTTTTTCATTCGAATAAACTCCCCTTTCGAATGATTTTTCCCTTGCCCAGGGACAGCTTTTAGCTATCCCACCCCTTGAGCTTTTTAATTAGTTTTAGAGCCTCTTTTCTCTCTCACCTCCTTGGTTCTAAAATTTTGGAAGACAATTCACTTTATCTAATAGCAATAAATATGCCAATTCCTCAAAAAATATAAATATTTTAATTTCAATAACATACAAAATTAATTTTGAGTAATTATTCAATTTTTTGTATTAATAGCCAAATTTTTGAATTTAATATTTTGCTGACGGGAGTGAAATTGGAACGCAAAATTGAATGGTTGGATATTCTGAATTTAAAGTCAGGGTTTTGTCAGGAGAGGAAGGTTCAAGATAAATCGGATTATGCAAAAGTGGTGGGCGATAGAGGATTTGAACCTCTGACTTCTACCGTGTGAAGGTAGCACTCTGCCACTGAGTTAATCGCCCACTTAGTTTTATTTTATTTAAATTGCAGAGTCTGTCAACCTGGAATCAAGAAAAGGAAAACGTAAGCGATTTATTTTAACCGTTCCTTTCAGTTGATTTTGCCTGGTAATTCTAAGCTGTTTAGATAAAAAATAAAAAGGTGACCTCGAGCTTCAGACAGCAGGCAGGGTATTAGGGTGGAAATTTAGGGCAAAAAAATAATCCGAAAAATAATCCCGGGCCAATCAGGGAAAATTTTATTTGACAGTCAGTATAATAAGTTTTATAAATAAGACAGCGAAAAGATTATGGGTATAAAGCGCTGTCCTTACTGTCGGTCTTTGATCAGTGAGCAAGATCAGTATTGTAAAAACTGTGGTACTCAACTGCTTTTTCCTGAGGATGAAGAGATAGAGGAAGAAATTCCTGGAGATAGAATAATAGAAGACACCAGAGGCAGGGGTGAAATTCCCGAGCAAGAGTTGACTGAAGAAGAATTACCGGAAGAAAGGATGGAAGAAGAAGTTGAAGAGGTAATTCTAATAGACGAAGAAGCAGAAGAGTTAGAAGTTTCTATTTCTTTGCCTGAGACCTCATCTCAGGGAGAAACCCCTGCCCGAAAGACAGAAACTGAAGGAATTTTGTTTCCTCCGGATGAGGTCAAGGTGCTGAGTGAAGAAAAAAGCAGTCGTCAGAAAAAAATCCGCCAGCTTGAGACAGAGGATGAGCTGCTTAAAAAGATTAAAGCAGAAGTGTTGAAAGAAAAAGAAGCCAAACCAGTTGAAGCTGGAACTCGTGGCCCCGGCCTGGTTACCCAAATGGTTGAAGAACTTAGAGAAAAAGAGAGAAAAAAACTGGAGCAAAGAACTAGTCCTGGTCCTGTCACCCGGATGGTTGAGGAACTTAAAAAAAAAGAAGATGAGGAAGAAGGACTTGAACAGCCCCCTGAACCAGGTCTGGTAACCAGATTGGTCCAGGAGCTTGAAGCTGAGGAATCTGAAATCAGGGCTTCAGACTCAGGGTCTAGAGAGAGAACTGCCGGGGTTATCCAGGAACCAGAGGAATCTTCACCTTCCCTCACTTTTGAAACGGCGGAACTGGAAAAAATCGGACCTACCGTGGAACTTGGTCGACGTCAGGTGGAAGATTTCTTTAAGGTTCTGGAGGAAAAAGAAAAAGAGCGACTCAAAGAAAGATCACGTCTTCTGGAGGAAAGCGGGGAAGAAACCGGAGAGGTTCCTTCCTGGATTAAAGAGGTCAAAGCTGTTTCAACTGAAATTTTGACTGAAGGGGAAGAAACTTCAGCAGTTGAGGATTCTAAAATAATGGAAACAGAAGCAGATAAAATCTGGCCTGAAGAAGGAAAGCCCTCAACTCCAACTATTGGCTTTCCGGAAAACATCACCAGAAGTCCAATGGATTTTGAAATTAAAGATGAGGACTGGGAGCTGGCGACTGATATGAGATTTGAGCGAGAGAAAGAAGAAGAGGAATTTGAAGAATTAGGACGCCGGGATACCGCTGAGACCACAATTTTCCACACAGGAGAAGTTGGAGCTGAAGAAAAAGGTGTTCAGGCTCTGCCATCTCTGGGCTTTATGAATTTTATCAAGGCCAAGGTTTTTGATTTGCTTCTTATCATAATGTTCTGGTTGATTTCGGTCTGGATGGCAGCGCGCTCTATGGGGACAACCATTTTTAAGCTATTTGACCTGGCAGCCAATGGTCTCCTGCTATATCTTTTGATTCTGATTTTTTTCTATTTCTTCCTCTTCTATTTCTTTATTGGAGAAACTCTCGGCGACAGACTTTTTAGAGAAGAAGGAGAAGAGGACCTCGGCTGAAAATAAGAAACTGCAGACTCTTTTAGTCTTCGGGTCTGATTTGACTCGCCCGGGATGAAAACCGTCATCAGTGCCTCAAGAAGAACTGACCTGGTAAGCTTCTATTACGAATGGCTGGCTGAAGCTTTGAGGCAAGAGGAGGCCCGGTTTTTTCATCACGGGCTGAGATCAGTGGTCAGGGTTAATCTCAGCCCGGCCGAGGTTCATACGCTGGTTTTATGGTCAAAAAACTATGAGACTCTTCTGGAAAACCGTTCAGACCTGAGGAAGCTTTTAAAAAAATATGATCAGATCTATTTTCACTTCACTATAACTGGCCTGGGGGGCACCTTTTTGGAAAAGCTGGCTCCACCACCTGAGGTTGCTTTAAAACAACTGCCGGATTTACTGGAAATTGCCGGGCGGCCGGAAAGAATCTCAATCCGCTTTGACCCGATAGTTTTCTGGCTGGAAAGAGGAAAACTGAAAACCAACTTCGATTTTTTTCAGGTTCTGGCTGAAGCTCTGGGGAAATTGCAGCTCAGGACGGTCAGATTCAGTTTTACCCAGTGGTATAAAAAAGCTTTGACCAGGGCCGGAAAAGCCGGTCTGATTTTTTTTGAACCTTCGTTTGAAGAAAAAAAAGAACTGGTTTCCAGGCTGGTTGAGATTGCCAGAAAACATAATCTTGAGCTTCTAAGCTGCAGTCAAAAGGAAATTGCCTCTCTTCCCGGAATTAAGGCCTCTGCCTGCATTGACGGTTCTCTATTGAAGGAGCTTCATCCTCGAAAAGAAACGGCTTCAATCCTCAAAGACCATACTCAGAGACCGGATTGTCTCTGTACCGAATCCATAGACATAGGTAGCTATACTCAAAGCTGTCCGACAGCCTGTCTCTACTGCTATGCCAACCCTAAAATTAAGGTTGCTCAAGATAAAAAGAGCTTCCTATCCCGGACTGATGTCTGAAAGATATTATTCCGGAAATTGCTCTCTAATATGAAAGATTATTGTTTTGCCTTTTACCTCTTAAAAATTAAAAGAGCTTTTTTCAGACAGGTTATCCTTTTGATTGACGATTTTCCTGGGGAAGGAGGAAAAATAACGGGTTTATTGTTGCCGATAGAAGATAGCTAAGTAGTTTTATGAGGCTTTCAGATTCCTGTCGATAGTCTTTCGGCCAGAGCTGTGGGGAGGCTGGCTTCCAGTATTTTTCTCTGGGCTTCCTTGATGTCGTATTCAACCCGGCAGAATTTTATTTTTCGAGTTTCAGTGTCAAAAATCGCATAGGCGGCTTTCGGGTTGCGGTCTCTCGGCTGCCCGACTGAACCGGGGTTAATAAGGTAGCGGGCTCCTCTTTCCAGCTTAATTTCAAAGTGATTTCCCTCAATTAAATTTCCTTCAACGGTCTCGTCTTTTTCCACAAAAATAAACGGGAAATGAGTATGACCGAAAAAGCAGACCTGAGTTTCAAAATAACTGAATGCTTCAACAGCATCAAACTCACCAAATATGTAGTAATCTTCGTCAAAGGGAGCCCCGTGACAGATGGTTATCTGATTTTGAACCACTACCGGGCTCTTAGCCAGCCCGGTTAGCAGATTAAGATGCTTTCTTAAAAGCGCTTTTCTGGTCCACTGGATGGCGGCCGCGGCCACCGGATTAAAGGTTTGAACTGAATCCAGGCCGCATACAGCCTTGTCATGATTTCCCCTGACCATGATCAATTTTTTAAGAGACAGGACGGTCTGAATCACCTCATTAGGAGAAGCGCCATAGCCGACCAGGTCACCCAAAAAAAGGTAATGGTCAATCTTCTTTTTCCTGGCATCTTCCAGAACGGCTTTCAGAGCTTCCAGGTTCCCATGGATATCGGAAAATATGAGATAGCGCATCAGTGAGCACTCCGAATTGTAGTAAAAATCTTTTCAGCTGAGTAAGAACTTCTCACCAGAGGCCCGGAAATTATCTCCTTGAAACCCAGTTTTAAACCTAACTGTCTCAGCTCTTCAAATTCTTCCGGGGTGTAATAGCGGACAGCTGGCACCTGCCGGGCGGTGGGTTGCAAGTACTGACCGATAGTCAGAAGCTGACAGTTGCTTTCCCGGAGGTCTAAGAAAGTCCGGTAGAGGTCTTCCCTGGACTCACCTAAGCCGACCATCAGGCCCGATTTGGTAAAAGCTCCATTCTGACTGGCTCTTTTTAGCAAAAGAAGGGAACGGTGGTAATTAGCGGTTGGTCGGTTAATCAGTGGGTAGAGGTTCAAGGTTGTTTCCAGGTTGTGATTGAGGACATCAGGTCCGGCTTCCAGCACCTGGAGCAGATGTTTTTCCTCGCCCTGAAAGTCTGGAATTAAAACTTCTACCCTGGTATGGGGTAAATTTTCTTTAATCAGGCGAATTGTTCTGGCAAAAAGACCTGCCCCGCCATCTGCCAGGTCATCCCTGGTGACTGAGGTGATGACCACATATCTCAGCCGCATTTCTTTTACGGCTTCCAGGACTGCAGCCGGTTCATTTTCGTTAAGTGGTTCCGGCTGGCCTTTTTCAACAGCACAGAAGCCACAATTTCTGGTGCAGATGTTTCCAAGGATTAAAAAAGTGGCGGTTCGTTTTTCCCAGCACTCCCCGATGTTGGGACAGCGAGCACTCTGACAGATAGTATTAAGACCCTGTCTTTTAAGCAGACCAGCTACCTGAAAATAAGCAGAATGAGAGGGCAGATTGACCTTTAACCAGGCAGGTTTTTTTAAATAGCTCAACCCCGTCTTCTCTTGGTAATTTCAGAAAAAGGGGAGACTTTCCTCAGTTTGGATTAATACTCGAAATCGCGTTCTCTTTTCAGCCGTCGCCGCATTCTCTTCCGAGCCTGAGCTTCTTTCAACCGGCGCTTTTCTCCCGGCTTCAGGTAGACCGAGTGCTTTTTGATTTCTTTAATGATAGCTTCTTGCTGAACTTTTCTCTTAAATCTTCTTAGTGCTGATTCTAAGCTTTCTCCTTCTTCTACCACTACAAAAGCCACAACCTTTCACCTCCTTACATCTGGAAAGTCACTGATTTTATACTTGATTGCCACCAGTTTGTCAAGAAACTGGAGATTCTTTTAAACGGGCACCAGCCCGGATGATTAAGACCCTGGCTCCTATGACCATAGGATCCACCAGCGGAACTGGCAGGCTTCCTGGCTTTAAGACCAGTGGAATTTCTGTGCAGCCAGCGATGATGGCTTCTGCCCCAATTTGAATAAGCTCTTTGGCTGCCTGTTTCAACAATCTGGTCGGACCAACTCCCAGAAAGCCGGCTTTGATACCCTTATTTCCATAAATGGCCTTCATTATTAGCTTTTGAGTATCAGGGGAAGGGATAACCAGGTCAAACCCCCGGCAGGACAGGGCTTTCTGGAAGAGGCCAGAGGCTATGGTTCCTTCTGTGGCCAGAAGACCGACAGAATTTACTTCTTGAAGGTTATTTTTAATCCAGCGGGCTGACTCTTCAATCAGGTTAATTAACTTCAGTTTGGTTTTATTTCTTAATTCGGGAAAAAAGTAATGGGCGGTCAGACAGGGCACGGCTACCAGCTCGGCTCCGGCTTTTTCCAGAATTTTCAGCCCTTTAAGGAGGTAAGGTAAAGGGTTTTTGCCCCCGTAAAGTACAGCTTTAGTCCGGTCTGGGGTTTCCGGTTGATTGACCACTATGATGCGGAGATGCTCCTGGTCGCAGGCTGCTTCGGTGTTTTTGATAATCAGCTCAAAAAAGCGGGCCGTGGCTTCTGGACCCATCCCACCAAGTATTCCGATAGTTTTTCTCTTTCTTTTAATCATCTTTAATTTTCTCCAGCAGAGGTCTGAGCTTTTCTATGGGCAGGGCTTCGGCCACCCGGCCGTTCTGGCCCTCCATTCTGGTGGCTTTGAAAAGTGAATTAAGAATGGCTTCTTCAGAAGCTTCGGCGGCTGCCTGAAATAGGGCTGACATGGCTTCGTTGCGCAGGACTTCAATCTTTTGGGTCAGACTTTTTTCCCGGTGAGGAATCCTTACCTGAGGGGCGGTGGAAAAAGCTATGGCATAATCGCCGCTTCCGTTAGAGTAAAAGCCGCCGGTTCGGGGAATTCCCAGCAGAGCTCTTTTGGCCAGTCTCTTAAGATTGCGGCTGTCAAGGGGGGCGTCAGTCGCCACCACTATCAGGCAAGACCCGTTTTCTTGAAGTGTGGTCAGAGGCCCGGAGGAAGCTGGGCTCAGCCAGCGGTCAAGCTGTAAACCTTTTATTTGAAGCACACCGCCAAAATTGGTCTGGACCAGAACTCCTACCGTCCAGCTGCCGCGGCTTTCCGGAAGTTTGCGGGAAGCTGTTCCTATTCCTCCCTTGAAATTGAAGCAGGTAGTTCCGGTCCCGGCCCCTACCGAACCTTCTGCTACCGGCCCAGAAGCTGCTTTGCTTATGGCTTCCAGAACATGGCCTGCTCTTACAGCCCGGGCTCTGATGTCATTAAGCCAGCCGTCGTTTGTCTCACCCACTACCGGATTGACCGACTGAACCTGTTCATTTCCCGGAAGCGAAAGTATGTAATCAATTAGAGCGCTGGCGGCCACCGGCACACTCAGGGTGTTAGTCAGAATAATGGGAGTTTCCAGACAGCCAAGTTCTTCCACCTGAGTATAGCCAACCAGCTTACCAAAACCATTAGCCACATAGATAGCAGCTGGGACTTTCTCCTGAAAGACATTCCCGGGATGCGGGATTATAGCTGTTACTCCGGTCCTAATGCTTTTACCTTCGATAATGGTAACGTGGCCAACCTTTACTCCGGGCACATCAGTGATGGAATTGAGCGGACCTGGTTCCAGAACGCCAATTTTCAGGCCGAATTCTCTGACCCTGGGTCTTGTTTCTTCAGATAAAGCCAGAGAGGTTAAAGCTGCAGTCAGAAGAAGGATTATTAAAATCTTCATATTCATTCTCTGGTACCTCATAACGAAGTTTCCACCATTTATTATAGTTTTTCATGAATTTAGGTAAAGGAAATTGTCATCTGAAATCTCTTTGGTTCTGATTTAAACCAGAACGGGCCTGGAAGAAAGGTTTTTCTGAAAGCGATGAGAATTGGTTTTAAGTTTTTTCGGGAAAGAAGTTTAATGTTTTTTTGAATCTGGGTTTATAAGAGTTGAACACCGGGATGAATCCAGAAATTCCTGTAAAACCGGAACAGAGTTATTGATTTTAGCCAGGCTGTCAAGTATAAAAGAGTATAAAAAAGAAAGATGGAACGGGAAATAAAATATTTGACTTTAAGTCAACTTCAGAGCCTCCCCTGGCTGGCTCACGGCTTTGGCCTGGCCGGTTTCGGGCCAGAACATCTTCAAACCAACAGCCTTCTTTCTTCTTTTACCCCGGTTGAGATGAACCAGCTTCATTCGGACCGGGTTTTTTTCCTGGACAGAGCCCCCAAGAGGAAACTGTCGGGTGACGGATTAATTACCACAGCTATCGGTCTTTTACTCATCATCAAAACCGCCGACTGTCTGCCGGTTTTGATAATTGATGAGGTTAACCGGGTGGTAGCTGCTGTCCACTGCGGCTGGCGCAGCACCTCCCAGAGAATTCTGGAAAAAACCGTTTCTATGATGCAGGAAAAAGCAGGCAGCCAGCCAGAGGCCCTGAAAGTTGGACTTGGGCCCTGTATTGAGTCAACCTGCTATGAGGTCGGGCTGGAGGTTTATGAGAATTTTCAAAGGTCTGGTTTTGATCTTCAGAAAATTTTTAGCCCTGCCAGACCGAGGGATAAATTCCTGTTAGACCTGAGAAAGGCCAACCGCTGGCTGCTCGTAGAGAACCTGGGTTTAAGAGAGGAAAATATATATGACCTGAACCTCTGCACTTTCTGCCAGCCCCATCTTTATTCCTACCGGCGGGACAAACAAAAAGATAATCGCTTAATCAACTTTGTTGGTCTAAAAAACATTATCTAATTGGAAGCGAAGGAATGTGGCCTGCTTTTGCATGAACTTAGTTTAATTGATTTCCAGTATTGATTTTGTTAACATACAAAAAAAGTAAGCAGTTAGCCAGATTGCCTTTCAGGTTCAGGTTTTTTGGAGGACTTTGATGAAGATTGAAGAAAAGCCGGTAGGAGAGGTAGATCTTCCAGGTATACCGCTTTTCAAAAAGGGGAAGGTTCGGAGCGTTTTTGACCTGAATGAGCAGTTGCTTATAGTGGCTACTGACCGGATCTCAGCATTTGATTTTGTCCTGCCTTCGTTAATTCCTTATAAAGGAAAGGTATTAACCCAGATATCGCGCTTCTGGTTTGACTATACATATCTGGTCTGTCCAAACCACTTAATTTCTACGGAAATTTCAGCTTTTCCAGCTGAACTTCATCCATATGCTGAGGTTTTGGAAAAGAGGTCGATGCTAGTGCAAAAAACCAGTGTCATTCCGGTGGAAGGGGTGGTTCGGGGGTATCTCTCTGGTTCTGCCTGGAAAGAATATCAGAAAACAGGTAAGGTCTGTGGAATCAAATTGCCTAAGGGTTTGCAGGAATCCTCTCGTCTGGATGAACCCATATTCACTCCAGCCACCAAAGCTGCAGTCGGTCATGATAAAAACATAACTTACAAAGAAATGGAGAAGATTACCGGGTCAGAATTGGCCGGAAAAATCCGCAAAATAAGCCTTGAGCTCTACCAGAAAGCCAGCCTTTATGCCATCTCCAAGGGAATAATAATTGCTGATACCAAATTTGAGTTTGGTCTGAATAAAAATGGCGAGTTGCTTCTGGTGGATGAGCTCTTTACTCCAGATTCTTCCCGTTTCTGGCCGCTGGCCCAGTATGCTCCAGGTAGACCTCAGCCGAGCCTTGACAAACAGTTCGTCCGGGATTATCTCCTGACCACCAGCTGGGACCGAAAAACTTCACCCCCTCCTCCACTACCTGATGACATCATTGAACAAACCTCGAAGCGCTATCTGGAGATATACCGCCTTTTGACAGGGAGAGAAGATCTTCCTTAAGAAAAAAATTATGATTTAATAATTGTGCCATGGCCAAGAACGGTTATGTGGACCTGCATCTTCACTCTCACTTCAGTTGCGACGGAGACTATTCGCCTGAAGAGCTTATCAGAATGGCCAAAGAAAATGGCTTCCAGGCAATTTCCATTGCTGACCATGATTCAGTTGAAGCCTATCCGGAAGCGATTGAGCTCGGCCACCGCTACGGAATAGAAGTCATTCCGAATATTGAAGTTACCACAGTTTATGATTCAAGAGAATTTCATCTGCTTCTGCCCTTAGTCAACTGGGAAAGTGAGGTTGTTAAATACATCATTAAAAAGATGGAAAAAAGCCGCTTGGAAGAAGCCCGCAGCCGGGTGGAAAGACTGAAGGAAAACGGTCTGGAGGTTGACTGGGAAGAAGTCTGGAGACTTTCCGGACAAACTCCACCACTCGGGGTAAAAATTGCCCAGATTGTCCTGGGCAAAGAAAAAAATCGCCACAATCCGACCCTTGAAAAATATTATGATGAACAGGGTCACCCCCTCCCCCCTATCTTTTCTACCAGGATTTTTTTGCTGAGGGCGGTCTGGCCTACGTACCCAAAAAGCATATCTCTCTGGAGGAAGTTTTGAGTCTGGCTCCGTTAACAGGAGGAGTTCCTGTGCTTTCCCATCCCGGGGCTTATTTCCAGCGGGCTACCAGAGAAGACCTTCTGGAACTAAAGAAGATTGGCTTAAAAGGGATTGAGGTCTTCACTTCCTATCATACCGAGGAACAAGTAAACTTCTATCTTCAGCTGGCTGAAGAGCTGGAGCTTGTTCCCACGGCTGGCTCAGACTTTCATGGACAGATAAAACCCCGAGTTCACTTCGGAATGATTAAGGCAGGGGATTATTCTATGATCGAAAGATTAAGGGAAAAAAGACGCTGATGAGTCTGCAATTAAACTGGCTGGATAGTCTGCTTCTGGTCATCCTCCTGATAACTTTCATTCTGGGGTTGATTAAAGGCCTGGTAAGACAGGTGGTGGGGTTGCTGGCAGTAGTCGTGGGGATAATACTGGCTTCCAGACATTATGTTTATGTTTCCTGGAAGCTCCGCCATTTGATAAGCTCTGATTTCTGGAGAAATTGTCTCAGCTTTTTGCTAATCTTTTTTGTTGTTGTTCTGGCCGGATGGCTGATAAGTTTTGTCCTGAGTAAACTAATGAAGGGGAACCTGAGCCTGACTAACCATCTTCTGGGGGGTGTTCTGGGGCTGATTAAGGGCTTTTTAATAGGAACAATCATAGTTTTTGCCTTTCTGACTTTCAATTTTGAGAGAAAAGCTCTAATAGAATCCAGACTGGCTCCGGTAATGCTCAAAGCGGCCAGAGCCGTGACTTTATTAATACCGGAAGAGATGAAAAACCGCTTTAAGGAAACCTTGAAAAAATTTGAGGGCAAGGGAGGGTGGAATGAGCAAAAAATATGAAGAATTAACTATCCATCAAAAACTCGAGTCCCTAATAGAAGATATGGTGGAGAAGTCAATTCATCTGAAAGAAGCTCTGGCGGAATTTGAGAAAATCTATATAGAAACCGCTTCAATCAAATACCGTGGTAATAAATCAAAAATTGCTCAGGCCCTTGGAATTCACCGCAATACTCTCCATAACCGCTTCAAAGCCCTGAAAATCAAACGAAAAAAATAGCAGTCTCCAGCCTAATTTGCTAAAATATCGCTCAAAAACCTTGACAAGATGACTTGAATGTCTTATAATTAGCACTCTCATAAATAGACTGCTAAATTTAATTTTCAAAGGAGGTAAGTATGAAGATTCAACCCTTGTATGACCGAGTGCTTTTGAAAAGGATTGAAGAACAGGAAGTTAAGAGAGGCAACATCATCATCCCCGACACAGCCAAGGAAAAGCCCCAGGAGGCCGAGGTAATAGAGGTCGGAAAGGGGCGGGTAACTGAAGATGGCAAGGTTATCCCTCTCACTGTCAAAAAAGGGGATAGGGTGCTAATCGGTAAATATAGCGGCACCGAAGTTACCATTGACGGTGTAGAACACGTCATCGTCCGTGAAGATGAAATTTTAGCCATAATAAGCAAGTAAAAAGGAGGTAGAAAATGGCCAAGCAAATCATTCTTGGAGATGAAGCCAGACAGGCTCTTTTAAGGGGTGTTAATATCCTGAGTAATGTGGTTAAAGCTACTCTTGGTCCCAGGGGTAAGAACATCATCCTGGACAAGAAATTTGGTTCTCCGACCAGCACCAAAGACGGCGTAACCGTAGCTAAAGAAATTGAACTTAAGGACCCCTGGGAAAATATGGGAGCTCAGCTGGTTAAAGAAGTGGCTTCCAAAACTTCTGATGTGGCTGGTGATGGTACCACCACCGCCACTGTCCTGGCTCAGATTATCTACACTGAAGGCATCAAGCACGTGACTGCCGGACGTAATCCCAATCTGATCAAAAAGGGAATTGACCGGGCTGTAGAGGAAGTGGTGAAAGAGCTGAAAAAGATGAGCCGGGAAGTTACCGGAGAGATGATTGCTCAGGTTGGGGCTATTTCAGCCAATAACGATGAATCCATCGGCAAGATAATCGCTGACGCCATGGAAAAAGTCGGTAAAGACGGCGTCATAACAGTGGAAGAGGCCAAAGGACTGGAAACCACTCTGGAATTTGTGGAAGGTATGCAGTTTGACCGCGGTTATCTTTCCCCCTATTTCATTACTGACCCCGAGAGAATGGAATGTGTTTTGGAGAATCCTTTGATTCTGCTCCATGAGAAGAAGATTTCCAACCTGAGGGAATTTCTGCCTCTGCTGGAAAGTGTGGCCAAGATGGGTCGGGCCCTTCTGGTGGTGGCTGAAGAGGTTGAAGGTGAAGCTCTGGCCACTCTGGTGGTTAACAAGCTTAAAGGCACCTTGATGTGCTGTGCCGTCAAAGCTCCGGGATTCGGCGACAGACGGAAAGCTATGCTGGAAGATATTGCTATCCTGACCGGAGGTAAAGTAATTACCGAGGACATCGGCGTCAAGCTGGAGAATGTTACCCTGGATTGGCTGGGTGAAGCTGCCAAGGTGGTTGTAGATAAAGACAATACCACTATCGTGGAAGGCAAGGGCAAACACAGTGAAATCCAGGCCCGAATAAAGCAGATCAGAACCCAGATTGAAGAAACCACTTCTGATTATGATCGGGAAAAGCTGCAGGAGCGGCTGGCCAAAATGGTCGGCGGCGTAGCTCTGATCAAAGTTGGGGCTGCCACTGAGACCGAGCTTAAAGAAAAGAAAGCCCGGGTAGAAGATGCCATGCATGCCACTAAAGCTGCAGTGGAGGAAGGCATAGTCCCCGGAGGTGGTGTGGCTCTGCTCCGCTGCCAGAAAGCTCTGGATAACCTGACTCTCGATGGTGATATGCAGATTGGTGTCCAGATCATCCGGCGGGCTCTGGAAGAACCGCTACGTCAGATTGCTGAGAATGCCGGTTATGAAGGCTCTATCGTAGTTGAAAAAGTCCGTGAAATGAAACAGGATTTCGGTTTCAACGCCCTGACTGAAAAATATGAGGACATGATTAAAGCTGGTATAGTTGACCCAACCAAAGTTGTTCGGACAGCTCTGCAGAATGCGGCCAGTATCGCCGGTCTGCTGCTCACCACTGAAGGTTGTGTCAGTGAGATTCCAGAAGAGGAAAAACATTCCAAATATCCGACTCCGCCCAGCGACATGTATTAATACCTCGCAGCCTTCGGACTGAAACTCAGGCCGCTTTCAGGTTTCCTGAAAGCGGCCTTTTTTTTGGGTTTATCTAATGGTTTATGTTATATTAAATTAGCTTGATGAACCGTAGTCCGCTTGAAATTAGTCTATGAAGGTTCTTGACCGCTATCTGCTGAAAGAAATCCTGCCGGCTTTTTCCCTGGCCCTGGGTTTTATCGTGTTGGTAATCCTGATGGGCGAGATTTTTTACCTGGCTGAAATCTTTATTGTCAGGAAAGTTTCGGGGGTCACGGTTCTCAGGTTAATGTTTTATCTAATGCCTTCGGTTCTGGCCCTGGCTATCCCTCTGGCTTTTATGGCAGGAGTTCTGGGAGGGTTAAGCCGGCTTTCGACTGAAGGTGAAACCGAGGCCTTCAAGGTAATCGGTGTCAGACCAGCTTTTTTGCTAAAGCCGGTTTTTCTCAGTGGATTTGGTCTTTTTCTGGTCGGTCTGGTCCTGACTTGCTGGCTAACTCCGGCAGCAAATTACCGCTGGCTTCAGACTATGGTTAACTCTATTCTCAACCAGGTCCGGCTGGAGGTTTACCCCGGACGATTTCTGGAATCGCTGCCCGGCCGGGTGGTTTATTTTCAGAAAAAAGAGGACAATGACCGCTGTCGCCAGGTATTTATATATAACCAGGAAGAACAATCAAAAATCAGGTTGGTGCTGTCTGAAACAGCCTATCTGGTAACCCTGCCTGAGCTTAAAGAAGTCTGGCTTAGGCTGGAAAATGGAGTCAGTTATGAGCTCGATTATGAGAATCCTGAAAATCTTCTCCTGAGTGAGTTTAAGCTCAGTCAGCAGTTGATAGATTTGAAGGAGCTAACCGGACGCTATTCACTAACTAAAAGAAGCCGGGAAAAGAACATCCGGGAATTATGGCATGACTGGTTGAGGTTGAAAAATGAGGAAAAAAGACATCCGGAAAGGATTTTGACCAGTCTGGAAATTCACAAGAGAATTAGCCTTCCTGCTGCCTGTTTGGCGTTTATCTTTCTTGGGGTTGGGTTAAGCTGGCGGCACTGGCCGGGTGGTCGGTATGGGGCTTATGGTTTAAGCCTTTTGTTGATAATGTTTTACTATTTTCTTCTGGTAGCGGGGGAACAGAAGGTACTCCGGGGCTATATTTCTCCCTGGCTGGCGATGTGGTTTCCCAACCTGTTGCTGTTTGGAGCTGGCCTTTATTTTTATTCAAGAGCTACCAGGCTCCGAGACGGTGGTCGGGTTTTTCTCTCTTCAAGTCAGGCGGAAAAAGTCTTCAGATTAAGAATCCTCTGGAGCTTTCTAAAGCGGAATAGAGAAAGCGGTGTGAAAACCAGGGCCAGATCAAGCTGGCCCAATCTACTGGACCGCTATCTTTTTTTAACCTTCCTAAGGTGGCTGGTTCTGATTTTTTTAAGCCTTCTTTTTATCATGGTCCTGGCAAATTTCCTGCTGCGGCTGGACGAAATCCAGAAGAACCAGAAATCAGTTGGTTTGCTGCTTGATTTTCTCTGGTTTAAACTCCCTGAATATCTCTTAATCAGTCTGCTGATTTCAGCCCTGATAGCCTCTGCTATTACTCTGGGTTTTTTATACCGGCGGAAGGAAATGCTGTCTTTTCTGGTTGCTGGTTGCAGTTTCTATCGGGCTATTAGGTCCCTGTTAATTTTTGGTCTGATAACAGTTCCGTTGATTTTTATCTGGCAGGATAGAATCGCCAGCCGGGCCGAGTTTGAAGCCGAGTACCTCTGGAGTAAAATTACTGATCGGCCGGCCAGTGTTTTCAGCTTCTTAAATCGTTACTGGATTCATAATAGAAGCAGAGGGCATTTTTACCATTACGAATGGCTGGACCCTTCTCGGAGTCAGCTAAGCCGGTTTCTGCTTCTGGAGCCTTCTTCTGACTGGAGGTCTTTTCAAAGGATTGTCTATGCTCAGGAAGCTTTAATTCAGCCTGAAGGACTCCATCTGAGGGCTGGCTGGGAAAGGTATGCCCGGGAAGAATCTTCTCAAATGTTAAGTTTTGAATTTACCCGGCTGCCTCTACCCGAAGCCCAGAACCTTTTCCTTAAGGAATGGAAGGAGCCAGTCACTATGACCGTGGCTGAGCTTAGAAAATATGCTCAGGACCTGGAAAGATCTGGTCTACCGGCCATCCAGTTCTGGCTGGAAGCAGAATTCCGTTACGCCTTTTCTTTTTCTTTGTTCATTTTTATTCTTTTAGCAGCAGGGGCGGCTGGAAATTTTGGCCAGAGCCATTTTCTCCAGCCCCTGGCTTTCAGTCTGGTCAGTGCTTTTGTCTACTGGGAAGCCACGGCCCTTTTCAGGAGTCTGGGGTTGGCCGGGGTGCTTTCATCCTGGCTGGCGGCCTGGAGTGCTCCTCTTATTTTTTCACTGCTCGGGTTTTATTTTATTCTAAGAGCGAGGACCTGAAGTCTGACTTTACATTTTATATTTGCCGAGGTCTTCCGGGTCGAGGCTTTCCAGCCATTGCTTGAGCTTTTCTGAATTTTCCAGATTTTCTTCGCTCTTTTGACTGTGGGCTTTGTTGATGACTTCTTCTTCCACGTAAATGGGGGCGCTGACTCTTAGAGCCAGAGCAATGGCATCTGAGGGACGAGCATCTATGAGGTAAGGAATGTCATTCTGGCGGCAATGAATTATGGCATAAAAAGTATTATCTCTAACGTCGTTAACAACTATTCTATCAACTGAAATGTTTAGCTGGTCAAGAAGGTTTTTCAACAGATCATGAGTCATCGGCCGGGGTGTGGGAATCCCTTCCAGGCTGAGGGCGATGGCATTAGCCTCAAAAGCTCCAATCCAGATTGGCAAAACCCGGTTGCTCAGGGGGTCTTCCAGAACTACAATTGGCATCCTGGAAATAGGGTCTACTAAAAGACCTTTGATTTTCATCAGAATTTCCATACCATTTCCCTTTCGTACAAACTTAATATAGATTCCAGAGGGGGAGTTGTCAAGGAATAAGGCTAACTGAGTCTGGAAAAGGCCTGTTCCTGAAGTCCCTCTGAGCAGCAAGTGGTAAAATTCAAGCTTATGGGGCTTTCAGACCGGTCGGGGATGATTTATGGACGTTTGTTATTAAAAAGGTGTAACATGAAAGAATAGGAGCTGGAAGGAAATAATGAAACCAGGAGTTAAAGCTCTTAAATTCTGGGGAATTTTATCCCTGGTGTTTTTATTAATAATGGAGGTTAGTTGTGCCAGTCGTAAGCTCGAAAAATCACTGGACCCTGAGAGTCAGGAGTTTCTTTCTAAAGTTCGTTACACCATAACTCCTGAGGAGAGGAGAATTTTTCTCAAACTATCTCCTTCTGAAAGGCCTGGATTCATCGAAGAATTCTGGAAAAGGCGAGACCCCAATCCAGCCACTCCTGAGAATGAATTTAAGGAAGAATATTTCAGAAGGATTGAAGAGGCTAATCGTCTTTTCAGCGAGGGTGGGACTTCGGGTTGGTTGAGTGACCGAGGACGAATCTGGATTACCCTGGGACCTCCCGACCATAGAGAAACTTATCCCCGGGGGCAGTCTTTTTATGGTTTTCCGGTTGAAATCTGGCACTACGGATTTTTTCGGATTTATTTTATCGATCGATTCTGGAATGGCAACTACCAGCTTGACCCGGCCAGTGCTCAACAGATAGGCATAATCACCCAGACTCAGGTGGACTGGAACCAGCCTAGAGGTCGGCTGATGATGGGCAGTCCGGCTATGGATTTTGAAGTCAGACTCCAGAAAACAGAAAAAGGGCAAGCCGTTTTTTCCATTAATCTCCCCTATAATCAGGTCTGGTTTAAAGCCCGCGGTGATAGATTTGAAACCGAACTTGAAGTTCTGGTGGAGGTTGAAGATGCCGGTAAAAACCGGGTCTGGGAATTCAAGAAAAGTTATGCTCTGTCTTTAACTGCTGATGAATTAAGACAGAATTTCGACCACAGCTATAACATAGAAATCCAGGGAGAATTTTCAGGGCAGTCGCCGTTTGTGGTCCGGATAGTGGTAGAAAATAAGGTGGAGAATAAGAGTTCTGAAAAGAAACTGAAATTTGAATTCTAAAAAATAACACCAGGTTATTTTCTTTATCTGCTTCGGAACAGCTCAGCGAGATGAATTAAGTAGCTGCTGTCCCTGTCGGGCATACTGCTCGGACCTGAGGTAATCACCGAGGCGGTTGTAGAGGTCGGCCAGCAGAAAATAACCGAAAGGCAGGTTGTCCCGCTCCGGTTTTAACTCAAGCCCTTTTTTAACCAGCTCAATGGCTTCCTGGTAATTCTGGCCTCGTCTTAGATAGATTCTGGCCAGATAAAAGTAGGTCAGAGGAAAATTTGGTTCAGCCCGAAGAGCTTCTTTTAAAGTTTCTAATTCCTCCTCTTCCCGGTGTTGCAGCCGGTAGAGTCGGGCCAGATTAAAAAGAGCCTTGAAATGGTTGGGTGCACCCGAGATTTCTTGCTTATAAAGCTCCATAGCTTCACTCAGGCGGTTTTGCTTCTCCCGGAGCTGGGCTAAGTTATATCTCAGGTTGAGCAGAGTCGGATTCAGTTCGTAAGCAGCTTCCAGATGTTTTTCGGCTCTTTCCAGTTCATCCCGGTTCAGGCAGATAGCAGCAATGGCATTGTGAGCTGAGGCCGAGCGCGGGTTTTTCTTAAGACATTCTTCATAATAATTCAGAGCCTTATCATAATGCCCTCTCAGAGCGAAAAGACTCCCCAGGACATGATAAAACTGTGGGTCTTCAAAACCTCTTTGTACCTGGTCCTTGATGAATTGCTCTGCTTTATCCAGCTGGTTCAGGGCAGCATAGCAGTTGGCCACGTTGATCACCGCAAAGGAGTCATCAGGTTTGAGCTCTAGAGCTTTGGAAAAGGCTTCGGCCGCTTCCTTAAATTTTCTGGCCTTAAAGTAAACATTACCCAGGGCGAAAAACCCGTCGCTTATGTTCGGGTCGTCCTGAAGAATTCGGGTTAAAATTTCTATAGCCTCATCGAAATTACCGGCCAGACCGGTCTCCCGGGCCCGTGATATTTCGTTAAAAATTTGAATTTTGTCCTTGGGGTCTGCCAGCTTTTTACCTTTTAACTTAGCCGGGTCCACGAATGAACCCAGATAGCCAAGAGCCGCCAGTTTTTCTCTTGTTTCTTCATCAACTGAAGTGAAATCAGGTTCGATGGCTTTTTCTCCGGCTTTTCTCTCGAATTCTTCAGCCAGCCGGGTTAGTTTTTCGTAGACTTTTTTCTCAAGATAGACCAGATTTTTTTCTTCTTTTGGGTCTTCTTTGAGGTCATAGAGTTCAGGAACGGGGGCGATGATGAGCTTATACCTGTTGTTCTGGAAGCTACGAAGCTCCGACCAACCGTAGTGGTATCTGGGGTAAAAAGTTTCAGAGTAAGCCAGATTATCAACTGGTTTTTTCTTTCCGCTGAAGTAAGGAATCAGAGTTTTACCCTGAACTTCTGAGGGTACCGAGAGTCCAACCATCTCCAGAACAGTGGGCATTATGTCAGTCAGGGTAACCACCCCGGAATATGAGCGCCCTTTGAAATTCTGGAAAGGGGTAACGAAAATCAAAGGCACATGAATAGCCCCTTGGTAGACGAAAAAACCATGGGTGGCTTCTCCATGCTCTCCAAGGCTTTCGCCATGGTCGGCCGTAAAGACCAGGTAAAGGTTTTCCAGCAGGTTGTTATCTTCAAGGTATCTCCAGAGCCTGGCTAATTGACTGTCGGTGTAGGCAATTTCTCCAAGGTAAGGACGGTCAGCAAATCTGGTTTTGTAAGGTTCAGGTGGATCGTAAGGAGTGTGGGGGTCATAGAGATGAACCCAGGTAAAGAATTTTTTGTTTCGGTTTCTGTCCAGCCAGGACAAAACCTGGTCAACGGTTTCCTCCGCCCGGCGCTGAACTTCTCCGAGAGAGATTTTTTCAAACCGCCCCAAATCAAAGCGGTCAAAATAATAATCGAAACCCTGATTTAATCCCCATTTGGAGTCAAGAACATAGGCCGAAACAAAAGCCGCTGTTTGATAACCGGCAGCCTTGAAGACCTCAGCCATTGTTTGAAGTTCTGAAGGTACCACGAAACCGCCGTTGTCTCTAACTCCGTGATGGATGGGCAGAGTTCCGGTCAGAATGGTCGTGTGGGAAGGCAGAGTCAGTGGAGTCGGAGCGATGCATTTCTCAAAAAGTACACCTTCTGTTGCTATCCGGTTAATGGTTGGAGTAACATCTGGACTGAAGCCGTAGCAGCCAAGACGATCGGCTCTTAGAGTGTCTATGGTAATCAAAATGACGTTAAAGTCTTTCTGCCCACGAAGTTTCTTGAGGTCGGAGTGGTCTGAAAAGATGAAAAAGACCACCGTGATGGCCAGCGCCAGAACCAGAAATAGTAACAGGATTCTTTTCATAGCATTATTTATTATAACATAAGTGGCTGATCTTCTAATTTTGATTGGGTAAAAATATTTTTTTTTAGAAATAAATGGAGCTGATGATCTGACTTTTGAGTCTTGAATATTAAAAATTTTTCTTTTTGGGCTTTTCATATAAGTCCTTATCTGACGGGTCCGGCAGCTGGGGCTTTATAGGTTATAAATAAAAAAGTGTTAAAAGAGCAATAATTAGGGTTAGCTTGAATAGATAGAATCAAAGAAAGATTTTTTCTGAAGATAGCAGCTATTCAGATTATAAACAGGTAGCTACCTGGTTCTGATTCTTTGAGGATAATAGTAAAAACAAGATTTTAAGAATAAAAAGGGCGGCAGGAAACCTGCCGCCCTTCATTTGTAGCTTCTGCTTTTAGAAGATTAAGCGTATTCCAACTCTGGCCTGCCGCGGGTTAACAATGCTGTAGAGCTGGTGTCCGAGAGTTGAAGGCCACTGGTTGGGTAGCCAGTCGTACATCCAGCGAGTACCCCAGGAAGTTATGGTATCAACATTCAGCAGGTTGAAGACATCAAGCATCAGACCCAGACGGTATTTGCCGGCAAAGGTGAAAATTTTCTCCAGTCTGATATCAATCTGATGGTCCATCGGGTAGTGGTGAGAACCTCTGGGCTCAATGAAGAAGGTGATACGGCCCTGATTGAAACGCGGAGTCCGGAAACGGGTGGTCCAGGCATTTCCGGTAATACCATGGTAGTAGACGTTGAAACTCAGCTCAATCTTGGGAATGATGTAGGTGCCCTGGATTTTGATCATATGAGTGGGGTCGTAGGTGGAATTTCCATTAGCGTTAATCCAGAAGTTCGGGTCGTAGACATTACCGCCATAACCGATGTCGTCGGCAAAGCCGTTATCGGTGGTGCCCCAGGCCTTGGACAGGGTGTAAGAAGCCAGCAACTGCCATCTGTTGGAGAATCTCTTGTTGAACATGAACTGGATGCCGTGATAACGACGGTAAGGTTTCTCCAGAATCCAGGGATAACCGTTCTTCCAGGCCTTATAAAGATTGGTTATTTCATAGTCATAGGTTTCAAGAGTGGCTAAAGTTCTTTCGTATACTGTGAAGCTGCCAAAGTTGGGTACGTTGACCGTCCTGGTAGTGTAATTCCCAGCCCAGTCAACTGGCCCGATGATGTTTTTCCATTCACGCCAGATATAGGTCAGGCTGAAGGACGAGTCTTTGAACAGCTCTCTTTCAATACTGGCCGTGATCTGGTTCATGTAAGGATGCTTTATCTTGGGGTCCATTCTGTAAAGCTGTTCGTGAACAATCCTGAACCATTCCACCCATTGCCCAAGGTCGTAGTCATAGTAGTAACCAACATAATCACTGTAGGCAGAATCCGGATTCATCCGGTCGTGATAGCTGGCCAGCATAGCTTCGGAGAACTGTCCGTAATGGGCTTTGAAAACTGTGGTCTTATCACCAAAAAGGTCATAGGTGAAACCAATTCGAGGAGCAATTCTGGTGTTGCTATAAACGTTTCCAGAAACGCCATGAACCTGACCCCAGTAGAAGCTGAAACGAACGCCAGCATTGATGTTCAATCTCTTGGTAACCTGCCAGGAGTCCTGGGCAAAGGCTTCCAATCTCGTGTAGCGAGTTCTGGTATCATAACCCTCATACTGATAAGCCAGATAAGGATAGCCGTAATAATCATAATACTGTATGTGGTCACCAAGCGGGCCGCCCTCACCGGTAAAACCATATCTGTTTCTAACAGCTGATCTTTCAAACTCAGCTCCGAATTTGAAATCGTGAGAACCATAAAAATCTTCAACGTAATGGCTCACGCTGGCGTTAGTCTGGAATCTGCTACGGTCAGCATAGTAGAAATAACCGGAGCTTACTCTGCGGAAGTTATCGGCAAAGTCAAAATGCATGTAGGGTGCCATTCCAACTTCAGGGTCCAAATAATAATAACCCCAGAAAAAAGCACCTTTTAAGTCGAAGAAAGTCTTAGAACTTATAATTTTGGTCAGACTGAAGTTACCAACCACTTCCGGTGATTTCTGAGTAACCGTAGCTTCAGGAGAAACATTGGCTCCAGCCCCGCGGTTGATTCCATCGTAGGTGTCAACCTGAACTGAAGCAGTCATGTTTAAGGTAGGAGTAATCTGAGAAGTGAGTTTTAAGAAGCTTCTTGGCTGCTTGTAGTCGACAGCCTCGGGGAAGCCAGTGGGATACCGCCAGGTCCTGTAGTACTGTAGACCCACATAGAACCAGAGCTTATCCTTAATGATGGGACCGCCGAGATGAGCATTAGAATCCAACAGCTTCAGAAGGGGTGAGGTGAGAGTGGGAAAGTCATTAAGGTATTTGGAATTGTTAGTAGTACTCCAGAAACCTTTGGGTTTGTCGTCTCTTCTACCCTGGAAGTTAAACTCCATGTGTCCGGAAAGCTCGTTACCTCCAGACTTGGTAACCAGGTTGAAGATAACGCCGGTGAAATTTCCGTATTCAGCCGGAAGTCCAACACCCATTATCTTGGCTTCTTCAATGATGTTGTGGTCAGAGAAGACCCAGGCTGAACCGGCTTCGGGGTCAGCCACGTTTACACCGTCCATGGTGTAAGCAATGCCGGTGTTCTGGGAAGCTCCGAAAGCTACGTTGTTGGTAACACCAGGCGCCAAGTTGACGATATCGGCGGTGAACTGGCTGTAAGGCATGTTTCTAAGAATCTCATTGGTCAGAGAAACTGAGGCCGTTTCGGTAGATTTTACGTCAACTGTGGGAGCTTTGGCCACAACTGTCATTTCCTCGGCTACTGCTGCCTGCTTCATCACCAGGTCAATGGTCAGGGTTGTGGTAGTGGTCAGACGGACGTTTTCATTGATCACCGTGGTGAAGCCCTGCAGCTCAGCCTTGATGGTATAGGTTCCTGGAGGCAGAGCCGGGAAGCGGAAGACCCCCCTGGCGTCAGTCACATAAGTCCTGGTACCCATCAGACTGGGGCCGCTGATGGTCACGGTAACTCCAGGAAGTGGAGTTCCAGTTTCATCAACTACCGTGCCAGTGATAGCACCAGTTTCTCTGGACTGGGAGAAAGCCAGCGGAGTCAGCATAAAAACAACAAACAAAAGAACGAAAACCTTTTTAATCAATCTTCCTCCTCCTTTCATTTGCTTTCTTAGTTAGACCAACCATAGATTTTTGAAATTTTTTACCTTCTTGCCCTTTTTTTTCTTATCACCTCCTTTTTGGTAGAAATAAAGATTTTCTGACTTAACATTAGCAATTTTTATGCCAAAAATAACCGCTCGCTAATTTATTGTAAATGCTAAAATTACGCAACCAATCATAAAAAAATTTTATACTTATTCAAAATATTGGATGTAGTTAATTCAAATATGTGTATTTCTTTGGTGGTTATTACCAGGGCTTTTTCTTTTTATTGACCTTACGGAAACCATCTGGCTTGAAAAGAAAACGCTCCTTTTTTGCCGAAGTTAGGTTAAAAACATAGGTTGGATTTCTGATATCATAAATTGGCATTAAATCAATCAAAACGAAAAGATGTTGGTTGCTAAGTGGGTAAGGACAAGACGAGCCCTTTGGCCGAAGGCTTTCCTTAGCTGTAGCCCAGGTTTCTGGAAGGTATTAATTTTGTTTGTAACTTTGAAGGCAGTAGTCTGGTTTTAATGAAGTGGGTAAGCCGGGGTTTTTCAAAATTTTAGACTAAAGTTAAACAAATCTGATAAAATATTAAGCAAAATCAATTAGCGATATAAGGCTGGTTGTCGATGAACGAAAGACACCAAAGAAAATCACATCTAATTCTGCTCTTTACCATGATTTTTTTGACTTCTGTAGTTTCGAGTTCGGCTCCGGCTCAGAAGCAAAAAGATTTGCCCAAGAATTTGTCTCCTGCCCATATGGAATGGCTGGAAATAGTGACTCCGATAATTACAGAAAATGAACGAGAAGTTTTCTTTAAGCTTAAAACAGAACAGGAAAGAGAAAGATTTATTAACCTTTTCTGGAAAATCCGCGATCCCAATCCCGATACTGCCGAAAATGAATTCTATCGTGAATACATGGAGAGAGTCCATTTTGCTGACCGTTACTTTGGGATTGGCTCTTCAAAAAGGGGTTGTTTAACCGAGCGCGGTTATTATTATCTTTTACTTGGAAAGCCTTTAGAGCGGCAGATTTTTGCCACCCAGTCCGACATTTACCCGATGGAACTCTGGTTTTACAAAGGTGAAGAAAAGTACGGTTTGCCAGGTTATTTCTATCTTCTTTTTTATCAGCCTGAAGGGGTGGGTGATTACCGACTTTACTATCCTGGCATAGAAGGGCCAGAAAAACTGGTAATACCAAGTCTAACCAGAGAACAGATTACCAGAAAAAAGGCTATTGAGATTATCAAAGTCATAAATACAGAACTGGCAAAGGCAGCTATAAGCTACCTTCCGGAGGATAGGCAGGATACCTTCAGTTCCCTGTCTTCTCAGACTATAATAGCGGCAATCAAAGCTCTACCCGAGAAAAAATTTGCTTCTGACTATGCCCGGAATTATTTAAGCTACAAGGATCTGGTAGAAGTAGATTATTCACATAATTTTGTTACCTGTAGTGCGCTGGCTCGAGTTTTTCTTCATGGTGATTACTTTTTTGTACATTGGGCAATAGAGCCGGATAAAATCAATTTTGCTGAAACTCAGGGAATCTATTCTGCTATTTATGAGCTAACCATAAGATTGGAAGACCTTAGTGGAAACCAGATATTCAGCAATACAGAAGAAATCCCCTTACGTCTTAACCGGCAGCAGTTTGAAAGCCGGGCCCGTCAGAGGTTTGCTTTTCAGGACCTATTCCCGATTCTACCTGGTGATTATAAACTGTTATTTCTTCTAAAGAACAAAACCGCTAAAGATTTCACCTCCTGGGAAACCATCCTTAATGTGCCCGTCCCAAAATCTGAACAACGCCTTGGCCCGGTGGTGGTTTTTCATACAACTAGTCCTCTTACCTCTGGCCGCTTGAAAGCTTTTTCCTTTGCTGGTCAGGAATTTCTGGTAAGTGCCAGAAATGAGTTTTCTCCGACCGATAAACCATCGGTTTTCTGCCAGCTCTGGAATCCCGGAGGGTTGACAGATAGAGCCAGGGTGGAGCTTTCCTTAAAGAATTTTGATTCTGGAGCCGAGATTCTGGTTCAGAAAAAAAAGCTGCCGGAAGCTTTATCTGAAGAACGACTGGTGAGCTTTGATCCGATAGACCTGAGCCAGGTCAAACCCGGCTACTACAGCCTTGAAATTAATCTGATTGATAAAGAGATGACTTTAGACAGCCGAAAAGAAAATCTGATAGTCCTGGCCCAGCCGGTCCTGACTGCCCCCTGGGTTTACGGAAAAGTCCATCGGTCAATGCCCACGCTGGAATTTTTACGGATGCTGGCGGCCCAGCATTTCTTAAAAGGCAATTATCAGGAAACCAGAAAAATTCTGGAGGAAATCCTCAGTGGGCGTGAGGAGCTGGAAAGCCGGCTGCTTCTGGCCAGAACTTTTCTGGCTCTTGGTGATTACGAGCGTTCTTCGACCGAAGCTCTTAAGGTCTATGAATCTACAGGCGATCGGGAAGCTGCTAAAGTTCTGGCCCTTGTTTATGCTAAGCTCAAGAATTGGGATAAGGCCCGGATTTACGTTGATAAACTGCTGGCTGAGGCTACTGAAATCGGGGTGTTGAATCTGGCGGCTGAAATCTATCTCAACCTGGGTAACAAAGACCAGGCCATTTCTTACCTGGAAAAATCACTTTCTCTTGTTCCTGATCAGCCCCAGATTAAGGGCTGGCTGGAAGATTTAAAAAAGAAAAAATAAAAGCGTATAACAAAAACTTAAGAGATCAGGTAAATACGTGGCAAATTTAAAATAAAAGGAGCGACTGATGAAAATAAGAAAACCGGCAATTATGGCTTTGATTATTGTCTTTTTGATAGTTCTGGTGGCTGGTGCTGCCCTGGCTCAGGTCCGGGCAAAGGTTAGGGGACTGGTGGTGGATTCTCAGGGAAATCCTGTGGATAAAGCTACTATCAGCATTGTCTCGGTAAGGTCAGCCTCTCAGAGGTACGAGACCAGAACCGGCAAAGATGGCCGCTTCGCTCAGATTGGCATATTTCCTGGTTATTATCAGCTTATAGCTAAAAAAGATGGTTTTATCACCAAGACCCTTGAAATTCATGTAGCTATAGACTCTGATACGGAGCTGGAAATTAAACTGGAATCAGCCGATGAACTGGCTGCTAAAACCCTGTCTGGGGCGGACAAAGCTTTTCTCAGGGCGACAGAACTCTACAATAAGCAGAATTATTCTGAGGCTCTTTCTGGTTTTCTGGAAGCTATCAAGCTTAATCCCGATAACTGGGCTTATTATTTTAACCTTGGTTTAACCTACAAAAAACTTAAGAATATGACTGAAGCCAGGGAGGCCTTCAGGCAGGCAGTGGAGCGGAACCCTGAAAGCTACAGTGCCAATAAAGAAATGGGTGAAGCTCTGGCGATTGAGGGCCAGTTTGATAAGGCAGCTGGATTTTACAAAAAAGCTGTAACTATAAATCCTAATGACCCGGATGGTCATTATAACCTCGGGGTTTGTCTGGTTAACCTCGGTCAGAGTGAGGAAGCCCTCTGTCATTTTCAAAAGACAATAGAACTTCAGCCGGATTATGCTGAAGCTTATTTTCAACTCGGGTCTATCTACATCAGTCAAAATAAAAAAAGCGAAGCCATAATCAGTCTGGAAAAATTCTTGCAGTTAGCTCCCCAGCATGAAAAAGCTGCTCTGGCCCGACAGCTTCTGGAATATCTTAAAAAATAATAGGAATTAAGAAAATCTGGTAAAAAGTGGAGTTCTTGACCAGACTTTTAACCGGACAGAATAAAAAAGGCAGCCGGGAAATGCCCGGCTGCCAATATTTTTTCTTTTCAGACTCTATTCAATAATTAACTCAAAGGGGATTTTCTTTTCCAGTGTAGTATTTCCTATAAGGTCTTTGATGTTGATGACCAGTTCATAGTTGCCTGGTTCCAACGGCTTTGATTCAATTCTTTCACCTTTATCATCGGTAATTTTAACCTGCTTTGAGCTCGGTATCGGTATGGGTTGTTCAATGAAGGGTGAATCATACTTCATCGGAGTGAAGGCCACTATTTTATTTCCATCTTTTCTGATGTCATAATTTATTTCGAGCTGAGCTCTCTGATTGCTGTCAAATTTTGTTCCGTAAATCATAAACATCAGGGTGGGCTGTTCACCAGGCTTCAATTTCATTTCCCCATAAGGATAGGCTTTCAAAATCATCCAGCTGAAGTAATCTTTCTTGAAGTTGGGATAGTTTTCCTGCAGTTCCAGCTGTTCGTAGTTTTTCAGCAGAAACAGGCTGGTTGTTTCCATCTGACCATTCCGATAAGCCTCTTCAAAGTTGGGTATTTCAAATTCGTAGTAGGTAGTTCCGAGCTTTTTGGAAGTCCGGTTACCGAGGGCAGCTGCCAGCAGGTATTTTCCTGACGGAAGAGGATAGCCCAGGTAATAATAGTGTTCTTCCTCTGGATTATACTCAGCTGTTGGAATGGAAAAAATGCTGTTGGCTTTATTTTCAGCATAAAGTTTGGGTGTTCCGCTGTCTAACTGGTAGATCTGGAAGAAAATGTCCATCTCGGTCTGATAATTATCGCCTGAAGTTACTTTCTGGGTGTATTCGAGGTCAGCATTTTTAAGTTTGGTTACAAAAATTGCAATGTATATTCCTCTGGCCGGCAGAATATACAAATTGGAAAAATTTAGCGGAATATCAGGCTTGACCTGCCTGGAAGCCAGTCCCTGCTCCAGCAGCGCCTTAATATCCCTGGGTAAGGCTGATTGTGGTTTTTGCTCTTTTTTCTGATCTCTTTTCTGAGGTTCAGCCTGGATCAGGTTGGCAGTAAAGCTCAGAATCAGAATCAGAGCCAGGGTCAGGGTAAAAAATTTCTTGAGATTCATATCTCCTCCTGTTTATTTCTTTTCACCTGCTTCTTAACCGCAAAAAATGTGCCAGCTAAGAAGGGGATTTTTACTTAATTCCGCCAGTTTTTTTTTCTATTATGTAAATTAATTTTACAATTTTCAATAAATAATTTTTTATCCTCTTATGAATATCTAAACCTATTCATCTTGCTTATAATTTTACCTTAAATGTCTGGTATTTTTCAACTGATATTTTCGGACGGCTTTAAGGTGTTCGCTGTATGACCGACTGAAGACGTGGCTTCCATCATTTCGGGAGACAAAATAAAGATAATCCACCTGAGCTGGATAAAGTGCCGCCTGAATAGAATCTTTTCCCGGGTTGCAAATGGGTCCTGGAGGCAGTCCACGATAAAGATAAGTGTTATATGGGGAGTTGAGTTTTTTGTGTTCCAGTTTGAGGTTGCCGTCAAACCGATTTTCTAATTTCAGGGCGTAGATAATAGTCGGGTCACAGTCAAGCTTCATTCCTAAGCGCAGCCGGTTATGAAATACTGCAGAAACCAGTGGCTTTTCTTCATGCAGTGAAGTTTCTTTCTCAATCAGAGAAGCCAGGGTGACTACTTCCCTTACTGTCATTTTCAATTCCCTTGTTCTCTGTAGTGCCTCTTTCCCGAAATTTTTATTGAACTGGTCTACCATAGCTCGAGTTATGTCTTTGGCTGATACCCCGCGGCTGAAATAATAGGTTTCGGGGAAAAGATAGCCCTCAAGGTTGGGAGCGACCGGGTCGATTTCAGCCACCAGGCTGGTATCATAACAGGCTTCACGAAATGAGCCTTCGAGTGGATATTTCTTTTGCTCTATAAGGTCGGCAATTTCTTTGAAAGTCAAACCCTCTGGTACGGTCAGCGGATGAAGCAAGACCTTTCCAGTAATCATATCCAGCATTGCTCTTTTTGGGGTTATTGGTTGGCCAAATTTGTACTCACCAGCTTTCAGATAGTGAGGGCTAAAATAGAGAGAATAAGACAGGTAGAAAGCAAAGTGGTCCTGGATTATCCTGGCTCTTTTGAGCTCTCTGGCTATTTTTTTGGGAGTCCATCCCTTTTCAATCAGAATTATGCAGGCTTCTCCGGTCTGCCTTCCAGGAAAATTAATCCGGGTTGATAGATAAAAGGTCAGAGAAAGGTTTAAAGTCAATAGAGTAATTAAAAGCAAATTAATAATCTTCCGACTCATTGTCACTCTGCTGGCGCTTTTTTTCCAGGTAAGCTTCAAGAATTATCACTGCAGCCATCTGATCTTCAGCCTGCTTTTTTTTCTTGAAGTTTCCTTTGAATCCCTGCAGGTTTCTCAGAGCCTGCCGGGTAGTCCATCTTTCGTCCCACAGAATTACTTTTTTTCCGGTAGCCTTTGACAGCCAGGCGGCGAAGTTTCTAGTTAGCTCGGCTCGGGTCCCTTCGGTTCCATCCAGTCTCAGCGGAAACCCGACCACAATTTCTTCAACCTGCTTTTCTTCCACCAGACGACGAAAATATTTTTGGTTCTCAATTTCTTCTGATTTCAGAATGTAGGTACCGAGGGGTTGAGCTGTAATCTGAAGAGGGTCACTGAGTGCCAGACCCAGATGACGGTCACCATAATCTATGCCGAGAATTCGAGCCATGGTTATATTCTTTTTAGGCAGCGCTTTTTCTGCTGGTGCCTTTCCAGAGCCAGTTCAATCAGGCGGTCAAGCAGCTGGCTGAACTTGAGGCCGCTTGCTTCCCAGAGTTTGGGATACATGCTGATTTCGGTAAAGCCCGGGATAGTGTTGATTTCATTAATATAAATTTTATTGGTGTTTTTCTCCAGAAAAAAATCCACTCTGGCCAGACCACAGGCCTCAATGGCCCTAAAAGCTGCTATAGACAGCTCTTGAAAACGCCTGGTTAGCTCCTCAGGGAGTTCGGCTGGAATCTGGAACCGGGTCTTGCCTTCCAGGTATTTATCGGCATAGTCGTAGAATTCCCGGTATGGTATGACTTCTCCTGGAAGTGAGGCCTGCGGTTCTTCATTACCCAGGACAGAACATTCTATTTCCCTGCCGCAAATGGCTTTTTCTACCAGGATTTTTCGGTCATAGCGAAAAGCTAGCTTCAGAGCAACCGGCAGGGCTGACCGGCTCTTGACCTTGGTTATGCCTACGGATGAACCAAGATTGGCTGGTTTTATGAACAGGGGCAGTTTGAATTCTCTGAAGATTTGCCTTTCCAGACCAATTGGGTTTTTCTGCCACTCTTCCTCGTAAATCACCCGGTAAGGAACTACAGGAAGGCCGAGGCAATCAAGCAATCTCTTAAACATGGCCTTATCCATACCAAGGGCCGAACCCAGCACTCCCGCCCCAACGTAAGGGACATCAGCCAACTCCAACAGACCTTGAATTGTTCCATCTTCTCCGTAAGGACCATGTAAGACCGGGAAATAAACATCAGCCAGGATTTCATGATTATTTGAACCACTCTGCCAGGGAAGAAAGGAAAAAGCTTGCCCGGTCTTTAGCTCCTTTTCTGAGACCTCAGGAGATTTGACTAATTTCCATTCGCCTTTTCTGGTCAGATAGATAGCGATAACCCGATATTTTTTGCGGTCCAGGTTCTTATAAATAGCCCGGGCTGAGATTATGGAGACCTCATGCTCGGCCGAACGACCGCCGAAAAGCAGAGCCACAGTGAGCGATTTTTTCATTCGCCTGAATTTTATCCCATTTCGAGCCAAAAAAAAAGTTTTCTGACTTCAGTTCATAAAACGGGCAAAAAGCAAATTTATGTTGACAGGCAAGAAAAAGCAAAATTATAATAAACCCAGGGTGGAACGAATATCGCAAAGAGGTGTCAAGATGAAAAAAAGTCTTTTTACTATTTCCGGGATTTTTGTTATTTTTCTGTCTGGCCTGATTCTGGCCTTCAATCCCTCCTTAATGATTGCTCAAGAGGCGCAGATTCAAAAAGCCAAGATTTTTGCTGAAGAATATCCTTTAATCTTCGATAGCGATATGTACTGTTCAATTCTCATCTGGGATAAAGCTTTTCCCGAGCTGAAGATCATAGGTTCGGAAAGAGAAGACGAAAGAAATATGATGGTGGATTCTGATACCTTTTACCTTAATAAAGGACGGGAACAGGGAATGGAAATCGGTCAGATGTTTCTGGCTCTGGAGATAGGTCCTCAGATTCCTAAAATAGGCTATCTGGCTCAAAAGAAGGGCAAAGTCAGAATCATTAGGGTTGAAGACAATATCAGTGTGGCCAGGGTGGAAAAAGGGTGTGGAGATGTCAGGATTGGTAATTACTTGATTCCTTTTGAGGTACAGCCAACCGTACTCGGGAAAGATCAGGGATATGATAACAACCTTAAGCCCGGTGAAAGCCTGGAAGGTCGGGTAATCTATCTTGACACCGATTTTAACATTGTCTCCACCGGCCACTGGGCACTGATTAATATCGGGGCCGACCAGGGTTTGAAGCTTGGCCAGCAGATGACCATATTTCGTCAGAAAAAGGCTGGTTTTCCCCGAGAAGCCATTGGTAACCTGGTGATTATAGATGTTCAGAAAAATACAGCCACAGCCAGAATACTTTCGGCCCGAGAAGCGGTGGAAAAAGGCGATGTAGTCCAGGTTAAGTGAATTTTTCCTATTCCGTTCAGTTAGTTGACAGAAATCAATATTTTTGTTAGTTTTTCTATATTCAATTACGGCCAGAGCGGGCGTAGTTCAGTGGTAGAACGTCTGCTTGCCAAGCAGAAGGCCGTGGGTTCAAGTCCCATCGCCCGCTCCATTTTTAGCTTCCGGAATAGCGGTTGATGAAGCAAATGGCGCGGTACCCAAGCGGCTAAGGGAGAGGTCTGCAAAACCTCGATTCGTCGGTTCGAGTCCGACCCGCGCCTCCATTATCCCTCAAATCATTTTATAATTCATCCCATTCGAGAACTATCCAGGTTAAATTGTGATCCTCACTGGATACAATGTTCTAACCTGAAGGAAAAATTAGTTTGACTTAGTATTTTGCTGTTTTATATACTTCTATCACAAAATCTGTAATCGAGTTAGGAAGGAGGAACAATGAATTTAGTGGCAAGAATCCAGGGTATAATCCTGAAACCGAAAGAAGAATGGCAGAAAATAAAAGCAGAGCCGGCTACCGTTCAGGATATTTTCAAGTCTTATTTGATGATTTTGGCAGCTATTCCGGCTGTAGCTCAATTCCTCGGTTACTGGTTGGTAGGCTTCAGTACTCCGTTGACCAGAGCAGTTCGTTTAGGTTTCGGGACATCTCTGAGTCAGGCCGTGGTCTCTTACCTACTCACCCTGGCTTCGGTTTTTATTGCGGTTCTAATCATAAATGCTCTGGCTCCCACTTTTGCCTCCAGACCTGACCAGGTGAGTGCCCTGAAATTAGCTGTTTACAGTCTGACTCCTTATTTTGTTGCTGGGATTTTAAACCTTATTCCGGCTCTTGGGCTTCTGGTCATTCTGGCCGGGCTTTATTCTCTGTATCTGCTTTATCTGGGCTTTCAGTCCGGTCTGATGGAAACTCCTCAGGATAAAGTTATCGGATATTTTGTAGTTACCGTGGTGGTAATGATAGTTCTGAATCTGGTGGTTGGGGTGATAGTTGGTTCTATTTTTTCCCTAAGAGCTTTTTACGGCGGCGGATTCTAATTCTTCCAGCACTCTGGCAAAAGCCTCCCCTGGAATTTGAGCCTGGGTTATTGGCCGCCCGATAACTAGATAATCAGCTCCTTTCTGGATAGCCTCACCAGGAGTCAGGATTCTTTTTTGGTCCTGCGCTTCAGCCCAGGCCGGTCTGATACCGGGGGTGATTATTTTAATTTTGTTCCCGAGCTCACTACGCAAAAGTTCAATTTCCTGTGGCGAACAGACAATTCCTTCCACTCCGGCTTCAACGGCCAGTCTGGCCAGCCTCAAGACCTGATTTCTGGAATCAGAGCTAAAGCCTATTTCCTCAAGGTCGTTATCCTTAAGACTGGTCAAAACTGTAACCCCGAGAATCAGGGGCAAAGGCTTGCTCTCTTTTTCGGCTGTTTCTCTTGCCGCCTCAACCGCTTTTTTCATCATTTCTCGGCCACCTGAAGTGTGAAGGGTCAACATAGAAACACCGTGACGGACTGCTGCCTTGACCGCTCCGGCCACGGTATTGGGGATGTCATGAAGTTTGAGGTCCAGAAAAACTTCCTTCTCATAACTCTTAACCAGCTCCAGCATGGTTGGCCCTTCAGCGGTAAAAAGTTCCAGACCAACTTTAAATATTCTGGCCTGGGGCAAAGATTCCAGCACTGCCCGGGCCTCTTCCCGGTTCTTGACATCCAGAGCGATTATGATTTTTCTGGCCAGGTTCTGGGTGATGTGGTTCATTTTCTCACCTTCCATACACTATATGATTTTTAAGATTTTGATTTTCTTTAAATAAATTCTGGCAATCCGGAGCAGACTCTGCGGTAGCCCAAATAAATTTAATCAATCTGAACCGTCCCAATTATTTCAGATATTTTCTCAATGTGGTGTTTTTCAGCCCAATTGGCTAGCCCCTGAATTATCCTGAGACAGGCATCCGGGTTCACAAAATTAGCCGTTCCGACCTGGACTGCCCGGGCCCCGGCTATCATAAATTCCAGGGCATCTTCAGCCGTGAAAATTCCTCCCATGCCTATAACCGGCAGTTTGACTGCCCGGGCCACCTGAAAGACCATTCTCAGGGCGATGGGCTTGATGGCCGGGCCGCTAAGGCCACCCATGACATTACCCAGCTTGGGCTTTCGGGTTTCTAAGTCAATAGCCATGGCCAGCAGGGTGTTTATCAGAGAAATGGCCTGACTCCCGGCTTCTTCGGCTGCCAGAGCTACTGAAACAATATCGGTGACGTTAGGTGAAAGTTTGGTAATAAGAGGAAGCGAAGTGGCTTGCCTGACTTTTTTTACAGTCCGGTAAGTGGCTTCAGGGTTCTGAGCCGGGCATCTTCCGCCCTCTCTGACGTTGGGGCAGGAGATGTTAAGCTCCAGAGCTGCCAGTCCCTTATGCTGACTCAAGTATTCAGCCACCCGGACATATTCATCTTCTTCTGCTCCGCAGACGTTGGCAATGACCACGGTTTCGAGTTTAGCCAGTTCTGGCAGGACTTCCCGACAGAATTTTTCCGCGCCCACCCCCTGAAGTCCGATTGAGTTTATAAGACCACTCGGGGTTTCTACAAGACGCGGTGGTCGATTGCCTTCTCGCGGGTTGTAATATAAGCCCTTAACTACGAACCCACCCAGGAGGTTCAGGTCATAAAAAGGTTTGAATTCAAGTCCGTAGCCGAAAGTTCCGCTAGCGGCCAGCACCGGGTTTTTTAACTTGAGGAAACCCAGGTCTACTGACAGGTCAACCATTTTCTACCTCCTGCCAGACGATTTCTTCCCAGGCAAATACCGGACCCTCCTGACAGATTTTTAAGTATCCAGCTTCCTGGCTCTTCTTTATTTTTTTTACGCACCCCCAGCAGGCCCCAAAACCGCAACCCATGATTGATTCCAGAGAAAACTCTCCCTTTAAATTATGCAGTTGACAGATTTCAGCCAGGGTTTCCATCATGGGTTCAGGACCACAGGCAAAAAGAAAAGCCGGTCTTCTTCTCTCCAGTTCTTTTTCTACCAGGGCAGTCACCAGACCGGAGAAGCCGGCACTTCCGTCATCGGTTGAAATCAGCAACTCGCAGCCTGCGATTTCAAACCTGGTTTTTAGGGGTAAATCTGTTTCCGTCCGTCCACCGTAAAAAACTACGGGTCTCACTCCAGTCTTTTGCAATTCTCTGGCCAGGAAATAAATAGGAGCGATGCCCCGACCGCCGCCGATGCAGAAAACTTCCTGGCTTCCAAAATCGGGCCTCAAACTGAACCCGTTGCCCAGAGGACCCAGGACATCAAGAGTATCTCCAGGCTTTTTCTTAGCCAGAAGTCTGGTCCCCTCTCCAACTACCTGGAAGAAGATTTCAACTATTGAGCCTTCAACGTTGTGCAAGCTAAAAGGCCGTCTGAGGAGAGGCTGGGTTCCCTCAGAGACCTTGATCATCAGGAACTGTCCTGGGCGGGCTTTTCTGGAGATTTCCGGTGATTCCAGACTGAGGAGATGGTAATCTTTCCAGCTTTCAACCTTAATTAGACGGGCTTTTCTATCTATGATCATTTATTCACCTATTTTTACCTGACCTTCTGGCCGGTGGCTTCTTTCCTGAATTAAATATCAGAAATCAGGCTGGTTGGCAAACTAAATGTTGTATTTTACCTGCCCAGTTTTTATAATTAAAACTAATAATGATTAGGAGGACTTATTCATGTTTATATCCCGCAGGGCCAGAGAAATCCAGGCTTCGCCTATCCGAAAGCTTAAACCTTTTGCTGATGAAGCCAGGAAAAGGGGAATACATATTTTCCATCTCAACATTGGAGACCCGGATATTCCCACCCCAGAGCCGGTCATAAAAGCTTTTCACCAGTACCAGGGACCGATTCTGGGCTACGGGCCATCTCAGGGTTTTGAAGAACTGCGCCAGGCCATAGCCCAATATTTTAAGGCTTATGGGATTGACCTTTCTGCCGACAATGTGCTGATAACTATCGGAGGTTCTGAAGCCATTCATTTTTCGTTTTCGGTGGTGGCTGACCCTGGCGATGAAATAATAATTCCTGAACCTTTTTACACCAACTATAACGGTTATGCCACTTTTGCCGATGTTAAAATAGTGCCATTGCCCTTAAAAGTTGAGAATGGATTTCGTCTGCCTTCAGGCGCAGAAATTGAGAAACTAATTTCTCCCCGCACCCGGGCCATTCTCCTCTGTTCTCCTAACAATCCTACGGGTACAGTTTATACTGAAGAAGAAATCGACAGGGTGGTAGAACTGGCTAGAAAATATAACCTTTTTCTTATAGGTGATGAAGTTTACAAGGAATTTGTCTATGACGGTTTAAAACATAAGAGCATTCTAGAATACAGAGAAATAGAAGACCGGGTAATAGTGGTGGACAGCATTTCCAAGCGGTTCAGTTCCTGTGGGGCTCGAATCGGAGCGGTCATAACCAGAAATGAGGAAGTCTATCAGGCCATTTTGAAATTCGCTCAAGCCCGACTTTGCCCGCCCTCAGTTGAGCAGTATGCGGCTCTGGCTGCTTACAGGATGGGTATGGAGTATTTCGAGCCTATAAGGCAAGAGTATCAGCGTCGTCGGGATGTTCTTTATGAAGGTCTTACCTCTATCCCAGGGGTAATGGTTGGCAAACCACAGGGGGCTTTTTACATAATCTGCCGTCTTCCAGTCAGAGATTCAGACCACTTTGTTCAATGGATGTTGACCGATTTTTGCTTAAACAATAAAACAGTAATGGTAGCTCCAGGACCGGGCTTCTACGCCACCCCCGGCCGCGGGCAGGATGAAGTGAGAATTGCCTACGTCCTTAAAGAAGAGGACCTGGTTGAAGCCATTGAAGTGCTTCGTCAGGGGCTTGAAAAATACCGCAGGCTTTTTGCCTGAAAGTCTGATGTCGTTAAAAAAAATATTTGTAGAATCTGACACCTGGCAGGGAGTAGCTTTTATTCTCGCTCTGGCCTTAATTCTTGGAACTGTTTCTAATTTAGGCCTAATTAAAAAATTCATCGCCGGAGAATTTAATCAGGCTTTTATATCTAAAGACCAGTTTCCTGGTCTGGTTTTCATTTCCTTAGAAGAGGCAGAAGACCTCTGGTTCAACCAGAAGGCAGTTTTCATCGACAGCCGTTCCGGTTATGAATACAGGCAAGGCCACATCCCAGGAGCCATCTCGATTCCCCTGGAAGAAGCCAAAGAAAAGAAAGGGGAGCTTCTGGCCATAATTCCAAGGGAGCGGCCTCTGGTTCTTTATTGCGAAGGGGGTAACTGCCTGTCCAGTCTGAGTCTGGCCAGGATTCTTCACCAAAGCGGTTTCGGTAACCTCCGGATTTTTAGCGGAGGCTGGAAGGAGTGGACTGCAGCCGGTCTTCCTGTGACTAAAGAATCAGAAGAACAACCTGAAAGATAACAATGAGTCTAAAGAGCAAGCCCATTTTAATTGTCTTCAGGTTAATTGTTGGCGGGGTTTTTATCTGGGCAGCAGTAACCAAAATTGCCGATCCATTGAGTTTTGCTCAGGATGTTAAAAATTACAGGTTAGTCGGCCAGACCCTGAGTTTTCTGACAGCTATTTTTCTGCCCTGGGTAGAGTTAATTGCCGGGGTTTCTCTAATCATAGGAATCTTTCCTCGTTCCAGTGCTCTGGTAATCAGCGGCCTGCTGGTTTTTTTCATAATTTTGATTGCTGTGACCATGATACGTGGAATAGACGTGGATTGCGGTTGTTTTGGGACCTTCAGCCGTAAAGCTGATTTTCTACTTATTCTGGAAGATTCTATCTGGCTAATTATGTCGCTGGTGCTGCTTTTTTCCAGGGAAAATGACTTCTGCCTGTTAAAAAGAAAATCATAATTACCCCAACTGATATTTCACATATCAAATGCTACCATTCCTTGAAATTTTAGCTTTTTAAGTGTATATTTTCTTGAATTATGACTTAAGAGAAGGAGTGTGAGCTATGCCCAAAAAGTATGTTTATTTCTTCGGAGATGGAGGAGCCGAAGGCAACAAGGATATGAAGGATATTCTTGGCGGCAAGGGTGCCAACCTGGCTGAGATGGCCAGCATAGGCCTTCCGGTTCCACCTGGCTTTACTATCTCCACAGAGGTCTGCAACCTGTTTTTCAAGGCAGGCAATCGCTTACCAAAAGAGGTAGAGCAACAGGTTATTAGAAGCTTGAAACAACTGGAGAAAATATCAGGTCAAAAGTTTGGCGACCCGGTTAACCCTCTTCTGGTCTCTGTACGAAGCGGAGCCAAATTCTCCATGCCGGGGATGATGGATACAATTCTTAACCTGGGTCTTAACGACCAGACGGTAGAAGGTCTAGCCAAAAAGACTGGAAATCGTCGTTTTGCCTTAGATTGCTACCGCCGTTTAATTCACATGTTCGGTGATGTTGTTCTAGGTATCCCAAAGAAAAAATTTGAAGAGATCCTCCGGGCTAAGAAAGAGGCTCATAATATTCAATATGACCATGAACTGACTGAAGCCATCCTTGATGAGATAATTTCGGAGTACAAGAAGCTGGTGGCTAAAGAATACGGACAGGAATTCCCCCAGAAAGTGATGGATCAGTTAAAGATGGCCATCGCCGCCGTTTTCAAGTCCTGGAATAATCCCAGAGCTAAAACCTACCGCCGCCAGTATCATATCCCCGACCACCTGGGCACAGCCGTTAATATCCAGCAGATGGTATTTGGAAACTACGGTCCGACTTCAGCTACTGGAGTCGGTTTTACTCGAAACCCGGCTACCGGGGATAAAGAACTCTACGGCGAATACCTGGTCAATGCTCAGGGAGAAGATGTGGTGGCGGGAATCAGGACGCCGGCACCACTGAAGAATCTGGAAAGAGAAATGCCCCAGGTCTTCAAGCAGTTGGTGGCGGTGGTTAAGCGGCTGGAAAAACACTACGGAGATGTTCAGGATTTTGAGTTCACCATTCAGGAAGGCAAACTTTTTATGCTTCAGACCAGAAATGGCAAGAGAACTGGAATGGCTGCGGTTAAAATTGCCGTTGACCTGGTTGAGGAAGGACTGATAAGCAAGGAGCAAGCCTTGCTTAAAGTCGAACCCGAGGCTTTAAACCAGCTGCTTCATCCGGTTTTTGATCTCGAAGAGAAAAAGAAACATCAGATCCTGGCAAAAGGACTGGCTGCCTCCCCGGGGGCTGCTACCGGCCAGATTGTTTTTACTGCTAACGAAGCGGTGGCCTGGAAAAATGAAGGAAAGAAAGTCATTCTCGTAAGAGAAGAAACCTCGCCTGATGATATCCACGGCATGAGCGCCTCTCAGGGTATTTTGACTGCCACCGGTGGAATGACCTCTCATGCGGCTGTAGTCGGACGACAGATGGGTAAACCAGCTGTGGTTGGCTGCGGAGACATCAAAGTCCATGAAGAAGAAAAAGCCTTTTATATCGGCAACCGAAAGTTTGTTGAGGGTGAATGGATTTCCATCGACGGCTCGACTGGAGAGGTTCTGGAAGGTGAAATTCCCACCAAACCCTCTGAAATAATTCAGGTCGTTAAGGGTGAACTGAAACCGGAACAGTCAAGAATCTACCAATATTTCACTAAGCTTCTTTCCTGGGCTGATAAATACAGACGACTGGGAGTCAGGGCTAACTCTGACACCCCGGCCGATGCCCGAGTGGCCTTTGCTTTTGGTGCTGAGGGTATAGGTCTGGCCAGAACCGAACATATGTTCTTCGGTCCAGAACGGTTACCCATAATGAAGGAGATGATACTGGCTGAAACCGAAGAAGGCAGACGTCAGGCCTTGCAGAAGCTACTACCTTTCCAGAAGCAGGATTTCTACGAGTTTTTCAAAGAGATGCAGGGGCATCCGGTCACCATCAGAACCATCGACCCGCCGCTGCACGAATTTTTGCCGAGAAAAGAAGACCTGATGGTGGAGCTGGCAGTGCTTAAAGCTACCAATGGGGATAAGGATAAGATTTCTGAATTGGAAAAACTCCTGGCCAGAGTTAAATCTCTGTCTGAATTTAACCCGATGCTCGGCCACCGCGGCTGCCGTCTGGGCATAACTTATCCCGAGATAACCGAAATGCAGGCTCAGGCCATTTTCGAAGCAGCCTGTGAGCTTACTAAAGAGGGCCTGAAGGTAGTTCCGGAAATTATGATTCCGCTGGTAGGTAATGTCGCAGAGCTGGCCCACCAGAAAGAAATTGTTGACCGCATAGCCAGGGAAGTAATGGGAAAATACGGGCTTAAGATTAAATACAGTGTGGGGACGATGGTAGAAATTCCCAGAGCTGCTCTGACAGCTGATGAAGTAGCCCAGGAGGCAGAGTTCTTTTCTTTTGGGACCAATGACCTCACTCAGACCACTTATGGTATTTCCAGAGACGACAGCGCCAAGTTTTTGAATTACTATCTTAATCACGGTATCTGGACCGATGATCCGTTCGAAACCCTGGACCAGAAAGGCGTTGGCCTGCTTATGAAGTGGGCGGTGGAAAAGGGCCGGGCTACCAGACCCAACCTGAAGGTAGGTATCTGCGGGGTTCACGGAGGAGACCCGAGATCCATCGTCTTCTGTCATCATGCCGGGTTAAACTACGTTAGCTGCTCGGCTTATCAGATTCCCATCGCTCGTTTAGCTGCAGCTCAAGTGGCAATTCAGGAAAAGATGGCCAATAAAAAAGCCGCCGCCAGCAAAACCGGGTCTGCTGGAGCCAGCAGGAAAATTTCCAGGAAGGTTAAAAAGGCTGGCAAATAGTTTTCCGGCTGAATTATTAATTAAAAGGGCAGAGCCCTGAGTCCTCAATATCAGGCTCAGGGCTCTGTTGTTTTACTTTATATTTTGTGACTGCAAAGCTACAGGTATATTTTCTGGATTTGAAAAAAGGAATTGAGGTTTGAACCAGCCAGCGAAGTAAAATCTGTATCGCCATTTTTTACGGAGATGTTTTATAAGTTGTTGGAAAATAGTCGGTATCTTCGAAGAGAGTTAAAACCAGGTCGCAAGCAGTCTGTAAGAAAAAAATCTTTAATCACCACCTGTTTTTTGATAAGTTAAGTTAAGATGGTTGACCTCATAGATTCTATACTGTCTTTTCTTGGTTGGAAGCTACCCTTCAAGTTTGTCTACAGCGACCGCTACTGGATGATAGATTTTGGCCAACACATTTTTCCAGTTAAAAAATACCGGATGCTCAGAGAAAAAATAATCGCTCTTGGGGCCGGCCCGGAGGATTTTATTGAAGCTGAACCTGCCAGCGAAGAGGACCTTTTGCTGGTCCATACACCCAGATATCTGAGAAAAATTATGACCGGAAGCCTGTCTTCCACAGAAATTCAGGCTCTGGAATTACCATTTTCGGAACAGGTAGTCAAATTCTTTCTGCTGATGACCGGTGGCACTATCAAAACCGTGGCTGAGGCGTTAAAAACCGGTCTGGCCGTCCATCTGGGTGGAGGGTTTCACCATGCTTTTCCGGACCATGGAGAAGGCTTCTGTCTGTTTAATGATGTAGCTGTGGCCATAGAAAAAATGAAGAAGGAAGGTAAAATCAACCGGGCCATGGTGGTTGATTGCGACCTTCATCAGGGCAATGGAACAGCTTTTATTTTTTCAAAGAAAGATTATGTTTTTACCTTTTCTATTCATCAGATGGATTTGTACCCTGCTGAAAAACCACCCAGCACTCTGGATGTTGGTCTCTGGTCTGGCGATAACGACCAGAAGTATTTAACCGCTGTCCACCAGCATATCCCCCGTATCTACCGGGAATTCAAGCCTGACCTGATAATTTATATCGCTGGAGCCGACCCTTTCAAAAAGGATATGCTCAGCGGGCTGGAGGTTTCAGCTGAAGCCCTGAAGAAGAGAGACAGGCTGGTCATAGAAAATGCCCGGCGCCTGAAAATTCCAGTAGCCATCGTACTCGGCGGAGGTTATGCCGCTGAGGTAGAAGAGACAGTGGAGGTTCACTTCAATACCATTAAAGCCGCCGTCCGGGCCTGGAAGAGGCACCCTCAAACTTCAGTAGCTTCTTTAACCCAGTCCAGATAACTCTGACTGACAGCAATGACCGGCAGAGCAATAATTTCCGGAACCTGATAAGGATGAATTTCTTTAAGACGCCTTTCCAGTTCGGGATAGAGCTCTGGTCTGGTTTTTATCATCATCACCGTTTCTTTGTCTTCGTTAAGCCTGTTTTCCCACCAGTAAATGGAGCTTCCTTCAAAAAGAGTGCAGCAGGCAGCCAGTTTTTTATCCAGTAGATATCTGGATGCTTCTCTGGCTTTTTCAGCTTCGGGAAAAGTGGTTAAAACTAAAAGGAGACAGACTTTATTTTCCATGGCCAGGACCTCATTCCTGCAGGAAAATATGGGCAAAAACCTTCGCATCCCCGACCATATTGTCTATGATACAGTACTCATTGGGCATGTGAGCCGTCTCATCGAGCTTGGACCAGCAAGCAGCCGGAAAGCCAGCTCTTCTGAAAAGCGCGGCTACCGTTCCACCACCGATGCCCATGGCTCTGGCTTCTTTACGATAGACTTCTTTGACCGCTTTCTTCAGAGCCTGGACTACCGGTGCTTTCGGTGAGGTTGGTGGGGCGGCCGGAGCTTTCTGAACGATATCTACCTCAATCTTGACCCGGAATTTTTTCTCAATTTTATCGGCGAAGTGGCGAACCGTCTTAAGAACAGTATCAACTTTGTATTCCGGGAGAATCCGGCAATCCATATAGAAAATATCTTCTCCAGGAATGGTGTTGATGTTGGGTACATTAGCTTCTTTTTTAGTTGGTTCAAAGGTGGAAATCGGTGGGTTAAAAAGCCTGTCTTTTAGGTCAAAAATCTGATAAAGCCGCTGCAGCTCGGTGATCAGAAAGCTGGCAGCCTTAAAGCTATTACGTCCTTTTTCTGGAGTGGAGCCATGGGCCTGCTGGCCAACAGTCCGAATTTTCAGCCAGAGAATGGATTTTTCGGCTACCTCAATCATAGTCCCGGAAGGGTTGCCGGCATCGGGGACGATTATCAAATCATCTTTTCTGAAGACCTCGGTGTTGTTCAGGACGTATTCAATACCTTTTTTGCTGCCTGTTTCCTCGTCAGCCACCAGGGCCAGGCCGACATCATAGACTGGCTTAATTTTTTCAGCCATCAGAGCTTTGACTGCGAATATAGAAGCTACTAAGTCCTGTTGATTGTCCTCAACTCCCCGACCATAAATTCGCCCCTTTTCCACCCAGGCTTTGAAAGGGTCTCCCCGCCAGAGGGCTAACTCGCCTGGTGGTACCACATCCAGATGGGTCATAATCCAGATGGTTTTGCTGGAATTCTGACCTTGATAAAAAGCCAGAATGTTGGGACGATAGCCTGAAGGGGCATCCGCATCAGGAGCCTTTATGACCGCCACTTCATCGAATCTGTTGTTCTTAAGGTATGATTCAAGAAATTCAGCTTTTCTGGCCTCACCTTCACCCCCGCTTACGGGAGCTATGGCCGGCAGGGCGCAGAGTTTTATCTGCAGGTCAATCATTTCGTCCCGAAAATTTTCTATTCTTCTGGCTAAACGATTGAAAGTTTTCTTGTCAGCCATTAATAACTCCTTCTCGGTATAATTTTTTTCTGATAATAACATCAGAAATGGTTTAAGTTCAAGGAAAATAGTGAGAGTTCAGGATGAGAATTTGCTTAAATAAGTCTTGGATTGAGAGGAAGGACTGGGTTTAAATGATATTTTCGGGCATTCTTAAAATTAAAGATAGCTTGACTTAATGGTTAATGAGAATAAAATCATTTATATCTAAAGTCTTTTTTACAGGCGGTTAGCCTGTGGCCAGGCGGGACTCCCGTGCAGAAACCTGTAATTCTGGTAGTGGCCGGTACGGCCGAGTTTGGAAGTGGCGAGCTTCTTTTTCTTGATTATTTACTGGATGGTCGGGAAAAGCCTTTTATCGCGGAACTGGTTTTCCCGGCCGAAGGCAGTCTGGTAGAAAAAGCCCGAGAAGCAGGGCTACCAGTAAATGTGATCAGAAGTCAGGATTATCTGACTGACTTCCACCGCCTCTGGAAGCAACCGATAGCCTGGGTTTATAATCTCAGAAGTTTCGTAAAGATTAGCAGCTTGATTAGAAGAAGACAAATCCAGCTGGTCCTCAGTCTTTCCTTTCTTAACTGGAGCGGAGCCCTGGCTGCCCGGCAGGAAGGTATCAGCCATATCTGGATGATAAGAGAAGTTCTTTCTGTTCGAGCTAACTGGCTCAATTTTTTCTGGGGCAAATGGCTGGCCAGCCGTCTGGCGAATGACCTTTCGGTCAAGGTCCTTCTGGAATCAGCTCTGGCGGCTGAGATGTTTCGCCGGAGAAGAACCAGAGAAAAAGCTGAGGTTATAGCTCCAGCCATAGATGAAGACCGCTTTTATGCGGAGCTCCAAACCACTGGATCGGATTTTAGCCAGAAAGAAGAAGGGTTAGGCATTTTTTTCAGCGGTAATAACCTGAAAAAAGTCAAAAAAGTGCTTCAGGCTGTTGCCGGTAAAGTTGGTGGATGTTCTGCAGTGAGCCCACAGAGACCAGAAAGGGTTTACCTTTTTTTCCCGGGGGTAAATGTCCGAGAAATTTCCAGAATTAGAAATAAAATTCAGAAGGAATTCAACCGCCCCAATTTGGAGCTGGAGTTTGCGGATATAAATCAGCGGAAGTCTCTTTTGAAAAATTTTCGTCTGGCGATTATTGTTTCTGGTATTGATCCACTAAGTCGGATAGTTCTCGAATGTGGTCTGGCCGGGGTTCCAGTAGCAGTTGAAAAGGGTCCGGCTTCGGAGCTGGTAGTCTCGGGGCAGACTGGCCTGGTTTTTAGTTTTGAGGACCGGGAGGAACTGGCCAAGATGCTGGAACTTGCTAACTCTAAGGTCGAATCAGTTAGGGCGTTGGGTCAGAAAGCGATTGAACATATTCGTTTTAATTACTCGCTTAAGAGATGGACGCCTGTCTTTGAAGAAATATTGTTAAGAGAGCTGAGGCTTCCTGAGGGTTGATATTCCTATCCAGATGTACTGTAACCCTGAGATCACAGTGGCCAGGACGGTCAGATCGTAAAGCCAGCCAAGCAGGCTAATTTCCTTGCCCAGAAAATTTAAGAAAAGCACGGCCAGGACAGTCAGGACCTGACAGACAGTGCTGGTCTTTCCCATCAGCGTGGGTGGAAAATGCTGCTTTCTTTTCATGATTACAAGAACCAGAGCCCCGATTACTATCAGTAAATCCCGGCTTAAAACCACCCAAAAAACTCGCCAGGGAATGACGTTGGGTTGAGCGAACTCAGAAAAGCTTAGTAAAAAAAAGCTGCTGAAGATTAAGAGCTTATCAGCAAGGGGGTCCAGCCACAATCCGGCCACCGAGCGTTGATGCCAGACCCGGGCTATCAGACCGTCAAGAACATCAGTCAGACCGGCCAATAAAAAAACAAAAAAGGCTTCTGCCTGTTTGTTTTTAAGCAGCAGAAAAACAAAGATGGGTACCAGAATTATCCTTAAAAGGGTAAGATAATTTGGAAGAGTACCAAAGGTTGACTTTAGCTCGACGGTATGATTAACACTCTCATTCATCGGTTCTCTCTCTGAGGTCACTTAATCAAGTTTAACAAAATGTCAGCTATTCTCAAAGCTTCAAGTCCTGAAACGGGCAGGTCAGGCAAAAACCTTTTTCCGCTGGAAAGCTCCATAAGCTGATAGGACACCATACTGGCAGCCGGTAGGTAATATGGATTATCTTCAGAGATGTCGGTAATCTGGATTTTTTCCAGGGGTAGGATTGGTATCAGTTTTTTTCCTTTTCCTTTGAGATAGTTCACCAAGCGGTAAAAGGTTTCAGCTAATTCAGCTCTGGTGATGGGGCGGTTGGGCTCAAAGGTGTGGTTGCTGTAAATGTCCATCAGTTGGGCTGAAGCCACTCTTATAATGAATTTTGAAGCCCAGCTGGTGCCAATGTCTACAATAATTCTCGGGCTTGAAGGTTGAGGAAGATACTGGTTGAATTTAATGGCCAGAATGGCTGCCAGATCCTGCCTGGTAATGGCCTGGGATTTTGGTATTTCTTGATACATGCTGGGAAGTTCGATTATCCCCAGTTGATTCTTCAAAAATTCCACTTTCTCCCTCACCTGGGCATCATCAGGAGCCAGGGCCAGCAGTTTTTCATAAATGTCCAGGCTCTTGCTCAGGTCGTCGTTTTCCTGAAGGGTTTCGGCATATTCTCTGAGAATCTGTTTATCCTGAGGTTTCAGTGTGAAGAGCGCCTCATAGTGATTGAGAGCCTGAGTGTATTTCTTCTCGCTGCGGTAAATTCTGGCCAGCTGCCAGTGAGCCTCCACTGATTCGGGAGAATAAAAAAGAGCCCGGAGCAAGGCTTCTCTGGCCTGTTCTTTTTTGTTCTGGTTTAAAAAATTCTGGGCCTCTTTAATTTGAGACTGGGTAAATTTACTTTTTAACTCATTATACCGGGGCTTGGCCCAGCTGTGCTCAGGAAACTTTTTTACTATTTCCCTCAATTGTTTGAACAAATTCTCCGTATTTGCGAGCTGTTCGTAAATTATTGCCAGGCCAATCCGGGCTGAAACCAGCTCCGGATTTATCTCTAAGGCTTTCAGGAAAAAAGCTTCGGCTTCGCTCAGCTTCTGTTCGGACAGACGGCAGTAGCCTTCGCCCAGGTTAAAGAAGGCATTATCGGGACTCAATCGGCTGAATTCTTTTCGGGCCCGGTTCAGGTTGCCCTGTTTGAGGCTTTTCCAGCCTTCTTCAAAGGCAATTCGCTCCTCCAGAGTCAGCTGAGCCAGGATTACCGGTTGTGGATTTTCCAGGTAGAAGGTAGGTGGTGTATAGGTGGGCTGAAAAGTAGCACAGGAACTCAGGAATAAGGCCAGCATTATCAGCACTGTTGTTGATAGCAACTGAGTTATTTTCATAGGCTTTCTCCTTTATGAAGATAAGGAAGGTAAGAGAACAGATGGGTTTTTTCAGCTGCTACTTGGTATTCCCAGCCTTCATCTGTTTCTGTTTTCTTGAGGATTATAGCCTGGCGAGCTAACGAATTTATCAACTCGGAGTTCGACTTCGGTATTCGTAACTTGAAGGTCTGGAAATTTTCAAAAAGAATTTTCCGCAGTCTTCCTTTGAGCTGCTCTATTCCTTCGCCGCTTAGAGCAGAAATGTATAGAGGATGTTGTCCGGATTCCCGGTTTCCTTGAAGCAGTTCCAGTTTCTCGGATTCTGGCAGCAGGTCAATCTTATTGAATACTTTTATTACAGGCAGATTGGAAATTTCCAGGTCCTCCAGAATTTTTTCTACGGCCAGAGCCTGTTCTAAAGCTTCAGGCGAAGTAACGTCGACCACGTGGAGCAAACAATCAGCTTCTCTGATTTCTTCCAGCGTGGCCTTGAAAGCTGAAATCAATTCCACTGGGAGTTTTTTTATAAAGCCCACTGTATCGGACAGGAAAAAGTAAAGCCCGTCAGAAAAAGTTACTCTTCTAACCATGGGATCAAGGGTAGCGAACAGGTGGGGAGAGGTATAGCGGCTTTCTCGGGTCAGATAGTTGAAAAGAGTGGATTTGCCGGCACTGGTATAACCTACCAGCGACACCGTGGGTACAGGGCTTTTCCGCCGGCCTTCTCGCTGACGGGCTCGTCTTTTCTGAAGCCCGTCTATTTCTCTTTTTATTTTGGTGATTCGGTCGGTAATTCGCCGGCGGTCTTCTTCCAGCTTTTTTTCGCCCGGTCCTCTGGTTCCGATGCCACCGCCCAGTCTGGAGAGCGCCTGTCCCTTTCCTTTAAGTCGGGGCAGGAGATAAGTCAGCTGAGCCAGCTCAACCTGAAGTTTACCTTCGTTGGTTCTTGCTCTTTGAGCAAAGATATCCAGAATGACCTGGGTCCGATCCAGAACCTTGACTTTAAGGGCTTCTTCCAGACTTCTTTGCTGGGCAGGTGACAAGTTGGTGTCGAATATGACCAGGTCAGCCCCTGTTCTGCGGACCAGTTCAGCCAGCTCTTCTACTTTACCTTCTCCGATGTAATATTTTGGGCTTATATTGCTCCGGGATTGAAAAACTTTTTCTATTACTGTGGCCCCGGCTGAAGTGGCCAGACCGGCCAGTTCGGCCATAGATTCAACAGCTTCCTCCTTTTCTTTCTTAGTAGTGGCCAGGTTTACCAGAATTGCCTTTTCCATCTTTACATCTATCTCAAAACTTCATTTTCTACATAATTCCGAATTGATTCCCGGTCCTCCGGCTCAAACCAGACCAGGCCCGGTGATTTTCTGAACCAGGTCAGCTGTCTTTTAGCATAGTGTCTAGTTTCCAGCTTGGTCTCATTTATGGCTTCCTGCAGGCTGATTTCGCCTTTGAGATATTTGAGCACCTGTCGGTAACCGAGTCCTTTGAAGGGAGTTGCTTTTTCCGGGACTCCCTTGGCCAGAAGGTTTTTTACTTCCTCCACTATTCCCTGAGCAAACATCCGGTCAACCCGGGCTTCTATCCGTCGGTAAAGCTCCTTCCGCTCTAATTTTAAACCAATTTGCCTGAGAATGAAACCTTTTTCCCGGGCCGGGGATGAAGTGTTCTGAAAGTGATGGGAAATGGGCTGACCGGTAAGCTGATAAACTTCAAGAGCCCTGATAATCCTGATTCCATCTCTCGGGGAAATTTTAGCCGCATAATCCGGGTCTACCTGTTTTAGTCTTTCGTACAGGGTTTCCAGTCCTAATTCAGAAGCTTCCTTCTTCAATAGTTGTCTTAATGCAGAATCCCGGCCAGGCCCCGGAAAAAGTCCTTGCACCAGCGCTCGGTGGTACAGTCCCGTTCCCCCTACCACTATAGGCAAGTGGCCCCGGTTTATGACTTCACCGGCAATCTCTACGGCCAGCCGAGCAAAATCGGCTGCCGAGAACTGTTCCTCAGGTTCAATTATGTCAATTAGGTGATGTGGCACTTTCTTACGGGCTTCCGGTCTCGGTTTGTCCGTTCCCACATCAAAACCTCGATAGACCTGCATCGAATCACAGCTTATGATTTCTCCTGAATATTCCTGAGCCAGCCAGAGAGCCAGGGCACTTTTTCCCACAGCGGTTGGTCCGACGATAATCAGGATTTTTCCGGTCTTAGCGTCCAAGTTTTATCCTGATAATTACGTAAAAAACAATCAAGCTGAGAAGAATAAGGAGTCCCAGCAGTTGCTTTCTCCTCAAGCGGTTTCTCCTATTTTATTCAGATGTTTAACCAGAGCTTCTTCATGCTGGTTACCCAGATTTCTTTTAACCAGAAAAAGTTCTGCGACCAGGATTTCATCAAAGCCCTGGAGCAGAGTTTTTTTGGCCTCTGGGCTGAGCTCGTTCAAACTCATTTTCAACATGGCTCTTGGTTCCAGACTGCCGTCAGGTCTAAACTCCAGATTTAAGAAAATGGGGTCCAGGTAATCAACAGTCTCCCGATAACACTTTTCTATGAGGTTGTAGGCCACTGGCCCCAGCTGCTTGGCTAAGTAGCGGCAAATAAAGATGTTTTTTTCGTTAAAAAGAGCCAGGCTTTTTTCTATGTCAGGCAGGTTATTCCGTCCGTTGACCTCAGGGGTTTCAGGATTAGGACTATATTGAATTAACTTCAAGCAAGTTAAAGCCAGAAGGGTCTTCTTGGTTTCAGCTGGACCGAGCCAGGACTGCTCCAGCAGGGCCTTAAAGGTTTTCGGAGTTTGCAGAAGTTTCCAGATGTATAGCTCTGGCGCTTTAAGGCTGAGTTTTCGAAAGTAAGCAGGTACCTGGCGTATTATCAGTTGTTTTTCTGAAGGGAGGAGTCTGGAAAAAGCTTCAATCTGACCCAGCTTTCTGAAACCCTGGAGAATCAGGTCCGGGACGAAAACTCCTTTAATTAAAATATCTTCTTCGGAAAATTCTTCTTCTTCAAAACTGAACCTGAGCCCTGGCAGGCTGAAATGGTCAATTAATCTGGCCACCAGAAAATCTCGACTCAGCTCCAGAGCTTCCCTGGAGGGGAGAAATCCCTGTTCGATTAAAATGGCCATCAAAGAATTGATATTTTCTGCTCCAATTAGCTGATGATTAAACCTGAGAGGTGGTTCGAGGCGGTGGGTTTCCTGCAGCCAGTCTAAGAAATCTTTTTCCGGGAAATACCTGGTGATTGGGGTCAGCTCGCCTTTTACCAGGCAAAACTGTTGTTCACCAGCCCCGGTATTTACCTTCAATCTACCTGTTTTTTGATTTTCCCAGAGCTGAAATAGATAGAAGGGAAAGCTTCGCTCCCGAGTTAGGTTTTCTGAGTTGCCGGTCATAGCCTTAATTTATAAGGCCAGACCCCAGTTGTCAACCGCCTCCGGGGTTAAATCTGGCTCAGGCCAAAGATGGTCACGGCAATGTTGACAATAGTTTTAAGTCCCCAGAAGAGGTAAGAAATTATGAGCGATTTTTTCAGGTCGAATTTGAATATAGCCGAGAGGGCGTAGCCCATAACTCCGAACATCCAGAGCTGAAAAAAGTCAATAGTGTTGAGAATTATGTAGCTGCTGGAGATTGGTTCCAGATTAGGGAAGAAAACAGCCAGCCCGGTTGAAATCTTAAAAACGGATTGTTTGAAGCTGGCCAGGAAATAACGCAGGCTGTTACCGAGGACGCTGTTTATGAAACTGGCATGAAGCATGGCTGAAAGAAGATGCCTAAAACTGCCCTGGGTTGAGAAGAATTTGCTGAAAATCAGTAGAAAAAGGGTCTGGATAAATAAAAATATGATTATCCCCACCCCGGTCATAAGACCCTGCTGCAACCGACCGGTCGTAGTCATCTCTTCTGCTTTTTTTCTCTGCTGCTCCAGCATCTGGTTAAAGGCATCTTCCCCGAGCCGCTGTCTCAGCTTGGTGCTGGTCTGATAAGTTTCATAGGTATCTTTCGCGGCGAAGGGCGCGATGAGGTAGCCGTAAATGATTGAAGCTATCAGAATAACTATCAGAGCATCCAGCCAGACCGGCTTCTCAGCCAGAAATCCAAAGGTCTCCCTTGGATTGGCAAACACCCCAATAAATCTCTGTCCTAAATTCATATCCAGACTCCTTTCTTTTCTTCTTTTTCAACGACGCCGTCTCTTATGTATATAATCCGCTGGGCGTGGGCGGCCACTTCGCGGTCATGAGTGACCACGATGATGGTATTGCCGCTGGAGTGAATCTTATGAAAGAGTTTCAGGATTTCCTGGCCAGTCTTAGAATCCAGATTTCCTGTGGGCTCATCGGCTAGCAGAATTGATGGTTCGTTAACCAGGGCTCTGGCAATGGCCACCCTCTGCCTTTCTCCGCCTGAAAGCTCGGCCGGCAGGTGTTGCATTCTGTGCTGCATTTCCACCATTTCCAGAGCCCGGCGAGCTTTTTCCTGGCGTTCTTCTCTACTGGCGCCAGCGTAAATCAGCGGAAGCTCTACGTTCTTGAAAGCACTGGCTCTCGGGAGCAGATTGAAGACCTGAAAAACAAAGCCTATTTCTTTGTTGCGAATGTAAGCCAGTTCGTCTTCACTTAAAGTGCTGACTAACTTTCCGTTAAGATAATATTCCCCTGAAGTTGGGGTATCAAGGCAACCAAGGATGTTCATTAATGTAGATTTGCCTGAGCCTGAAGGTCCCATAATGGCCACAAATTCATTCCTGGTTATAGTCAGACTTACCCCCCTCAGGGCCATTACCTGTTGTTTATCGAGCTGATAGATTTTGGTGAGGTCTCTGGCCAGAATTATTTCGTTATCACCAGGAAAGGCTGGCATCTGTTATTTCCTCTCCACTTTAAGTAGATTACCATCTTTTAAATCCCTTAAGGCTGAATAAGGGCCGGTGACAATTTCCTGTCCTTCATTTAGTCCTGAAATTATCTCCACCATCATTCCGCCCATTATTCCTTTTTGCACTGGCTGAAATCTGGCCCGTCTGTGTTCAACCAGGAAAACGCCCTCCTGTTCTTCTTTTTTTAGGGAGGTTTCAGGAGAAGTCTTATCTTTTGCCTGGACAGCTTCTCTGATGACCAGAGCGGCTATGGGTATAGCCAGAACCTCTTTCCTTTCGGCTACAATTATATCGGCTGAGGCAGATAAACCGGGTTTAAGCTGATGTTCTGAATCTTTCAAAGTTATGACCACTTTGAAATTGCGGGATTCACGGCTTCCAATTGAGCTTCTGTCAAGAGCTGAGCTACCTATCTCAGTAACCTGACCCTCAAAAATCTGGTCTGGAAAGGCATCAACTTTGATTCTGGCTGGCTGACCAATTTTGACATTGACTACATCGGTCTCATCAACCTCAACCTGAACTTCCATGATTGACAGGTCAGCTATGGTCAGAAGGACTGTTCCTGGGTTGTTCATTGTGCCAACGATGGCCACCTCACCTTCTTCTACCCGGAGGCTGGTAACCATCCCATCTATCGGCGATACGTAGGTAGTTTTTTTCAGGTCGTCCAGCATACTTTTTAAGTTTGCTTCGGCCTGCTTGATCTGGTAATTCAGGGATTGAAGGGTAGCCTGAGCCACTTCAAACTGAACCCGGGCACCTTCCAGTTGATCCTTTGAGATCAGCTCGCTTTCATAAAGCTGTTTTTGCCGCTCGTAGAAATTTTTCTCCCGGCGGTACTGGGCCTCAGCTTTAATCAGCTCGGCCTGGTACTGGTTGATACTGGCCCGGATGCGATCGACCTGAGCTTCGTAGTAGGTGGGGTCGAGTTGAAGCAGAAAATCTCCTGCTTTAACCAGCTGTCCTTCTTTCACCCCGATTTTGACAATTCTCCCGGCTACCAAAGCACTGATGTTGATGTTTTTTTTGGGTTTGATTTCACCGGAAGCTGAGATAACTGAGGTGAGGTCCTGCTTTTTAACAGGCTCCACGGTTACTTTGATAGCTTTTTCTCTGTTAGCCTGCAGGTTTAGAATAATCACCAGGGCAATGACCGCAATTATGGCAATAAATAGAAGAGTTCTTTGTTTCTTTTTTGATTTCTTTCCGTCAGTCATCTTTGGTCCTTTTATGAACTTTGATTGGTTAGTAATTATACTCTATTTTACGTTTTTTTGCCTGAAAAGTTTTAAGGGTTGCCTGTTCTGGCTTTAGTTGATAAGATTTTTTTGTGGAGAATGTCGAAAGATATCTTAAAGTCGCCAGTGAGGCAGCGCTTAAAGCAGGTAGTTTTTTACTTAAGGGATTGAAGCAGAAAAAACAGGTTGATTTTAAGGGCCAGGTAGACCTGGTGACCAGTTTTGACCGGCAGTCTGAGGAAATAATTTTTGAGGAGATTAACCGGTCTTTTCCTGATCACAGCTTTCTGGCGGAAGAAGCCATTAGTAAACTGAACCAGTCGGATTTCTGCTGGGTGGTTGACCCACTTGATGGCACCACCAACTTTGCCCACGGGTTGCCAATTTTCTGTATCTCCATAGCCCTGGTTCGCCATGGTGAGATTTTGGCCGGGGTGGTCTATGATCCGAACCGGGAGGAGATGTTTCTGGCCGGAAAAGGATACGGAGCCAGTCTAAACGGGGTTACAATCATGGTTTCAGAGACCGGGGAGCTGGATAAAAGTCTGCTGGCCACTGGCTTTCCTTACGATGTTAGAACCAGTCCCAACAATAACCTCAGTCATTTCAGTAATTTTGCAGTCAGGGCTCAGGCGGTCAGAAGACTTGGGTCAGCGGCTCTGGATCTCTGTTATGTAGCCTGTGGCCGTTTTGATGGTTTCTGGGAAATAAAACTGAAGCCCTGGGACCTGGCCGCCGGAGTTTTAATCGTAAAGGAAGCCGGCGGGAGGGTAACGGATTTATACGGCCGGGAATTTGAGCTGTCCAGTCCGGATGTAGTAGCCAGCAACAACCTGATTCATAAATCCATGCTGGAAATTATCAAGCTTGGTTTAGTAAAATAGCAGTCAGAGGGAAAGGAAAGATGCGGAGAGTTAACCAGGTGGTTAATCTATTACTGTTAGCAGTATTTATTTCGCTGGCTTTCGGGACCGGGTTGAGCCAGGCTGTCTCTAATGAAAATATCCTGGTCAAACAGGTTGAGGTTCTGGCGGCAAGCGGGTGGGTAGATACTGGAATTGAGGTGAAGGAAGGGGAAAAGCTCATTTTTCAGGCTTCAGGCTCGATTTCTCTTCAAAAAGGGAACCCAATTGCCAACTGTGGACCGGAAGGTCTTGACCTGCAGACGCCCCAGCAACCCTTGAGCGATAGGAACCTGGGAGCTCTGGTGGGGAAGGTGGTGAAGGTTTTAAGCATAAAAATTGATGAGGAAACAGGTGAAGAACAAAGAGAGGAAGTGGTCAGAGTTTTTTATGTAGGAAAAGAAGCTGAGGTGGAAATGCTTCTTGAAGGCCGGCTCTTCCTGGGTGTAAACGATAATGTTTATGCTGATAACGACGGAAAGTTTACGGTCGCTATCTTAAGGAAAAAATAGAACCAAGGTAAACGAAGTTAAAGAAAAGGAGTGGCCAGAAGCAGCAAAATCTTCAGGTTTGTCCTTCCGCTTCTTTCTGGCTCAAGAATTTTTCTAAGAACTGGGTGTCATAGTTTCCTTTGATAAAATCTGTGTGGGCCAGGATCTTCAAAAGCAGCGGGATGTTGGTTTTAATTCCCACGATGGTAGTAGTTTCCAGGGCGGCTTTCATCTTGGCAATGGCTAACTGGCGAGTAGGAGCATAGGCAATAATCTTGGCGATAAGAGAGTCGTAATAAGGAGGAATCTCCCAGCCGGCATAGGCAGCCGAGTCCACTCTGATGCCTTCTCCTCCGGGGAAGACCAGAAACTCAATTTTTCCTGGAGAGGGGATGAAAGTCTCCGGGTCTTCAGCGTTAATCCGACATTCAATGGCATGTCCTCGCATCTGCAAATCTATGGGGAAGTTGACTTTTTCACCCGCAGCCACTCGAATTTGGGCTTTAATAAGGTTAATCCCGTAAACCATTTCAGTGATGGGGTGCTCAACCTGAACTCTGGTGTTGGCTTCCATAAAATAGAATCTCTTCTGTTCGTCCACCAGAAATTCAAAAGTTCCCAGGCTCTGATAGCCAATTTTTTCGGCCGCTTCCTGGGCGGCTTTCATCATCTTGCGCCTGGTCCTCTCATCAATAAAAGGGGAAGGTGTTTCCTCTATTATTTTCTGGTACTTGCGCTGGACGCTGCATTCCCTTTCGCCAAAGGCGATAACCTTTCCTTTGCTATCGCCAATGATTTGAATTTCAATGTGATGGGCACCAGTAATATACTTTTCGAGGTAAAGAGAAGGGTCACCGAAGGCGGCCTTAGCTTCATTCTGAGCCATTGGAAACATCTCTTCAAGCTGGCCGGCGTTACGGCAGATTCGCATCCCCTTGCCCCCGCCCCCGGCAGCTGCTTTGATAATTACCGGATAGCCGATCTTCTGGGCAATTTTCTTAGCATCGTTGACGTCTTCCAGAATTACATCACTGCCTGGAATAACGGGTAATCCGGCTTTTTTCATGGTCTGACGGGCTTTATTTTTGTCCCCCATGAGCCTGATTATTTCAGGGGGTGGTCCGATGAAGACAAAACCCGAGTTCTGGCATATTTCAGCAAACCTGGCATTTTCAGCTAAAAACCCATAGCCGGGGTGGATGGCTTCAGCCTTGGTTATTTCCGCAGCACTCAAGATGTTTGGGATGTTCAGGTAGCTTTCGGAGGCTTTGCCTGGCCCGATGCAGATGGCCTCGTCCGCCAGCATGGCATGGAGGCAATTCCGGTCAGCCTCAGAAAAAACAGCCACAGTTTTGATGCCAAGTTCTTTACAAGAGCGAATAATTCTGAGGGCGATTTCGCCCCGATTGGCGATTAAAATCTTGGAAAACATGGCGGTCAGGCACCCACTTTGATAGCAAAAAGCTTCTGGCCAAACTCAACCGGCTTCCCGTTTTCTACCAGAACGTCCACCACTATTCCGTTGACGTCCGATTCGATTTCATTCATCAACTTCATGGCTTCCACGATGCACAGGGTCTGTCCCTTCTTGACGGTATCTCCAATATCTACAAAGGGAGGAGAAGTCGGGGATGGAGCCCGATAAAATGTGCCCACCATGGGCGAGGTTACGTAATGGATGTTTTTATCCTCAACTGGTACAGGAGTGGTGGCGACTGCTTCTGCGTTATTAATTGGCTGACTGGGAAGACTGCCCGGCAGGACCGCGGGTATAATGGCCGGAGCAGGGCTGGCGGAGGCTGGCAGGGTCCTGCTTAATTTAATTTTAAAGCCCTCAACCTCCAGTTCAAACTGGGTAAGGTTCTTCTCTTCAAGCAGAGATATGAGCTTCTTGAGCTCTTCATAATCGATTTTTGAGCTGAAAGGATTCTCTTTGCCTGGTTCAGCAGGCTTTGTGTTCTTTTGATTCATGACGCACCTTCCTGAATTTAACCCTAACTTTACTTATCTAAACGGCAGTTGTCAAGACAGAAAAACTGACCACCCCAGCTCCCGGTCCCGGGATATAGGAAAGGAATTTTACCATCGGATAGTCGATTTTACCTGTAATTCCTGTGCAGGATTGATTGCTGGATTGTCAGACCTTATTTAGAAAATTTAAAGATTTTTCGCGATGCGGAGAATAAGTTTCGAGCTGAGAGAAGCGGGTGAGAAATCAGTGGAACTAATTGACCGGAAAGAAGACCTGGCGTAAGATTTAATGGCTGGAAGGCAAATTAGATGTTTGAACAACTAACTGAAAAACTTCAGAGAACTCTGAAATATATCCGGGGTGAAGGCAAGATTACCGAGAAAAACATAGCCGAAGCCCTGAAAATGTTACGTCTGGCTTTCCTGGAGGCTGATGTCAATTATAGAGTAGTCAAAGAATTTGAAGAGAAAGTCAGGGCTAAGGCTCTGAACCAGGAAGTGATGATGAGCCTGACCCCGGCCCAGCACTTCATTAAGATTGTACGGGATGAAATCACTGAAATTTTGGGGCAGGAAGCCAGACCCTTAGTCTATGCCTCACATCCCCCCTCAGTTTTTATGCTGGTCGGACTTCAGGGAAGTGGCAAAACTACCACCTGTGGTAAACTGGCCCGGTACGTGAAAAGCCTGGGGAAAAACCCGCTCTTGGTCTCCTTTGACCTGAAAAGACTGGCGGCTCAAGACCAGCTCCGAATAATTGCCCGGTCGCTTAACCTGCCTTTTTATGAAATGAACGCAGAAAAGATGAAAAACCCGGCTGAAGCCCTAAAAGAACTGGTCACCTATACCAGGAATCGTGGATATGATCCACTGCTGGTGGATACGGCTGGAAGGCTACATATAGATGAAGAGCTGATGGAAGAGCTGCGGTTGGTGAAAGAAATCCTTCATCCGGTTGAAGTGATATATGTTGGCGACTCTATGACCGGTCAGGATGCGGTCAAAAGTGCCCAGGCCTTTGACCAGAAAGTCGGCCTGACTTCTATTGTCCTGACCAAGCTGGACGGTGATGCTCGGGGTGGGGCGGCACTCTCCATTGTTTATGTAACCCGTAAGCCGATTAAATTCATCGGTGTGGGTGAAAAATTTGACAAACTGGAAGTTTTCCATCCAGACAGAATGGCTTCCCGTATTCTTGGTATGGGTGATATCCTCAGCCTGATTGAAAAAGCTGAGCAGGAAGCTGACCTCAAAGAAGCTGAGGAGATGGCCAGGAAGCTTAAGAAACAACAATTTACTCTGGAAGACTTCCGTAAGCAATTGGTTCAGCTAAAAAAAATGGGTAGTCTGAGCAGTCTGCTTGGATTTTTGCCGAAGATGGGTCCATTTAAGAACATCGGCGACTTAAACGTTGACGATAAAAAGATGCTCCATTTTGAAGCCATCATCAATTCAATGACTCCAGAAGAGCGGGAAAATCCTCGAATTATCAATGGCAGCCGCCGGGCCAGAATTGCCCGTGGCAGCGGCCGCCCGGTTCAGGAAGTCAACCAACTACTCAAGCAATTTTTTGAAATGGAAAAACTATTAAAAAAGAGCGATTTCCAGAAGCTGCTTAAAAACATCTAAGGGGATTCGGCCCAGAACATAAAACGAGATTAAAAAATGATTACCTAAAATGCGTTCTCCGCTTATTATTTGTTGTTTACTGTTTTATAGCCAGAACTCGTCAGAGATGGCAATTTAATACAACAAAATTACACATGATGCAAAGATCTCCGGCTCAGGCAGCCTAAAATAGGGTGACGTAGCCAAGAAGATAGAGGATGCCAATTATTATAGGTTGGTGCAGAAGGTAAATCCACAGGGAATAGCGGCCGCACCAGTTGATGAAGGTTTCAGGTAGCGGTCGGCGAATCAGGCTCTTTTTCTCCTCATAAAGCCAATGACCCAGGGCCGTTCCAAGCAGAAAGACACCAAACCAGGGAATTAGAGGAAAATAATCAAAGGAAGCAAAGCCCGGATCAGGCAGACCAAAAGGCAGAAGCCAGCTGGATGACAGTCCAGTTGTTTTTCTTATAAAAGGAAGGGTGAAGCTGGTAAATAATATCAAGATTCCGCATCCGACACGAATGGCTGGCGAGCTTTTTTTAAAAAGCGTTATGTACAGCAAGACAGAAAAGGCCAGACAATGGATTATCCCAAACAAGATTGCTGAAGATTTATCGAAAACATAGGTAGTGCCGGTTATAAGAATTGCCACAAACAGAAATTTTAGAAAGCGGCGCAGATTATTGCGGCTGAAGGTGGTGCTTATTCCAGAGAGAATGATGAAAAGCCCGGCAAAAAAATTCTGGGCCAGGAGCCAGGCCGGAGTAGTTAAATCTGTGGAAAACCCCAGAAATTTCTTCAGACCTACGAAATCTCCCAGATCATAGAGAAGATGATAACCTACCATTAAAATAATGGCCAGGCCGCGGAGAAAATCTATTTCCCAGATTCTATCGGGGTTTTTTGCCTGGTTTATAACTGCTTCCTCCGGCTTCATAATTCGAGTATATTATTTCAAGTCGTATCAGGTCAATAAAATGTCGGCTCTGATTATGCCAGACTCCTAACTGATTGTTCTCAACGAGAGCGGTAATATAATTCGCCATCCTCTTAGGTGATTTCTCGGTTTTGAGGACCTAAAACCATTTTTGTTATTTAATTATTTTGATAAATCTTTAGATAGATATAGATAGAAAAAGCTAGCCGTTGTTTGAAGTCCGCTTGGCAAGTGATATGATAAATGACCGAAAATGTATAAGGAAAAAGCCTGACTTGAGGAGATTATTTCGGGAAGATATTTTTTTTGAAAAATTCTGGTCCCGGTCCTATTTCTTGTAACTTTAAACCTGTTTGGCCGAAACATTCAAGGAGTAAGGAAAATGGTTGATCCGAAATTTAATGAGAGCCAGGAAAAGAAATTCTGGCAAAAGGTACGGCAAGAATTTATGCTTGACCCGCAGACGAGCTTTTTTAATACCGGCACCCTGGGAGCTATGCCACGCCGGGTTTTTGAACGCACGGTCAAACATTTGCGGCTTACAGCCGAAAAAATTGCGGAGTGGGATTACTACGGAGCGGACTGGATTTCTGGTTACCAGCCCTGGACCGAGATCAGGCAGAAAGCTGCCCGGTTGATTAATTGCGACGTCAAAGAGCTGGCTCTTACTGAAAATGCCACCGCCGGCATGAATTACATTTCCAACGGTCTGGATCTCAAGGCTGGCGATGAAGTTTTGGGCACTGACCAGGAACATCCAGGTGGAGAGTGCGGCTGGAAGCTGGCAGCCAAACGCCGCGGGGTTGTTTACCGGCAGCTTCATCTGGGAAAACCCATTAAATCGCCCGAAGAAGTTATTGAGACTTTTGTTAAGGCTATGGGACCAAAAACCAGAGTCATTGCCATTCCCCATTTAATCACCGGAAGTGGAGCGATTTTGCCGGTGAAAGAAATTTGTGCGGAAGCCAGGAAGCGCGGAATTTTCACCGTGATTGATGGCGCCCAGACTGTTGGCCACATCAAGGTTGACGTGAAAGAGATAGGTTGCGATGCCTATTACGGCAGTTTCCATAAATGGCTGTGTGCTCCGGCTGGAAATGGGTTTCTTTATCTCAAGAAAGAAAGGGCACCGGAGGTCTGGACCACGCTGGCCAGCGCCCAGTGGGACAACCATGATGACGATGGCTACCGCCTGAGTCAGCGAGGCACCGGTAATCTGTCATTGCTGATGGGTCTGGATGAGGCTTTAAACTTTCATTTTGAACTGGGGCCCGAGCGGGTTTATGCCCGGATTAAAGCTCTTGGCGATTATCTCCGGACAAGACTTCAGGAAGTGCCCGGCATCAAAATCTTCACCCCGCTTCACCAACAGATGGCTGCTGGCATTACTGTTTACAACATTGAGGGCCTAACCGGGAACTTAATCCAGGATGAGCTCTGGAAGAGAGGTCGACTTCGAGTTCGTTCTCTGGATGAAATTTATGGCGTTCGTCAGTCCACTCATATTTACAATTCCTTTGAAGAAATTAATCAGACTATTGATATTCTTAAGGAAATTATTCTGAAGTAAGACAATCTACTGAAAAAGGTAGGTTAGTAATTTGAGAATGAATCAGGTTATTAGAAAAAGACAAAGACCAGAAGTTCGGCCACCAGAGCCGGCCGTGGGCGCCCTTCAATTTCCAGGGTGTTTTCGATTTTTACCAGCCAGCGTCTGAAGCCTTTTCTTCGGATTTCTTTGAGCACCGCTCGGTTTCTGATGCGGTCACCGGGTTTGACCGGTGTGATGAATCTGATTCGGTCTAAACCATAATTAAAAAGCATTTTTACCTTAATTCTGGCCAGAGGCGATTGAGCCAGAAAATAAGGCAAGAGAGAGAGAAGCAAAAAGCCATGAGCAATAGTGCTTTTTAGGGGACTTTGTCTGGCTCTTTCCACATCAACGTGAATCCATTGATGGTCTTCAGTGCAGTCGGCAAAAGCATTTATTCTTTCCTGAGTCATGGTTAGCCAGTCAGAGACACAAAACTCCTGACCAAGCATTTTCTTTAGTTGCCGGGGTCGGATCTTTTTTTCTTCTCCCAATTTAACCGTTTCCTGAGCCTTTGCTTCTTCAACCATAGTCTCCTCCATCTTAATCATGAAAATCGCTAGGCTTTAAATCCTATTTTCTTAAAATTTTAATGTCAAACAAAATCGCTTCCAATTTGGGTTATTCAGACAGTAAAATTTCAATTACTTTTCTTTCAGGGCAGTTTCAATTTCTTTAATTTTGGCAGCCAACCTTTTGGCGCTTACCGGGAAGGCCGTCTTTATTTCAGGAGCAAAGAGAGAAACCTTAAATTCTTCTATCATCCAGCGTAACTCAAAAATAAGCTTCTCTTTTTCAGGCAAACACTCTCGGGCCAGGAGCCTGGAAAGCCTGGCATATTCAGCTTCAAACGGCTCCACCTGGGCCGCTTTGGCCCGGTCTTTTTCCGCCGAAAGCCGCGCCCTTTCAGCTCTTACTCCCAGAGCTTTCACCAGACGCGGCAACTGAACCAGGAAATCCAGCGGGTAGAGGCTCAGGAAATTTCTCGGCACCAGCCGTTCCAGCTCTTCTTTCAATATGGCGGGCATGGTAGAACTGACCTTAAGTTTTTTATGTGCTTCTTCAATGCTCTGGATAATCTCTCTGGTCCGGCGATATTCCTGCAGGGTTTCTACTACGGCCGTAAACAACAGGTGGCTCTTTTCAAAGAGTTCTTTAAGAGCTTTCTCCTTGATAAAGCTCTGCAGCTCCTCCAGCCGCCGGAAATTCTTCTGGAACACTTCCTTTTTCACCCGGCTGAGGAGGCTATCTTTTAGAGCTTCCTCTCCACCAAAGAATAAGAGAACTGGTTTTAATTCCCCGGGCCAGCTGTAGCTTCGCTCTATAAAGCTCAGATCCTTCTGAAATTTTCCGATAAGGATGGCTTCTATAGCCTGAAGATGAGACTTGAGGGCTTCGTTTTTGTTTTTAAAGAGCTTAAGCCTGAGCTTTTTCCCTTCGGCCTGCAGTCCGGGGAAGCCCATCAAAAAATCATCTATCCTGATTTCTTCCGGGATTTCAGGAAGGTTTTCGGTCCAGCCGCTAAGCTCATCTCTTTCCCATTTTATTCTGGCCTCAAGCCAGCCAGGCGAATCTCCATCGGGTGTCTTTAGAGCACTTGCATTCAGCATCTGGCGTAGAAATCCCAGGTCGCGGCCGCTCAAAATTTCCTCGCCTTTTTCGTTAACCACCGAGATGCGCATTTTAAGGTAGCGGGGGATTTCCAGTTTTTCCCAAACTGTCCTGGGAATTTCCACAGCTAACTTGTTTTTAATGAGACCAGAAAGAGCAGCAAAAAACGAAACACAGACTGGCTTTATTTCTTTAGCCAGAAGCTCAGCTTTTTCTGAGATGGGCTGCAGAAGTTTTCGGTATTCTTTGGGTAGGGCTTTGAGGGTGGCTTCAATTTTCTCCCTTAGCATTCCCGGTACTGGCCAGGTAAGTAGCTCTTCCGGAATAGTGTCCACCAGATTACGGGGCACCACCACTGTTACCCCATCATCCTCTTCGCCAGGAGCAAACCGGTAGCGGAGTTCATAAGTATGTCCGAGGATTTTAAGGCGGTCAGGATACCGCTCCACCAATTCCTCAGGTGGCCTAGTAAGGTAAAGATTTTCCTCTTTAAGGCGGAGAAAACTATCATCACCGGCGTTTTTAATTCGCCGTTCTAGTCCTTCAAGGTTGTAGACGCCTTGAAGACGGCCAGAATAGAAATCAAAAAGATACTGCTCAGGAATGAGGATGTTGCGCTGACGCAGCTTTTCTTCGAGCAACTGGATTTTATTCACCAGCCGATGGTTATGCTCCAGAAAATCATACTTTTTTTTGACCTGGTTTTTGAGCAGGGCTTCTTCCACAAAAATTTCATGGGCAATTTTGGGGTCTTGTGGCCCAAAAGGAACATCGCGGCCAGTAATGATGGTCAGGTTAAAAATACTGACCATTTCTTTGGCTATGACTTCGCCGCGATTAACATCCCAGTACTGGTCTGCGTAGGAATAGTGGCAAAGGTGCGGAGCTAATTCTTCAGCCCAGGCGGGGTTGATGCGGGCTACGGTGCGGAGATAAAGACGGTTGGTGCGGACAAGCTCTGCGGCCACCACCCAGGAGGCTGGCTTTTTGAACAGAGCCGAACCTGGCCAGAGCATGGCTTCCTGGCCACGGGCCACTTCATAGAGATTTTTTTCTTTATGAGCAGCCAGGTGGGAAATAAACCCGCTCAGGATGGATTTATGGATGGCGGAGTAGCGGTCAGAGCCTCCCGGGGCAGCTAATTGAGGTTTTTCAGGCCGGATTTTTATTTTCTGCTCTTCCAGAATTTCCAGGATTTGCTCATAGACAAATTGCCATTCCCGGAGCCGGTTGTAGGACATAAAATAATCGCGGGCGAATTTTTTCAGGGCCGCACTGGCTGAGCCCGAAGCGCCACTGGTGAGGGAAGCCTTCATGGCCTGCCAGATGTAGATGAAAGTTAGAAAATCAGACTCGGGATGCTGGAACACCGACTGCACACGGTCAGCGTCGGCGGCTCTGTCCAGAGGCCTGAGCCGCGGGTCCTGGATGCTCAAAGCAGCGGCAATGACGGCCACCTCTTCCAGGCAGCCGCGCTTTTCAGCTTCCAGCAGCATACGCGAAAGCCTCGGGTCGAGGGGCAGCCTGGCCATTTTGCGGCCCAGGGGCGTTAGCTCGTAACCGCCGCCTTCCTTCTGACTGACAGCGCCCAGCTCCACCAGCACCCGGTACCCATCGCGCACACTTCGCGGTGAGGGAGGATCTATGAAGGGAAACTTCAGCGGGTCGCCCAGTTCCAGGTCCAGCATGCGCAGGATGACCTCCGCCAGGTTGCTGCGCAGAATTTCCGGTGGAGTATGCTCAGGCCGGGAGCGGAAGTCTTCTTCTGAATAAAGCCGCAGGCACAGACCTTCGCTCACCCGGCCGCAGCGACCCTTGCGCTGCTCAGCACTGGCCTGTGAAATGGGCATAATAGGCAGGCTGTGGATGCCAGAGGCCGACTGGTACTGGGAAATTCTGGCCAGCCCGGTGTCCACTACGTAACGAATGCCAGGAATGGTCAGTGAAGTTTCGGCTACGTTGGTGGCTACCACAATTTTGCCCTGCTTGATGGTGTAAATCTGCCTCTGCTGGTGAGCCGGCATCCGGGCAAAAAGCGGCAGAATAACCGAGTCTGGATAATGTTTGCCCTGCAGGCGCTGACAGGTTTCCAGGATGTCCTGCTCGGTTGGCATAAAAATCAGGATGTCTCCCGGTGGTTTTTCCTTTTTGAGGAAATCTACGGCCTCTACAGCCAGGTCCAGATAATCGGGTTCTTCTTTTTTCCGGCGCTGGGAATCAGTTTCAAGGTACATAACTTCCACCGGGTACATTCTGCCGCTAACCTTAAAGACAGGCGGGTTAGAGAAAGCTTTAACAAATTTTTCTACTTCCAGGGTGGCCGAGGTGATGATGAGTTTGAGCTCCGGGCGTTTTTCCAGCAGGCGCCGGCACAGGCCGATTAGAAAGTCTATATTCAGGCTGCGCTCGTGAGCTTCGTCTATGATGATGGTATCGTATTCAGTAAGCAGGCGGTCTCCCTGGGTTTCAGCCAGCAGCATACCATCAGTCAGAATTTTTATGTAGGATTCGGGAGAGGTGCGGTCCTGAAAGCGAATCTTAAAGCCAACAGCTTTTCCCAGCGGTTGATGGAGCTCATCAGCCAGACGCTGAGCAATGGTCATGGCTGCCAGCCGGCGGGGCTGAGTGCAGGCAATTTTCCCGGCCAGGCCACGGCCGGCTTCAAGACACATTTTCGGCAGCTGGGTGCTTTTACCGCAGCCGGTTTCTCCGGATACTATTATCACCCGGTTTTCTTTTATAGCCTGCACAATTTCTTGACGGTAGCGGGTTATGGGAAGCTCAGGCGGGTAGAAGAGACGAGGTTTTTTCCGCTGTCGGGCTCTTTTTTCTTCGGCGGATTTTTCCAGCCTCTCCTTCAACTTGAACAGGATTTCTTCGGCCCGAGCCGGGTTTTTTCGGGGAAGGTTTGAGGCCAGAAGCCGAACCAATCTTTCTCGGACATAGTAAGTGTCTTTGAGCATGGCTTCAGGAAGAAAGCTGGAAATTTCTTCCCGCAAAAGTTGAAGCCGGTAGCGATCCGGGGGAGTACTCTTCTGGAATTCTTCTTTTTTTCGGTCTGAGCCCATTCTAATTGCACCTTATAAACTTCAAATTTTATCCTATTTTTTGGCTAACTGATATAGAAAGGAAACATCAGGAATTGGGAATAACGCAAATTGCCTGAGCTGAGATCTGGTTGGTCTGTGGTCGACCTTAATCTGGGTTATCATTTTTCCTGAGGGGCATCTCGTTATGATGACCTTTGGATGAAGGGATGAAGAGTGATCCAGACAGAATGATTCAGACTGATAAGATTAAAACACCAGTTAGAATGTCTTTAGACCTCCTTTAGAATGTTCGGCCAATTGGGCCCGAAATTACGAAAGTTTATGGATTTCCTCTCTGTCGAAAAGCTCAAATGGGTTCAGGCTTGAAGAATCTGAGCATCTATGACTGCAGTTATCTCATCCATTAAGTTAAAACCGTTTTTCTTTTATACCTATTAGCTAGATGGAATCAGCCCCTTCGCCAGCTCTGCGGTTGACCGCTTTGTTTCTGTCAATAAATCGTATCGGCACAGGTTATGTCCACATTCTGAACCAGAACAGAATCGCAATAATCTGCATAAGGGTACATAATGGAGGAGGTGCAGTCGTTATGGTCCAGTCCGATGGCATGGCCGAATTCGTGGGCAGCAATTACGCTCAGGTAAAAGCCGCCATTACAGGCTGCGGTGCAATTTTTATCAAAGCTGAAGTATTTCCAGCCGTCGTAGAACATCATGTCAAATTCAATGATAATACCGGTAGTTCGGTTGTACCAGGTGTAGGTGACCGCAATGGTGCTACCACCCTTTGCTTTCCTGAAAAAGACGATGTTCTGATAATCCTGTCGCACCTTGGTCATAGAAGTGGTGCCAGCGATGACCAGGTCAAAAACAGGCTGCCAGCCGCCGGCCCCGCGGTCTATCTCCGAGTAGGTGCAGGTTGAACTCATATCGTTGCAATTCGGGTTGAGGTAAAAAGAAGCAGTGTTGGATGGCCATTTAGCGAAGGTAGCGCAGCATTCGGTCTGAGGTTTAGCTTCGGGTTTGATTTTTTCCTACTTTATGAACTTGTATAAACCGTTTAGCTTTTTTAAGTACAGTTTGTGGACCTGGCCTTTCTTAAAGACAGGTGTGTTGGAAACACGGAGACCCATTTCACCGACTTCGCCACCTTCGACCGTGAAGGAGATAAATTTCTCTGCTCTTCCCTTTAGCTCTTTGTCTACTCGAACCATAACCCGGCTAAAAATCAGGTAATCGTCGTATTCGTTGTAATCATAATACCCTTCAACTGCAGTCACTTCACCCACCAGGATGTGGGTAGCTTCTTCGGGGTCCCTGACTGTCTTATCAGCCAGCCCGGGGAAAGCAAGCAAAAAGACAAAAATAGTAAAAATAATCAGTAGCTTTTTCATTTTTTCCCTCCTTCCTGATATCAGGAATAAATCAGTTTGAGGTTCTTTGTCAAGCTTGGTTAATAGGGTTCTAACTGATTGAACTCTTGATGGTTCTGGCGGCTGAATCTACTGTTTTGCTTTTATCAGATGCCTGGCTCGAAGAATTAAAATTAGAAAGATGATAGCCAGGGAAACCAGGACGGCAATTTCCACCGCCCGGTCGGCTGAAGCAGTGTGTTGAATCCTTTTGTACAGGATACCAAGAAGGGCCCAGATGATAGTCAGGGTATATAAGTAATCTTTTTTCTTTAAAAAGATTATGGTCAAAATGAGAACCACAGCCAGCATGAGCACAGTCCAGAACTGCTCGCTCAGCCCAAAACGGTTCCAGCGCAGGCCGACCAGCACAGTTGTGGCGTTGGCTACCGTCGCAACTGAAATCCAGGCCAGGTAAATGCTGAAGGGAAGTTTGGCCGGATATTTATCACGCTGAATTTCATCATAAGGACGGCTGTCCAAGCGCTGGTAGATTAAGATGAGCAGGATAAGGAGAGTTAGCATAATCAACAGGGAGAGAATAAGCTTTTCGTAATGCCAGGCGAAAATCCAGGCTGCATTGGCCACGCAGCTCAGGAAAAACAAGATGCCCAGTCGCTTGAAAGCCGGGAAAATTTCCCGTCCAGTTATGGCCTGCATCAGGGAAAAGAAAATAAAAACGGCCAGCAGCAGGTAGATAACCCCCCAGATGGAGAAAGTGAAACCGGCCGGCACAAACAGGTTAGGGTATTTATCTGAAAGCTGGCCGGTATCCAGGTTGTTTATGGGCAGGGCGTTGGCTAGATAATTAACCGTTACCATTCCCAGAAAACCAAACAGGTTCAGCCAGGCCAGCCAGTTACCTTCAGTCCGCTTTTTTATTTCTGACTTTTGTCCCCGGAGAAAATTTTGCCTACTTTCCATACTTAACCTCCCCCAATTTCCTCATTGGATTTTTCCTCCCTTAAAATTACAAGATTAAACATTTTTTCCTTGCCTGGCCAGCTTGTGGCCATCTAGGCCATCTAAGGCTTTGAGTGTTGTAACGGAAATAAGATTTAGCTATCTAAAATTCTTACTTCTCCCTCCTCGTTAATTTCCAGCTGTTGACCGCTCTTAACTGTTTGTAGAAAATCATCGCCCAGAGAGTCTAAGGTGATGATTTTTTTATTTAACCAGACATCGGTCATTATAATCCCGGCCGCGGCCAGAGAGTCTATCGGTTTGGAGAAAAGCATGGCTGCTGGATGTAAACCCATCCGGGCAACGGTCAGAATTACCATTCCTCCAGTTGTAGAACCGATGGTTTGGGGAAGGCACAGTATTTTTCCAGTTATCACTTTCTGATAAAGGTCTTTGTTGTCCTGGTCAGAGCATCGAGCTATTTTGGCTCTTGTGACCAAACTTTTCTGAAACGAAGCGAGGGTGTTAAAACCTTTATGGCTGACCAGGGCTTCGCCCTTTAAGTTACCGGCTACTATCACCCTTCCTTTGAGAATCTTATTCATTGTCTCCTCCTTCACTGCAGGCCCTCAAAGATAACCCTGATAATTTCTTCATCTGGGAAAAACCGGGCTGTGGAATAGGTGCGAAGTTTGTTGGAATTGGTAACAATCGGTTTTCTGGCGCAAAGCGGATTGTTCATGTACATCAGCGGGCAGATGGCAGTCAGCCTGATTCCCTTTTCTTTGAAGCCAGTCGGGGCATTTTTCTTGAATTCTTTAATGACCCCAGGTGCCGAACAAAGGATTACCGGGACCGGAGTTTTTTTGAGCCTGCGTTTTTGAAGTTCTTCTTCTAACCGATTGACCCATTGTTCTATTTGGTTTAGGCTCAGATGAGGACAGCCAATAAAACAAAGAAATGGCTTTCTGGCTGGCTTTTTCCAGAGCAGTGGATATGATTGATAAACCCGCTCTAACTCGACGTCATCAATGACATAGGTTTTAATATCTGGTTTAAGCAACTTCCGGCCAAAATCCCTGGCTTCTGGGGTTAGATTTTCTACGTGATAAAGGCCGACCGCACCATTGGAAGCACTGGCTGCACCCATATCTTTTAAGTAATCCAGAACTTCCGGCTTCAATTCGCTTCCCAGGTATTCAGAGAGTCCGGTAATATAAGGCACTTCTTCCACTACCTTTAGACCAATAGCACTGCCAAGGATCTGGGCATTGGGCAATTTTTTGGTTTTTAGCTCAATCAGCCAGTCAGCCTGTCGGCCCTCGTCAGTCAGCAGCCCATATTCGGGAGCTTTACCCACGATATTACACATAATATCAATTCCGGCTGAATTGCGATTGGTTCTGGCCCCGATCACTGAGTTGGCATAGACCACTGCTGAAGACTCAGACCAGGCCAGGATATCACCGCGGTGTGGAATATTACCTACTTCAGGTAGGTAGCAAGCACAGGTAAAAGCTTCCTCACTCTCAAGACCTAATTTTTTAAGTTGTTGCTCATAGTCTTTTTGCTTGCCAAAGATGAAGCTGAAAAGTATTTTTTCAATCAACGTCACTGGTACATTCTCATAGTCAAAAGGTCGTGGGTCGACTGTAAAGAGGTCAAAAGTTTTAAGCCCAGAAGCGATAAGTTCATTAAGAATAGCATAATAGGGCTTGATGCTGTTTGCCCCAAACGAGGTCACCAGGTGAGGACGGTGAGTGAGAGGAATGAGTCGGTGGGCCCCAAAAGCTTGGCCGAACCTGACTATCGTTTCCATTACCTTACGCAGAGTTTCACCTTTTTTGCCTTCCAGAATTTCTTTTTCCTCAGCTGTTAATTCCATATTAGTTTCTTTCATTGGTTACTCCTTTAATCAGAGACTCTGGCCCAGGTTGTAACCGGCTTTAACTGCTTCATACACCCGGCCAGGGCAGAAGGAGTCTCCAATATTGTAAATTTCAGGAGCCGCCTGAATTTCTAAGCAGCGGTAATAAAACTCAACATTAGGTTGAAGTCCCATAGCCAGAACTACCAGGTCTGCCTGAATCTTCAGTTCCACAACCGGCCCCTTGATTGGTTTTTCAAAAGGATTCTTGATGTTTTCAGGAAGGACCGGCCTCCAGACGGCATAAGGATCAGGGATATTCCTGGATTGAATCTGAGTGGCTACCAGGCCGTCAGGGACTATTTCTTTGAGTTTCGTACAGTTGAGTAGCTTAACACCCTGACGTTCAAGGTAGTGAATGAGGTGACCCCGGTTGGCTGTGCAGGCCCCTTTCATAAAATAAGGTAGCATTTCAATCACCGTGACCTCTTTTCCAAGTTCATAAGCCAGGAAATAGGCCACCTCGCAGCCAACTGCTCCACCCCCAACCACCACAATTCTATTCTTTGTGTCAGCCAGGCCTGGATTCCAGAGCAAATCCACAGCCTGAACCACGTGCGGCAGGTCAATTCCAGGAAGGACTGGTTTGAGGGGTTGGCCGCCAACGCAAACGACCAGACTATCAAAGTTGTCATTTTTAAGAAATTCTGGGGAAACCGTTTGATTAAACTTAATTTTAAGACCGTAGTTCTTAGCTGCTTTTTCAGCTGCCCGGTTAAGATAATCAACGTAGTTTATAAGGTCATACTTAATTTTAGGAACTCCACCTGGAATGAGCATTCCGCCCAACCGGTCGCGAGCTTCAAATAAGGTAACTTCATGGCCACGACTAGCAGCGGTGACCGCACACATCACTCCGGCCGGGCCTCCCCCCACCACTGCAATTCTCTTTTTGTGGGATGCTGGCGCGGGTTCGGGTGGTAGCAGGTCTTCATTTCCGGTTCGCGGGTTAACGGAACACTGGGGGTGGCCACCTTCTATGAACTCGTTGATGCAGCCTTCCTGGTCTCCGATGCAAGGAATTATTTCCTCAACTCGGCCAGCATAGGTTTTGTTTGGCCAGTCAGGGTCAGCCAGGAGGGGACGAGCCAGCATGACCATATCGCAGAAGCCTTCTCGCAGAGCTTTTTCTGCAAGGTCAGGATATCCCAGCTTACCCACCGCCACGACCGGGACTTCTAATCCGGTGTTTGCCCTGATATTATTTTCCTGAAAGTATTCCTTTACCAACCTGGCTACCGCTAGATAACAGCCCGGAGGCATGGAGATTGGCGGATGGGGCAGCCACCAGTTGTCGTAGCAGCCCAGGTCCACGTCAAAAATATCCACACCAGCTTTAACCAGGTTTTTCATATAATCGAGGGTTTGAGCTACCGTCCGCTCGTTCTTAAATTTCTTTAGAGGATGAGTTTCCTCCATTTTTTTTCCGTAGGTGGCATTGAGAGCTAAAGAAAGATCGATACGGTACATAATCGGGAAATCTGGTCCAACTCTATCTCGAATTTCCTTTACCAGGTCCAGCCCAAAAGCCTGCCAGTCAGCATAGCGCCCGAACTTGCGGCGGTTAAAAGCAGGGTTGGTCATTTGCTCTAAGAAATAACCCTCATGTCCGTGAAGATAAACACCATCGAACAGGAGGACTCTGGCATCGGCAGCTGCCTGGCCTGTATTTTTGATGATTTTTTTGAGTCCAATAAAGCCAAGGGGCCGGCAGGGAACCTGCGGAATGTAAAAATTCGGATTCCAGGAAGCTGATATCGGCAGTTTAAATTTTTTAATTAAACACTCAGGTGAGCCCACTCGCCCTAAACCAGGGGTTAACTGGATAAAGATACGACTCCCGTAGCTGTGAACAGCCTCTGTGATGTCGCGCCAGCCAGCAAAGACTGTCCGGGAGCGGTCGATTCGCGGGAAATAGCTGCGGTCTCCAGGTTCAGTGACTGAAGGGTCGATATAGTGGCTTATTGGGACCAGACCGGTGGTAATCAAACCAACACCACCACGAGCTCTTTCGGCGTAATATTTAACCATTTTCTGGCTGGGACGACCCATTTCTTCGGCCATTGAAATATTGCCCATAGGTCCCATTACCAGCCGGTTCTTGACTGTTATTCGGTTTATTTGAATTGGGGAAAAAATATGGGTGTAAGGATAGAGTTTTTTGGTCATCCGACCGGAATTAAGCAATTCTTCATCCCTAAACCAGTTACCATAGCTGTCTATTAACTGGGTAAGTAAATTTTCGTAATTTTTGCTCATGACTCCTCCTATATTTATTCTATTTTTGGTCCATCAGAGATTTTCATGGGTACCAGGGTAAAGATCTAATCCGCCACAATGGAAGTAGATAGCAATTTTAAAATGTTCTCGGTTCCGAAAG
>Ga0209017_10000030_pt1 | contig 120673 bp, 109 predicted proteins | sample YNPBryunderm2012_FD_185812 | JGI IMG/M metagenome (GOLD analysis project Ga0209017, IMG submission 185812) | Anoxygenic and chlorotrophic microbial mat microbial communities from Yellowstone National Park, USA - YNP Bryant MS undermat 2012... ... | reverse complement strand
GGGCATCCACCCCGAACGGCAGGAGCCGATCTATGCCGGGATCGGCCAGTTCGGGCCCTATGTCAGGCTCGGTCCCGTCTACGCCAGTCTCGAGCGTGACGATGACGTGCTCAGCATTGGGCTCAATCGCGCGGTCGTGCTGCTCGCGAAGAAGCTCGACAGCGTGAAGCTGCTCGGCACCCATCCGAAGGGCGGCGAGGTGACGCTTCGCCGCGGCCGCTTCGGCCCCTATGTCCAACACGGGACGCTGGTGGCGAACCTTCCGAAAGGGATGGCGATCGAGGAGGTCGGGCTCGACGAAGCCGTGTCTCTGCTCGCCGAGAAAGGCAAGCCGCTCGCAGGGGGCGGCGGGCGCAGCAAGGCGACGTCGGCCAGGCCCGCGGCCGCGAAGCCGGCGGGTCGCCGGCCGGCGCGCCGCGCCACGGCGGGGTGAACGTCGGCAGCCGGGACGCAACGGGGGCGCCGGCGCCTTCGGTCCGGCCTCGAAACCGCGAGAGCGCTGCACCACACTGAGCGGCAGGACATGCCTTCGCGAGTCGCCGTGGCCATCACCGCACCTTTCGCGACCAGTCTCGCCGCCGCGCTCTTCGCGGCCGCCGAGGCCTTGGCGGTTCCGGCCGCGGCGAACGGGAACGCGGCGACCGACGCGGCGGTGTTCGCCGCCGCGCTCGCCGCACTCCAATCGCGCCACATCGAGCCTCAGCGCCCGGGCGAGCGCATGGTTGCGGGGCTGCGTGGACTGCGTTCCGCCGACCCAGCGCTCGAGGTGACGGCCTCGCGCGGACGGCTCGAGGTCAGGATCGGGTCCGGCGCTCCGTTCGCGCTCACGCTCTCGCCGGACGCCGACGCCACGTCCTGGGGCCGGGCAGGCGCCCAGGCCGTTGCGGCGGCCACCGCGGCGTCGCAGCGGCTCGGCGCTCTCGATCCCGAGCGTCGGCGCGGCCTCGTGCTCGCGGAACTGGCCGCCGGCCTCGACCCCTATACCCGCCACGTTCCCGCTCGCGAAGCGGAGGCCTTGCGCGCCGCGCGCATGGGCACGGGCAGCCTTGGCCTCACGCTGCAGCCCGAGGCGGGCGGCGCCCGCGTCGCGCGGCTGGAGCCGGAAGGGCCCGCCTGGCGTGCCGGACTCGCCCTCGGTGACCGAGTGGTCGAGATCGACGGCGTCACGACCCGTGGCCTCGATCCGGAGGCGCTGGCAAAAGCGCTCGCGGGCGAACCGGGAACGCCGGTCGTCCTCTCGGTGTCACGGCATGGCGGGGCGCCGCGGCGTCTCGTCATCGTCCGTGCCGCCACCGTCGCCCAGACGGCGCGGCTTGCCTGGACGGCGGAGGTGCCGGTGATCGCCGTCACCGCCTTCAGCCGCGACACCGATCAGGCAGTGGCGCGGCTCGTGTCGGGGCTCGCCGCGCGCACGCCGAGGCCGCAGGCGCTGATCCTCGATTTGAGGGGCAATCGCGGCGGGCTGTTGCCGCAGGCGGTGGGCGTGGCCGATGTGTTCCTCGCCGGAGGCGAGGTGGTTCACCAGCGCGGCCGCCATCCGGAGGCCTCGCGCACCTGGCTCGCTGGCGGTGCCGATCTCGCGGAAGGGATGCAGGTCGTCGTGCTCGTCGATGGCGGCACCGCCTCGGCGGCCGAGGCTGTCGCGGCGTCGCTTCAGGATCTCGGTCGGGCCTGGATCGTCGGTTCCGCGACGCGGGGCAAGGGGCTGATCCAGCTCGTCCGCCCTCTGCCCGATGGCAGCGAACTCCACATCAGCTGGTCGCGGCTGTTGCGTCGGGACGGGCAGCCGCTTCAGGATCGCGGTGTGGTGCCCCACCTCTGCACGAGCCGCGGCGACGGGCTCGCGCGCGCGGCGGCGTCACGTCTTCTCGCCGCGACCGGACCGGACAGGGCGCCCTTCTCGGCCCTTGCGGAGGCGTTGGGCGATCGCGAGTCCTGCCCGCCGGCGGAGGGCAGCGCGCTTGACATCCATGCCGCTCTGTGGCTGTTGCGGCCACGCGCGGCGGCGGCGTTGGAGGCCGGCGACAGCCACCTGCGCTGATCCTGTTCGGCCTTCCCGGGCCTGGATCGGAGCGAGGTGCCGAACGCGACGTCGGGCACGCGTAACGCCCGCGCACCGGCGGCGCACTGGGTCGGAAGGATCTGACGATGGCGAAGTCGAATACCGTGCTGATCAAGCTCGTGAGCACCGCCGATACCGGCTACTATTACGTGACCAAGAAGAACGCACGCTCGAGCACCGGAAAGCTCGAACTCAAGAAATACGACCCGGTCGCGCGCAAGCACGTCGTCTTCCGCGAGGCGAAGATCAAATAAGGAGCGCGTGCGGAGGACGGGCCGGCCGCCCACCGCACAGTCGCACCATCGCCCGGTCGTCAGTCGGAGCGAGCTCCGTCATGAGCTGTGCGCCCGGCGTTCGGCCCTTGGCCGGGTGACGCGGCAGCGTCTTGAACAGCGAGAAGGAGTTTCGCGCTGCAGTCGCCGCCTTGCCCGCCCCGCCTGACGTTCGGCTTTGCTCGACCCTCGTCGACCCAAAGCGGGTCTGACCAAGCGCCATGGCGACACCCGTCGTTTCGGGCGGGCCGGAGACGCCGGGGGTGTTCGGGGAGGCGACGACGTCTCGCCATCACGAGCGAGAGGCCGGTCAGGCGACGCTCGCGCTCACGCCTCGGCCGCCTCTCCCTCGCCCGGGAGGGCCACGACCCGGTTCCTGCCACCCCGCTTGGCTTCATAGAGGGCGGCATCGGCCAGCTGAAGCAGGTGCTCATCCGGGGCATCCCCGGCGAAATCCGTCGGCGTCGCGAGCGTCGCCACCCCGATCGAGGCGGTGAGCGGCAGGAGCGCCTGGTCTGCTCCTGGGCGGAAGGACACCGAGGCGATGGCCCGACGCAGCCGCTCGGCCGCCACCAACGCGTCCGCCTGGCTCGCGCCCGGCATGATCACGACGAACTCCTCGCCGCCGTAGCGCGCGACCGTGTCGAACAGCCGCACATTGCTGCGGATGCACCCGGCGACGAGCCTGAGCGCGGCGTCGCCCGCCGGATGCCCGAACTGGTCGTTGATCCGCTTGAAGTGGTCGAGGTCGATCATCAGTACCGAGACCGCGCCGCCCGCCGAGCGCACGGAGGCGACCAGCGAGCGGAGGTGGCCGCGCAGATAACGCTGGTTGTGCAGGCCGGTCAGCGGATCGGTCAGGGCGAGCGAGATCGAGTAGGCAAGGTCGGCGCGCAGCCTGTCCTGGTAGAGCTTGCGGCGTATCTGGTTGCGCGCGCGCACGCGGAGCTCGTTCGGGTCGATCGGGGCGAGGATGTAGTCGTTCGCGCCGAGCTCGAAGGCCCGGTGAAGAAGGGTTCGATGCTGCTCCTCAGCGACGAGGAGAAGCGGCACCTCGCGCGTCGCGGTGTCGGCGCGGAGCCGCGAGGCGAAGCGAAGCGGGTCATCGCCGCCGCCGAGTAGGCTCACGATCACGAGATCGGCAGGGCTGCGGACCAGCCAATCCCAGCCGCCGGAGACCTCCCGTGCCGCCGACGTCTCGATCCCCTCTGCCGCGAGAGCCTCGGCGATCCGGGCCACGAGGTCGTCGTCATCGGCGATCACGAGGCCGCGCGCCCCGCGCACGGAGGGTGGCAGCGCGCCCGAGCCGACACCGAGCTGGTGCGTCGTCTCCGCCCGCAGCCGCCACTCGTCGAGCAAGCGCTTGAGCCGCACGAGCGAACGGACGCGCGCGATCAGCGTCTCGTCATCGACCGGCTTGGTCAGGAAGTCGTCCGCTCCCGCCTCGAGGCCGCGAACGCGCTCGGCGATCTCCGAAAGCGCCGTGACCATCACCACCGGAATGTGCTCGGTCTCGCGCTCCGCCTTCAGGCGCCGGCACACCTCGTAGCCGTCGATCCCGGGCATCATGACGTCGAGGAGGATCACATCGGGGCCCCACGCGCGGGCAGCCTCGAGTGCGCGCTGGCCGTCCTGCACAGCCAGCACCTCGTAGTATTCGGCGGTGAGCTTGGCCTCCAGGAGAAGGAGGTTCGCCGCCACGTCGTCGACGACCAGGATTCGGGCACTCATGAGGGGATGATCCGAGCAGAAGAATAACGGATCGTGCCTATGCCGCACCCGAAAACCCGCGCCATCGGCAACCAGGACCCGAAACCGTCATCGAACCGAGATGGACGCGTCATCGTTTCCAGGCTTCGAGGGAGAGCCTACCCCTTCTTCCCCTTCGACCCCGGACTGGTCACCTCCATGCTGCACGCCGACGCGCACACCTCCGTCTCGCCCTCCTCCTCCCCGCTTTCCCGCACGCTCCTGTTCCTTCGCCGCTGGGCCGCCGACCCGCTCGCCATGGGCTCGATCGTTCCCTCCTCTCCGGCGCTCGGGCGACTCGTCGCGGCGGCGGCACGGCGGATCGCCGCCGGCGGGCCGGTCGTCGAGCTCGGTGCCGGAACAGGCGCGATCACGAGCGCCCTGCTCGAGGCGGGCATCCCCCCGGCGCGGTTGACCGTCGTCGAGATCGTGCCGGAGATGGCAGAAGTGCTGGCCGCCACCTTTCCGGGCGTAACCGTGATCTGCGGCGATGCCTGGAACCTATCCGAGCTGATCTGCCCCGACCTGCTCGGCCGGATAGGCGCCGTCGTGTGCGGAATCCCGCTCGTCCTTCTGCCGAAACCGCGGCAGCAGGCGCTGATCGAGGGCATCGGCGCCGTGGCGGCCCCGGGGCGCGGCTTCCTGCACTACACCTATTGCATCACCTCGCCGCTCGACCGCAACGCCCTCGGCCTCGAGGGACGGCGCCTCGCCTGGACGCCGCTCAACCTTCCCCCCGCCTCGGTGTGGCACTATCTAATGCGTGGGGCTTGATCTGCGTCATCGCCTCAACGGCACGCCTCTCTATCCTCCTTCGCGTGCGGTGCGACGACGCCCGCCCCGGCAACAGATCAGAAAGCACACAACGAGGAGGGACATCATGGCGCTCCTGCCAAGCCTGTTCGGCAATCAGTCCGTGCTCGACCGGATGTTCGACGACCTCCGCAGACTGCAGCAGCAGTTCGAGCAGGCGATCGGTTCCGGCCTCCCTACCCCCGTCTTCAAGGCCGACTGGCGTCCGGCGATCGACGTCAAGGAGACGGCGGAGGGGCTCACCGTTACCGCCGAGCTGCCCGGGCTCACGGAACAGGACGTCGAGCTCTCGCTCGAGGATGACGTGCTGACGATCAAGGGAGAGAAGAAGGCCGAGACGACCCGCGAGGAGAAGGGCGTGCACATCCAGGAGCGGAGCTACGGCAGCTTCGCCCGGTCGCTGCAGCTTCCCTTCGCGCCGAAGGCGGATGCGGTCCAGGCGACCTTCTCCAAGGGTGTGCTGACCATCACCCTGCCGCGCCCGCCCGAAGCGCCGAAGCCGTCCTCGCGGATCGAGATCAAGTCCGGCTGACGCGCTGACGCCGGCCGCCGCGCCGCTCCGCCCCTCAGCGGAAGCGCGCGGCGGCGTAAGGGGCGGGGTCGATCACCGGCGGGCGGCCGAGCACGAGGTCGGCGACGAGGGCGGCCGTCTTGGCCGATGCCGCGAGGCCGACATGGCCGTGGCCGAAGGCATGCACCACATCGGCGCAGCCGCTCGCCGGGCCGATCACCGGAAGCCCGTCGGCGATCGAGGGCCGGTGGCCCATCCAGTGGCGAACCCGGCCCGGGTCGATCTCGGCTGGTAGGTCAGGGAGCACCCGCCGTGCGAGCGAAAGCAGCACGTCGGCGCGGCGCCAGTCCGGCTCTGCCTCGAGCGAGGCAAGCTCCACCTGCCCGGCTACACGAAGGCCATGGGCGGTCGGCGTGAGCGGGGCCTTCGCCTCGCCCACCATGATCGGCGTGCGCACCGAGGCCTCGGGCGCCTCGATCACGATGTGATAGCCGCGCTCGCTCTCGAGCGGCACTCGGTCTCCCACCGCCGCGGCGAGCGGCCGCGCATGCGCTCCGGCGGCGATCACTGCCCGGTCGGCCGCGATCCTCCCCTCGGCTGTGAGCACCGCCTGGAGCCTGCCGCCCCGGATGTCGAACCCGGTCGCGCGCGTGCGGCGATGGATCGCACCGCGAGCGATGGCAGCGGAGGCGAGCGCCGCGACATAGGCGCCGGGGTCGGTGACATGCGCCCCGTCCTCGACCAGGACGGCAAAGCCGAAGTCGCGCGAGAGCGCCGGCTCGCGCTGATGGAGCTCCTCGGCCGAAAGCTCGAGCCAGCGCACGCCCGCGTCACGACGCAACGCCCAGGCGAACCCCTCCGCCTCGAAGGCGTCACGGTCACGCCAGACATAGAGATGGCCACGGCGGACCACCAGCTCCGGCACGCTGGCAGCGGCGGCGAGCGCCTCGTGCCGCTCCACCGCGTCGTGGAGAAGCGCGCGCAGCGCCCGCGCCGTCCGTTCCACCCGCTCGGGGCTTGCCCCGGCGCGCAGGAAGCGGATCAACCACGGCGCGAGCGCCGGCAGGTGCCGCCAGCGTATGGTCAAGGGCCCGAGCGGATCGGCAAGCCAGCCCGGCACCTTGCGCCACACGCCGGGAAGGCTCATCGGCACCACGCTCTCGGGGCTGATCCAGCAGGCATTGCCGTAGGACGCGGCCTGCTCTCCCCCGGGCTCTCCGGGCTCGATCAGCGTCACGCGGTGGCCCTCGCGGGCGAGCATCAAAGCGGTCGCCGCGCCGACCGCGCCGGCGCCGATCACCGCAACCGAAAGCATGGTCATTCCCCTTTCCGGGCGAGATGCTGGTCGAGGAAGAACAGCCTGTCCTGGCCCCAGATCCAGAGCTCGCCGCAAAAGATCGTCGGGCTGCCGAACACGCCGCGGGCGCGCGCCTCGGCGTTGTTCGCCTCCCAGGCGGCGAGCGTTTGCGGGGCCTCCTCGGCCGCCACCAGAGCCGCCCCGTCCATGCCGTTCTCCTCGGCGATCGCGGCGCGAACGGCAGGGTCGGCGATGTCGCGCTCCTCGACCCAGAGCGCGCGCAGGATCGCGTGCGACAGACGCATCGCATCGAGGCCCTGCGTCTGGGCGGCGATCACCATCCGCCCTGCCGGCCGCTGGTCCTCGGGCGGATAGAAACGGGGGCGGAGGTTGAGCGGCAGGCCGAGGAGCCGTCGCCAGCGGTCGAGCTCGAGAGCGTGGTAGTCCTGACGCGCGCGCGGCCGTGTCCGCAGCGGCACCCCGCCGTTGTCAGGAACGACCGCCAGGAAATCATACGGCTTAAGGAGAAGGGTCGCGCGGTGTCGTCGGACGATGTCGGCAAGCGCTGGGCCGCCGAGATACATCCACGGGCTCGAGAGCGTGTAGAAGCAGTGGATTGTCTCGGCCATCTGCGCGTCCCCTCCGGCGACCCCGGATGGTAGCGCGCGCCGCGCCGGCCGGAAGCCCCCCGCTCAGGCCCCGGGGGTCGACGGCTCGGTGTTCGGCCGGCAGAGGGCGGCGAGCACGTCCTCGGCCAGGGTTCCGGGCTGGACCGGGCGCAGGGGAGCGAGGGGATCGGCCAACACGGCGCCGAGCGGCTCGCCGGTGCCGCCGTGGTTCTGGTGAAGCCTGCGTTCGACCAGGCGATAGCTCGCCTCGTCGCAATCGGCCTCGATCCGCGCGAGCTCGCTGCGCACCGGCCGGCCGCCGAAGCGCTGCACCGGCCGGATGTGGTTGATCAGAATGAGGGCGCTGCGTGCGCTCCGCTCGGCCGCGAGCGAGGGTTCGAACAGCATCACCGTGGCATTGCCCGACTCCGGCACGACCAGCACCCAGCCGGGACCGGGCAGGGCGAGCCAGGGCGCCTGGCCGAGCGGCGGGCCGCCTCCAAGGGCCTCCCCGTCCGGCGACACGACGACGCTTCGGCAGCCCGAGAACGCAAGGACAATAACCGCCGCAGTGATCGCAGGCCACCAGGGGCGAAGGCCAGGCGGTGCCGGTCCGCTCATCCGCGGCGGCTCGCTCGCGCTCGACGTCCAGCCCACCACGCGCAGCCCCTATGACGAGCCCCGTGCGTCGCCGCGGAGGCCAAGGCGCGACGCCGCGCCACCCACTCCTCAGAATGGGATGTCATCGTCAAGCTCGCGCCTCGAGTCCCAGCCGCCGCCCTGGCGGGCGGGCGCCGTCCGGGCAGCACTTCCACGCTGGACCGCGGGCCCCTCGTCCTCGAACTCCGCCGTTCCGCCGCCACGGCTGTCGAGCAGCGTCAGATCGCCCTTGAAGCGGCCGATCACCACCTCAGTGATGTCACGCTCGTTGCCGTCCTTGTCGGTGTACTTGCGTGTTTCGAGCTGCCCCTCGACATAGACCTTCGAGCCCTTGCGCAAGTACTTCTCGGCGATCTCGCCGAGCTTCTCGTTGAAGATCACCACACGGTGCCACTGCGTCTTCTCCTTCCGCTCGCCGGTGGTGCGGTCGTTCCAGGTCTCGGAGGTCGCGACAGAGAACGACACGGTCCGCCCGCCCGATTGCATGCTGCGCACCTCCGGGTCGCGGCCCAGATTGCCGACGAGGATCACCTTGTTCACGCTTCCGGCCATGGTCGGCCCTCCCGGTGTCGAGTCTTTGAACCGGGTGCGAGTGTAGGACGGGCTCCTCGATGCCGCCACCGCCCCCTCCCCTCCGGCGGCGCGGCTCCGCCCCTCTGGCGGCTTGCGCGCCTGCCCCAATTTCAGTTCTGTTCGCCGCCTGTTCCTCCGACGAGGTGCCCCATGGTGGTCCTGCGATGACCTCGCCCATCCGCGTCCGCGGCGCGCGCGAACACAACCTCAAGGGGGTGGATGTCGAGATCCCCCGCCACAGCCTCACCGTGATCACCGGGCTTTCCGGTTCGGGCAAGTCCTCGCTCGCCTTCGACACCATCTACGCCGAGGGGCAGCGGCGCTATGTCGAGAGCCTCTCGGCTTATGCGCGGCAGTTCCTCGAGCTGATGCAGAAGCCGGACGTCGACAGCATCGAGGGCCTCTCGCCTGCGATCTCGATCGACCAGAAGACCACCTCGCGCAACCCGCGCTCGACCGTCGGCACCGTCACCGAAATCTACGACTACATGCGGCTCCTCTGGGCGCGTGTCGGCGTTCCCCATTCCCCCGCCACCGGCCTGCCGATCGAGGCGCAGACGGTGAGCCAGATGGTCGACCGCGTGCTCGCCATGCCAGAGGGAACGCGGCTCTACCTGCTCGCGCCGATCGTGCGCGGACGCAAGGGCGAGTACCGCAAGGAGCTCGCGGAGCTGCAGAAGCGCGGCTTCCAGCGGGTGAAGATCGACGGCACGCTCTACGAGATCGACGCCGTTCCGGCGATGGACCGAAAGCGCAAGCACGACATCGAGGTCGTGGTCGATCGCCTGGTCGTCCGCCCTACGATCGCGCCGAGGCTCGCCGACAGTTTCGAGACCGCGCTTGCGCTTGCCGACGGGATCGCGATCGTCGAAAACGCTGATGCCAAGCCCGCTTCGCCGCCCGAACGGACGATCTTCAGCGCCCGCTTCGCCTGCCCCGTCTCGGGGTTCACCATCCCCGAGATCGAGCCGAGGCTGTTTTCCTTCAACGCTCCGGCCGGCGCCTGCCCGGCCTGCGACGGCCTCGGCGTGACCACCTTCTTCGACCCAGAGCTCGTGGTTCCGGACGACCGCCTGTCCCTCGCCGAAGGCGCGATCGCGCCCTGGGAGGGCACCTCCTCGCCCTATTACCGTCAGACGCTCGAAAGCCTCTGCCGGCACCTCAAGGTGTCGATGAAGACGCCGTGGAAGGACCTGCCCAAGGCGGCCCGTGACGCGATCCTGTACGGCACGGGCGAGACGCCGGTCACGATGCGCTACGAGGACGGGCTTCGCGCCTACGAGACGCGCAAGCCTTTCGAGGGCGTGCTCGCCAACCTCGCGCGGCGCTTCCGCGAGACTGACAGCGCCTGGGTGCGCGAGGAGCTCGCACGCTACCAGAACGAGGTGCCGTGCTCCGCCTGCGGCGGCCATCGCCTCAAGCCGGAGGCGCTCGCGGTGAAGATCCGCGGCCTGCACATCGGCGAGGTGTGCACCTTCTCGATCCGCGAGGCGGCCCGCTGGTTCAAGGACCTGCCGAACCACCTCCCCCCGAAGCGGATGGAGATCGCGCGCCGAATCCTGCGCGAGATCGACGAACGGCTCGGCTTCCTCAACGATGTCGGCCTCGACTACCTCACGCTTGCGCGCGGCTCGGCCACGCTCTCGGGCGGCGAGAGCCAGCGGATCCGGCTCGCAAGCCAGATCGGCTCGGGGCTGACGGGCGTTCTCTACGTTCTCGACGAGCCCTCGATCGGCCTCCATCAGCGCGACAACGAACGCCTGCTCGCCACCCTCAAGCGGCTGCGCGACCTCGGCAACACCGTGATCGTCGTCGAGCATGACGAGGACGCGATCCGTGCCGCCGACTGGCTCGTCGACATGGGCCCGGGCGCCGGCGCCCATGGCGGCGAGGTTGTGGCGATGGGGCCGCCGGCGGAGGTGTTTGAGAACCGGAACAGTCTCACCGCCGACTACATGACGGGACGGCGTCGCATTCCGCTGCCCGAGCGCCGCCGGCCGATCGACCGCTCGCGCCTGCTGACCGTCGTCGGCGCCTGCGGCAACAATCTCAAGAACGTCACCGCACGCTTCCCGCTCGGCACCTTCACCTGCGTGACTGGCGTCTCGGGCGGCGGCAAGTCGACGCTCGTGATCGACACGCTCTACCGCGCCGTGTCGCGCCGGCTGATGGGAACGCGCGAGGCGCCCGCCCCGCACGAGCGGATCGACGGGCTCGAGCACCTCGACAAGGTGATCGACATCGACCAGTCGCCGATCGGGCGCACGCCGCGGTCGAACCCGGCCACCTACACGGGGGCCTTCGCCCCGATCCGCGACTGGTTCGCGGAACTGCCGGAAGCACGCCAACGCGGCTACCGGCCGGGCCGCTTCAGCTTCAACGTCAAGGGCGGGCGCTGCGAGGTGTGCCAGGGTGATGGGGTGACGCGGATCGAGATGCACTTCCTGCCCGATGTCTACGTCACCTGCGATGCCTGCAAGGGCAGGCGCTACAACCGCGAGACGCTCGAGATCCAGTATCGTGGCAAGTCGATCGCCGACGTGCTCGAGATGACGGTCGAGGACGCGCTCGCCTTCTTCTCCGCCGTGCCGGCGATCCGCGACAAGCTGCGCACCCTTGCCGAGGTCGGACTCTCCTACGTCACGCTCGGCCAGCCGGCGACCACGCTCTCGGGTGGCGAGGCGCAGCGCGTCAAGCTCGCGAAGGAGCTCTCGCGCCGCGCCACTGGGCGCACCCTCTACATCCTCGACGAGCCGACCACGGGGCTGCATTTCGAGGACGTGCGGCGTCTCCTTGAGGTGCTGCACGCGCTGGTCGATGCCGGCAACACCGTGATCGTGATCGAGCACAATCTCGAGGTGATCAAGACCGCCGACTGGATCATCGATCTCGGCCCCGAGGGCGGCGAAGGGGGCGGGCGGATCGTCGCCGAAGGCACGCCGGAGGAGGTCGCGTCCGTTCCGGAGAGCCACACCGGGCGCTTCCTCGCCCCGGTTCTCGCGCGTGACGCCCCCCCGGTGAAGCGACGCCGCGCGGCGGGGTAGCGCCGCCGGCTGCGGCGGCCTATGTCAAAGGCATGACAGCTCCCGTGCACATCGTCGGCGGAGGCCTCGCCGGCTCGGAGGCCGCGTGGCAGCTCGTCACCGCGGGCGTGCCGGTCGTGCTGCACGAGATGCGCCCCGTCCGGATGACGGAGGCGCACACGACCGACCGCTTCGCCGAGCTCGTCTGCTCGAACTCGTTCCGCGCCGATGATCCTCTGCACAACGCCGTCGGCCTCTTGCACGAGGAGATGCGCCGGCTGGGGAGCCTGATCCTGCGTGCGGCGGACGCGAACCGGCTTCCGGCCGGCGGGGCGCTCGCGGTCGATCGCGAGGGGTTCGCCTCGGCCGTCACCGACGCTCTCGCCTCCCACCCTCTCGTGACCGTGGTGCGGGAGGAGATCACGGGCCTGCCGCCCGAAAGCTGGGGCAGCGTCATCGTCGCCACCGGCCCGCTCACCGCTCCCGCTCTCGCGGAGGCGATCCGCGCCCGCACCGGCGAGGAGAGCCTCGCCTTCTTCGACGCGATCGCCCCGATCGTGCACCGCGACAGCATCGACCTTGACATCGCCTGGATGCAGTCCCGCTACGACAAGGGTGGGGGGGCCGACTACATCAACTGCCCGATGGAGCGCGACGAGTACGAAGCCTTCGTCGCCGCCCTGCTCGCCGCCGAGAAGACGAGCTTCAAGGAGTGGGAGCGCACCACCCCCTATTTCGACGGCTGCCTGCCGATCGAGGTGATGGCCGAACGGGGGCTCGAGACGCTGCGCTGGGGGCCGATGAAGCCGGTCGGGTTGCGCAACCCGCGCACCGGCCGCCGGCCGTGGGCCGTGGTGCAGCTCAGGCAGGACAATGCGCTCGGCACGCTGTGGAACATGGTCGGCTTCCAGACCAAGCTGAAACATGCCGAGCAGGTGCGCGTCTTCCGAACCATTCCCGGCCTGCAACGCGCGGAGTTCGCGCGGCTGGGCGGCATGCACCGCAACACCTTCCTCAACTCCCCCCGCGTGCTCGACCGGCTGCTGAGGCTTAAGGCCGCGCCGTGGCTTCGTTTCGCCGGGCAGATCACCGGCGTGGAGGGCTATGTCGAGAGTGCGGCGATCGGCCTGCTCGCCGGCCGCTTCGCCGCCGCCGAGGCGAAGGGCGAGGCGCCCATCCCCCCGCCGCCCGAGACGGCGATGGGCGCGCTGCTTGCCCACATCACCGGGGGCGCGGACGCCGAAACGTTCCAGCCCATGAACATCAACTTCGGCCTCTTTCCGCCATTGCCGGACGGACCGAAAGGGCGGGAGCGGAAGCGCGCCTATTGCGAGCGTGCGCTCGCCGCCGCCGATGCCTGGGCGGGGCGGCCGCACGTGCTGCCCGCGCCGCGCGAGGCGGCCTGACCCGCGAACGGACGCGGCGGAGAGACGCCGGGCTTCGACCGACCCGATCAGATCCTCCCGGTGAACGCGGCGCGGAACACCGCCCACTGCGCCCCGAGACGCGGCCCCTCGACCCGCGGGTCGGCCAGATCGTTGTCGAACCGTGCGAGGCGCCCCAGAACCCGCGCGGCAAGCACGGCCGGCAGAAGCACGGGCAGGGCCGCCCGAGCCGGCCGCGCCTGCCGCATCAGCCTCACGTGGTCCGCCGCCATCTCCGCGATCGCGCTCGCGACACGTCGCGCCGGTTCGGGCAGAGGCGAGCGCGCGAAATCAGCCACCCTTGCGCCTGCATCTTGCAGAAGCGCGCGCGGCAGCATCGTCCGCCCGCGCAGGGCGAGAGCGCGGGCATTGCGCAGGCTGCCCACAAGCGCCGCCGCCGTTCCCGCGTGCTTCGCCGCCGTTCGGCTCGCCGCGTCGGTGACGCAGAGCGCATCGAGCGCGATTCGCATCAGCCCCCCCGCCGAGGCGGCGGCATAGGCCTCGAGCGCGAGCGGGTCGGGCACGCCGGCTTCGTCGAGTTCGAGCTCGCGCGCGGTGATCACCGCGTCGAACAGCGACGGATCAAGCCCGCGCGCGGCGACAAGACGCGCGAGCGGCTCGGCAACCGGATGCCGACGCGTTCGCCCGCGTGCGCCCTCCTCGACCACCTCGCGCCACCACTGCAGCCGCAGCATGCCAAGCCCAGGCTGGGTGACCGAGAAGGCAATGCGCGCGAGCTCGGCGTTGAAGGCGTAGAGGACGGCGAGCGTCTCGCGCGCCGGCGCGGGCGAAGCGAGCACGCAGAGGAAACGATCCGGATCCGCCTCGCGCAGGGAGGCGATGAGAGGGGAGAGGTCGCTCACCCGACACCAGATGGGCAGAGCGGAGCGCAGGCGCCAGCGGCGTGGTTGACGTCGCGTCCGCCCCCGCCTAGGTCAGGGCCACTCGCCGACGTGACAACAAACACCGGAGAGAGCCCTCATGGCCTTCACTCTTCCCTCCCTCCCCTACTCCCACGATGCGCTCGCCGCCTTCGGCATGTGCCAGGAGACGCTCGAGCTGCACCACGGCAAGCACCACCAGGCCTATGTCACGGCGCTCAACGGCTTCGTCGAGAAGGACCCCTCTCTTCAGGGCAAGACGCTCGACGAGATCGTGCGGATGTCATACGGCAAGCCGGAGATGGCGGGCGTGTTCAACAACGCCGGCCAGCACTGGAACCACAACCTCTTCTGGCCCTGCATGAAGCCGAATGGCGGCGGCGCGATGCCGCCCCGGCTCGAGGCGAAGATCGTCTCCGATTTCGGCTCGGTCGACGCCTTCAAGGAGGCGTTCAAGCAGGCCGGGGTCACCCAGTTCGGCTCGGGCTGGGCGTGGCTCGTCGTCGGCCGCGACGGGAAGCTTGCCACGACCAAGACGGCGAACGGCTCCAACCCGCTGGCGGAAGGCACGGGCACGCCGATCCTCGGCGTCGATGTCTGGGAGCACAGCTACTATCTCGACTTCCGCAACCGCCGCCCCGATTACCTCACGAACTTCCTCGAGCGGCTCGTGAACTGGGAGTATGTCGACAGCCTGCTCGCGAAGGCCTGAGCGGCGTCGCCGCCGGGCACGCGGCGCCGGGCGGGTGTGGTGATCCGGGCCTCGCGGGAACGGGGCGGGGTCGCGCGATCCCGCCCCTTTCGCATCGCCGGCGCTCGCGTGTCCTGCTCCGCGATCGCGGGCTCAGCCCTGCTTCGGGGGCGCTGCCTCCCCTTGCGAGCCATCGGTGGTGGGTTTGGACTCCGCAGGCTCTGCGGCCTCCGGCTTCGCCCCCCTGCCCCGGGCCTCCCCCTTCTGCCGCGGCTCGTTGTCCTGCGCCTGGGGCTTCGGCACCTCCTCGCCCGGCTCGCGCAGCACGGTCTGGATCGTTCCCTTGACCAGCTTCACCCGCACGTCGCGCGCGATCTCGGCGATCACCTCGTCGCTATCGGGAGTGACCCGGATCACGGTCGCGACGATGCCTCCGCCCGTGACGATCCGGTCGCCGCGCTTGAGGTCGGCGAGCATCGCCCTGTGCTCCTTCGCCTTCTTCTGCTGCGGCCTGATCAGGATGAAGTAGAACACCACGAAGATCAGGACGAGCGGCAGAAGGCTCATCAGCCCGCCTGTCGGGTCGCCTCCGGCCTGGGCATAGGCGGGGGAAATCAGCATCGTCGCGCTCCGGTTCGTCGTATGTCGTCTCGGCGGAGTGGCGGGCCGCGAAACCGCCCGCCCCCGGTACGGGGCTTCCTACGCGGCCCTGGCGCGCGAGGAAAGGGGCGGTATGGCGCGACGGCGGCGGGCGGCGATCCCGGCGCCGGTCGCCCTGTTGCTTCCGGGTCGTCCGTCGCGGCTGCGCCGGTTCGCGATGGCGGGGTGACGGCCTCGATCCGGCGGGCTACACGCACGCCGCCATGAACGACTCACCACACGACCTCCCCCGCCTGCTCGCGCGGATCGCCGATGCGCTCGACCGCCTCGCGCCGCCGCCCCCTCCCCCGCCCGACCTCAGCGGCGCGGACGCCTTCGTCTGGCAGGCCGACCCGCACCACGCCGACCGCGGCACGCTCACGCCCGTGCCGGCGGTCAACGCCGTGCCGCTTTCGCTCCTGCAGGGGATCGAGCGCCAGCGCGACACACTGCTCGAGAACACGCGGCGTTTCGCGCGCGGGCTTCCCGCCAACAACGCGCTCCTGTGGGGCGCGCGTGGCATGGGCAAGTCCTCGCTCGTGAAGGCGGTGCATGTCGCGGTGAACGCCGAGACCCGCGAGTTGGGCGGGCTCGCGCTGATCGAGATCCATCGCGAGGACATCCGCACCCTTCCCGCCCTGCTGAGGCTCCTGCGCGGCCTGCCGCGCCGGGCGCTGCTGTTCTGCGACGACCTCTCCTTCGATCCGGGCGAGACCGACTACAAGAGCCTCAAGGCCGTGCTCGAGGGCGGTGTGGAGGGAAGGCCGCCGACCGTGCTGTTCTACGCCACCTCGAACCGCCGCCACCTCCTGCCGCGCGACATGATCGACAACGAGCGCGCCTCGGCGATCAACCCGGGAGAGGCGGTCGAGGAGAAGGTGTCGCTGTCGGATCGTTTCGGGCTCTGGCTCGGCTTCCACCACTGCGACCAGTCGACCTATTTCGCCATGGTGGAGGCCTATGCCGCGGCCTACGGGCTTGCCGTCCCGCCCGAGGAGCTGCGCCGCCAGGCAGCGGAATGGTCGGTCACGCGCGGGTCGCGCTCGGGCCGCGTGGCGTGGCAGTTCGTGCAGGACCTTGCCGGGCGGCTCGGCGTGACCCTCCCCGCGTGATCCTGTCGCGCCTGCTCAGGGCGAGCGGTTCGCGATCGCCCGGTCGAGATGCGCCACCGGGTCGACGGGCCTGCCGTCGCGCCGAACCTGGAAGTGGAGCTGCGGCGTCGAGACCGCCCCGGAGGAGCCGACCACGGCGATCTGCTCGCCCGCCCGCACCGCCTGGCCCTGGCGAACCAGCACGCGCTCGGCATGGCCATAAGCCGTGACCCAGCCTCCCTCGTGGCGGATCAACACGAGATTGCCGAAGCCGCGCACCTCGTTGCCGGCATAGATCACCGTCCCGTCGGCAGCGGCGCGCACCGGCGCGCCACGCGGCGCGGCGATGTTGATCCCGTCATTGACGAGGCCACCCCCCTTCGTGCCGAAGGTAGAGATCACCTGACCGCGCACCGGCCAGACGAAGCGCCCGGGCGGAAGGCGCCGAGGCGTCGGGGCGGCGGCGGAACGGAGGGAGGGTCCCCCCGACGCATGGTCGGGGGAAGAAACTGGAGACGATGGCGGTGGCGGGGGCGGCAAGGGGAGCGAGGCCTGCTGCCCAGGCGTCGCGCCGCCAGCGCCTTCGGGCGGCGCCGCGTCCGGCGACGGCAGGGGCTCGGCGATCACTGCGCGGGCGGACGGGACGTCAGGCGCCCTCTCGTCGATACCGTGCGGCAGCACCGGCGGCGGCAAGCTGCCGGCCGGCTGGGCGCGTGCCACCGGGGAAAGGGACGGCGCGACCGGCACCGGGGGCGGCAGGGAACGCGGCACCTGCAGCACTTGGCCGGGGTGGATCCGGTAGGGTGGGGCGAGGCCGTTGGCGGACGCGAGGGCCTGGAGCGTGACACCTTGGGCACGCGCGATGCCGAGCAGCGTGTCCCCCCTCCGGACCACGACGGTGACCGGCTCCGGCGCCCGTGTCGGCAGGTTGGGTGGAGGCTCGCTCGCGCAGGCGGCGACCAGCCCGAGCGCGAGGAGCCACGCTCCGCTTCGTCCTGGGAAGGCGCACGGGCCCGGGCGACGTGGCGTCTTCATCCCACGCAGCCTTAGCGTGCTCTCACATCGCGACGCAATCTCGTCGTCGTCGGGCGGGTTTCCCAGCGTCTTCGGTGTTGCATCCGTGCCGCAGGCGTGACCAGCGGTCGCAGGCGGGCGCGTCAGAGGCGCGGCAGCCTCGACTCCTCGCCGCTGTCATCGGCGACACCGGGCAGAAGCGGAACGAAGCGCACGGCGGCCAGCTGCTCGCGGTCGTAGCGGTCACCCTGCCGGGTGATCCGCCACAGATGCTGGCTGTCGGCCGTCTTCCCCATCGGGATGACCATGATCCCGCTCTCGGGCGAGAGCTGGTCGAGCAGGGCTTTGGGCGCCTCCGCCGGCGCGGCGGTGACGATGATCCGGTCGAACGGCGCGAGCTCGGGCCAGCCCTGCATGCCATCGCCCGCGCGGAAGACGATGTTGGTGAAGCCGAGCTCCTTGAGGATCGCCTCGGCGCGGGCAAGCAGGGCCGGGTGGCGCTCGATCGTGTAGAGGCGCCGGCAGAGCCGCGCGAGCACAGCCGCCTGGTAGCCCGAGCCGGTGCCGATCTCGAGCACGCGGTGCCGCTTCGAGACGCGCAGCGCCTCGGTCATCATCGCCACCACCCGCGGCTGGCTGATCGTCTGCCCGAGACCGATCGGGAGCGCGATGTCCTCCCACGCCTGGTCGCGGAACGTCTCGGGCACGAACCGCTCGCGCGGCACGCTCTCGATCGCGCCAAGGACGGCCGCATCGGTGATGCCGGCCGAGCGCAAGGCGAGCACGAGGCGGATGCGGTTGGCGTCGGTCGGCATCGCCCGCCCTCCCCTCTCAGGCGAAGGCCGCGCGGAGCTCGGGCAGGGCGGCGCGCGCGGTGACGTCGATCGTCACCGGCGTGATCGCGATCGCGCCCTGGTTGATCGCCGAGAGGTCCGAGCCGCGCGTCTGCCTCTCCTCCTTCGAGTAGTCGAGGATCCACCAATAGGGGCGGCCCTCCGGGTCGAGCCGCTTCTCGAGCCTCAGCCCCTCCTTCCGCCGCCCCTGATGAGCCACGCGGATCCCGCTCACCGCCCCGTGCGGCAGGTCCGGGATGTTGACGTTGATGAGCGTCGCCTCCGGCCAGGAGAACCCGGCGAGGGTGCGCAGGATGCCCGGCAGCCAGCGCACGCAGGTCTCCCAGCGCGGAGCCCTCGCCACTGTCCCGTTTCGTGGCAGATCAAGGCTGATCGCGACCGCTCGGTGCCCGAGCAGGCAGGCCTCCATCGCCGCGGCGACCGTGCCGGAATAGCCGATGTCCTCGCCGAGATTGGCGCCCATGTTGATGCCGGAGAGCACGAGATCCGGCCCCCGCCCGCCCAGCACCTCGTGCACGCCGAGGAGAACGCAGTCGGTCGGCGTGCCGTCGACAGAGAAGCGACGCGGCGCAATCCGGGTGAGCCGCAGCGGCCGGCGTATCGTGAGCGCGTGGCTGACGGCCGATTGTTGCGTCTCAGGGGCGACCGTCCAGACCTCGCGCGCAAGCCCGCGTGCGATCCGCTCGAGCACACGCAGGCCCGCAGCACCGATCCCGTCGTCATTCGTGACGAGGATGCGGGCGGACGCGAGATCGGCGACCGGGCCGAGAGCGGTCATGCCGGGCCGATTCGCGACATCCCGCCCATGTAGGGCCGGAGCACGTCGGGGATCGTGATCGACCCGTCCTCCTCCTGGTAGTTCTCCATCACCGCGATCAGCGCGCGCCCCACCGCGATGCCGGAGCCGTTCAGCGTGTGTACGAAGCGCGTGCCCTTGCGCCCGGCGGCGCGGCAGCGCGCGTCCATGCGCCGTGCCTGGAAGTCGCGGCAGTTTGAGCAGGAGGAGATCTCGCGCCATGCGCCCTGCCCGGGCAGCCAGGCCTCGATGTCGAAGGTGCGCGCAGCGCCGAAGCCGAGGTCGCCCGCGCAGAGATCGACCACGCGATAGGGAATGCCGAGGGCCTGAAGCACCGCTTCGGCGCAGGCGGTCATGCGCGCATGTTCCGCCTCGCTGTCCTCGGGCCGGGTGATCGAGACGAGCTCGACCTTCATGAACTGGTGCTGGCGCAGCATCCCGCGCGTGTCGCGCCCCGCCGCCCCCGCCTCCGAGCGGAAACACGGCGTGAGCGCGGTGACGCGCAGGGGAAGCTCGGCCTCGTCGAGCACGCTTTCGCGCACGAGATTGGTCAACGGCACCTCTGCCGTAGGGATCAGCCAGCGGCCATCGGTGGTTCGGAACAGGTCGTCGGCGAATTTCGGCAGCTGATTGGTGCCGAAGACGGCGGCCTCGCGGACGAGCAGAGGCGGCGAGACCTCGATGTAGCCGCCCTGCCCCGTCTGCAGGTCGAGCATGAACTGGCCGAGCGCGCGCTCAAGCCTCGCGAGCGGGCCCTTGAGAACCGTGAAGCGCGCGCCCGCGATCCGCCCCGCCGTCTCGAAATCCATCAGGCCGAGCCGCTCGCCGAGCTCGAAATGCTGCAACGGTGTCCAGGAGAAGGCGCGCGGCGTGCCCCAGCGCCGGAGCTCGACATTGTCCGCCTCCCCCGACCCGTCCGGAACCTCGGGGTCGGGCAGGTTGGGAAGTGCGGCGAGAGCGGCGTCGAGCTCGGCGCCGAGACGCTGCGCCTCTTCCTCCTCGCGCGCGATCGCCTCGCCCATGGCGGCGGCTTCCGCGAGCAGCGGGGCGGCATCCTCGCCCCTCGCCTTGGCCTCGCCGATACGCTTCGAGAGCGCGTTGCGCGCCGCCTGCATCTGCTCGAAGGCGGCAAGGCTCGCGCGCCGGCGCTGGTCGAGCGCGAGCAGCCCGGCCGAGACAGGGGAGAGGCCACGGCGCGCGAGCGCGGCATCGAAGCCTGCGGCATCCTCGCGGATCCTGCGGATGTTATGCATGTCGGAACGGTCCGGTCAGGTGGCGGCCGCCTGCTGGTCGCGTTTGCGCAGAAGCTTCGCCGCGAGGATCGAGCCTTCGTAGAGCAGGATCAGCGGCAGCGCGAGCCCGACCTGGCTGATCACGTCAGGCGGGGTGATGATGGCGGCGAGCACGAACATGCCAACGATGGCGTAGCGACGCTTCGAGGCCATCGCCTCGGGCGTGATGATGCCGACGCGCGCAAGCAGCACGAGGCCAACCGGCATCAGGAAGGCGAAGCCGAAGGCGAAGATGAGCCGCATCACGAGAGAGAGGTATTCGTTGACCTTCGCCTCGAGCTGGATCGGCAACTCGCCAGGGCCCGCCGGGCTCTCGAAGGAGAGGAAGAAACGCCACGCTGCCGGAATGACGAAGTAGTAGCAGAAGGCCGCACCGGCGGTGAAGAAGAACGGGGTGGCGATCAGGAACGGGGCGACAGCGCGCTTCTCGCTCCGGTAGAGCCCGGGCGCGACGAACAGCCATAGCTGCGTCGCCCACCAGGGGAAGCTGATCATCAAGCCTCCCCAGAGAGCGACCTTGAGATAGGTGAAGAACGCCTCGTAGAGGGCGGTGAAGATCATCCGCCGCTCCGCCCCCGTGGTCTCCTGCAGGATCGTGGCGAGCGGGGCGGCGAGGAAGCCATAGATCTCTTTCGAGAAGACATAACAGAGGATGAAGGCGAGCACGAAGCCGCCGAGCGAGAGGAGGATGCGCTGCCGGAGCTCGAGCAGGTGGTCGAGCAGCGGCATCGGCTTGTCGTCGATTGTGTCCTCTTCCGGGCGCATGGGCCGTGCTCAGACCGGGTCGCGCGCCTGGGCAGGAGCGGCAAGGGAGGCGGGAGGGAGCGTCCCGGGCGGAACGAACGGGGGAGGCCCTTCGGCGACCAAGGGAGAAGCGGCTGGCGGAGGTGTCGTCGACGTGGAGTCGGCGGACGCGGCCGACGCGGCTGGCGGAGGGGCCTCAGCGGGCGCCGGCGTCGCGCTCCAGCTTGCCGTTCCGTAGGAGGATCCTGCGGCATCGGCGAACGGGTCCTTGAACGCGTCCCTCAGATCCTGCTCGTCGATCTGCCGCTCGACGTCGCGCTTCATGTCGTAGATGCCGGTGCGCACCTCGTCGATCTGGCGCTTCACCTCGTCGAGCTTGCTCTCGCGCATCATCTCGTCGACGTGAACCTGGAACTCGCCCGCCATCCGCCGCGCCTTGCGGATGAAGTCGGCAACCCCGCGGATGGCGTGCGGAAGGTCCTTCGGCCCGATCACTACCAGGGCGACGAGCAGGATCAGCGCGATTTCCGACCAGGCGAGATCGAACATGCCTTTCTCTCGGCCGCCGCGCGCGCGGTGGCAAGCCCCTAGTGCCGGAGCCCGCCCCGCTCGCCGGGCGAGGGCTCGTCGAAGGGCGCGTCCTCAGCCGCCGCGGTGCGCTTTGCGGCGAGATGGCCGCGCAGGTCGCGCAAGCCGCGCCCGAGCTCAGCGCCGAGAGCGGGCAGCTTGCGGCTTCCGAACAGCAGGAGCAGCACGAGGGCGACCAAGACGATCTGCCAGATGCCGATGCTCATCTCGTTCCCCCACCTTGCCCCGGCATTCTTGCCGCCCTCACCTCTGCCGTCGGGCACAGCCCGCCAGATTGCCAGAGCGTCCCGTTCGCGGCAACGAGGCCCTCACGCCGCTTCCCCAGCGCCGAAGACATAGGCGCGCGTCGGGTCGAGCGCCACCGCCACCTCGGAGTCCCGCGCTGGTAGGTATTCGCCAGGGATTCGCGCATGGACATGAACCTCGGACCCGCCCTCGCGAACCGACAGATGCACCATCGAGGTTCGGCCCAAGAGCCGTGCCGCCTCCACACGCGCGCGAGCGTGGCAGGCCTCTCCCTCGGCAAGCGGCAGAAGGCGGATCGCCTCGGGGCGGATCAGGACCTCGACGCGCTCGCCCTCACGCCGGCCGAGCGCTGGAACGGGGCCAAACGGTGTTGCCACCATGCCGAGCCGCACCTGTCCCGAGAGTCGGATCACCTCGCCGAGGAAAGTTGCGATGAAGGGGGTGGCGGGGTGGAGATAGATCTCGGCGGGTGGCCCTTCCTGCTCGATCACGCCGCGGTGCAGGATGGCCATGCGGTCGGCCATGAACATGGCCTCTTCCGCATCGTGGGTGACCATCAGCACGGCGATCCCCTCCTCTTGCAGCACATGCAGGTTATCGTCGCGCACCCGGTCACGCAGACGCGCATCGAGCCCGGAGAACGGCTCGTCGAGCAGAAGCACCTTCGGCCGTGGCGCGAGCGCGCGGGCAAGCGCCACACGCTGCTGCTGCCCGCCAGAAAGGGTGTGGGGCATCGCGTCTGCGAACCGCTCCATCTGCACGCGCGCGAGCATCTCCATCGCCCGGGCGCGACGCTCCGCCGAGCGAAGCCGCCGCAAGCCGAAGGCGACGTTCTCGAGCACCGAAAGATGGGGAAACAGAGCGAAGTCCTGGAACAGGAGGCCGACGCCACGCTCCTCGGGGGGCACCTCACGCCCCGGCTCCGCGACGACCCGCCCGCCGACCAGCACCCGGCCGTGTTGCAGCGGGGTGAGGCCGGCGGCGATCCGAAGCAGCGTCGTCTTGCCGTCCCCTGACGGCCCGAGCAGGCAGACGATCTCGCCCGGTGCGACGTGGAGGGAGATCCCCTTGAGCACCTCCGTCGCGCCGAAGCGGTGGTGGATATCCTCGAGCCTGAGCGTCATCAGCCGCGCACCTTCCATGCAGTCTCGCCGCCGTTCGGGTCAAGCGGCGGCGGCCTCTCCTCCTCGACCTCCCCGCCCCCGGGCGAAAGCGGCTCCTCGGGCGAGCGTTCAGGCGAGGCGGGCGGCAGCGGGTCAAGAAGGCCGGCGGCCTTCAGCTCCTCGAGCTTCGGCAGATCCTTGAGCGAGGCGAGGCCGAAATGCGCAAGGAACGTCGCGGTGGTGCCCCAGGTCGCCGGGCGGCCTGGGGTCTCCCGTCGCCCCTTCGGCTCGATCAAGCCCGCCTCGAGGAGCGAATCGAGCGTTCCCTGGCTCAACCCCACACCGCGGATGTCCTCGATCTCGGCCCGTGTGATCGGCTGGTGGTAGGCGATGATGGCGAGCGCCTCAACGGCTGCGCGCGAGAGCCTCCGTGGCACCTCGAAGCGTCGGCGCAGGAGCGGCGCGAGGTCGGGCGCGGTGCGCATCTGCCACCCCCCCGCCACCGCCACCACCTCGACCCCTCTCCCCGCGAGACTCTCGGCGAGAGCGGCGATCACGGCGGCGGCGGGAACGCCCGCGGGAAGGAGCGAGGCGAGCGCCTCTTCCGTCACCGGTTCGGCCGCGGCGAAAAGGAGCGCCTCGGCAAGCCGGACGTGATCGGCGCCGACCGCGGGCGCCGACAGCGGAAGCTCGTCGGCGCAACCGTTCTCGTGTTCGCTCGGCGTGCTCATGCCTCCTCAGCGGCCGCGCCATCGGGCTCTGCCCGTGCTGGCTTCACATAGATGGGTCCGAAGGGCTGGTCCTGCCGCAGCGCCACGGTGCCTGCCTTGGCGAGTTCGAGCCCGGCGACGAGCATCGAGGCCATCGCCGCCCGCAGGGGCAGGCCGCGCGCGAGCCCCTCGGGCAGGAAACTCGACAGAACCGCCCAGCCGGGCACGCGCCCGACCAGACGCGCAAGCCGCTGCATGGCCTCCTCGACGGAGAGGAGGTCGAGCGGAGGCGGGGCGTAGCTCCGTGCCGAGAGGGACCGCCGCCGCGCCGCCGCATACGCCGCGATCAGCTGCGACAGGGTGAGCCGTATTCCCCCCGGCACGCGTTCGACCAGAGCCTCTGGAGCACCGCGCGGCCAGACGTCGACGCCAAGCCGCTCGCGCGCCATCAGCGCCGCCCCCGCCTCGCGCATCGCCTCGAGGCGTCGTAGCCGCAAGGCCAGGGCCTCGGCCGCCGCCTCGGGCGACGGCTCGTCCTCGGACCGCTCGGCGGGGGGGATGAGAAGCCGCGACTTCAGATAGGCGAGCCAGGCGGCCATCACCAGAAGGTCGGCGGCGAGCTCGAGATCAAGCGCGCGGGCGCGGGCGATCCAGGCGAGATACTGCTCGGCAAGGGCAAGCACGGAGATACGCGCGAGATCGACCTTCTGCTCGCGGGCGAGAGCGAGCAGAAGATCAAGCGGCCCCTCGAACCCCTCGACCGCGACGGCAAGCGTGTCGCCGCCAGCCTCGCGGCGCGGCTCGTCCTCTGCGAAGGGGACCGTCGCGGCGCTCATCGCGCCTCTCTAGAACCCGGCGGCGGCGAAGACCAGCCGCCGGAAGAAGGCGAGTGGCGGCCACAGGATCGCGCCCAGAGGGTCGGAGGCGATGCCCGCCTGGCGCAACAGGGCAGGCACGAGAAAGAAGCCGAGGATGATGATCGGGAAGCCCACCGGCTCGAGCCGCGCCAGCGCCCGCGCCGGCCGCTCCGGCAACAGGCCCACAAGGATCCGCCCGCCGTCGAGCGGCGGGATCGGCAACAGGTTGAACAGCATCAGGAGAAGGTTGATCAGAACCGCGAACAGGATCAGCTGCACCGCATACTCGGCGAGCGAGCGCGGCAGGGGGTCGACAAGGTGGCCCGCCAGCGCGAACAGGAACGCGAGTACGAGGTTGATCGCCGGCCCCGCCGCGGCCACCCAGGCCATGCCGGCGCGCGGATTGCGGAAGTGGCGCGGGTCGACCGGCACGGGCTTCGCCCAGCCGAACATCACCTCGACGCGACCGATCGTCAGCATCTGGGCGGCGAACAGGATCAGCGGCACCGCGACGGTTCCCGCCGGGTCGGCGTGCCGGACAGGGTTGAGCGAGAGCCGGCCGTGCAGCCGGGCGGTCGGGTCGCCGAGGGCATTGGCCGCCCACCCGTGCGCCACCTCGTGCAGGACGATCGCGACCAGCGCCCCCGGCGCGATCACCAGGAACCCCCAGAGGATCGCCTCGATCATGCGAGCAGGGCGGCAAGCGCCCGCTCAGCACGGGCACGGTCGAAGCGTCGCGGCGAGAGGGCGGCGCGCGCGGCCGCCTTCAGCCGGCGGGCAGTGGCGGCGGAGAGCTCCGGAACCGCGGCGAGAACCGCCTCCGTGCGCGCGAGATCGCCCGGGCACTCGAGCGCGAGGTCGCAGCCGGCGGCGATCGCCGCTCGGGCAAGGGCGCCCGGCTCGCCGCCGAGCGCGCCCATGGCGAGATCGTCGGTCACGAGCACTCCGCGAAACCCGATCTTGCGCCGGATAAAGCGGATGACGGCAGGCGAGAGCGTGGCGGGGCGTGCATCGTCGAGGGCAGCATAGATGATATGGGCCGTCATCGCCCAGGGAACCAGCCCGGAGAGAGCGGCGAATGGCTTTGCATCGCGTGAGAGCAGCTTGGCCTCCGTCGCCTCGACCACGGGGAGGGCGTGGTGGCTGTCCGCGGTCGCCCGTCCGTGGCCGGGGATGTGCTTCATCACGGGCGTCACGCCCCCGGCGAGCAGGCCGCGTGCCATTGCGCGGCCGAGGCTTGCGGCAAGGCGCGGTGTGTTGCCATGCGCACGATCGCCGATCACCTCGTGCGCGCCGGGCACGGGAAGGTCGAGCACCGGAGCGCAATCGACCGTGATGCCGATCGCGAACAGATCGTCGGCGATCAGCCGCGCGTTGAGGAAGGCAGCGCGCCGGGCGGCAGCGGGGTCGCGCGCGGCGAGCGCGGCGAACACGGCGGCGGCGGGCGGATGTCGCCAGTGCGGCGGGCGAAGCCGGGCGACCCTCCCTCCCTCCTGGTCGATCAGCACCGGCGCGTCCTCGCGCCCCACGGCGCGGCGGAAGGCGGCGGTGAGGTCGAACACCTGGGCGGGGTCGACGATATTCCGGCCGAACAGGATCAGGCCGAGCGGCGGGCGGCGCCGCAACAGGCGCTCTTCGGCCGCGCCGAGCTCGGGGCCGGAGACGCCGATGATCGCTGCGCGAGGGGCCGCGGCCGCCACAAGGTCATCCCGCCGGGGCGACGAAGCAGGACCCGCCGCGGGCCCGCACCTGGTCGCAGAAGCTGCGCGCCTCCGCGTTGGTCGCGAACCCGCCCGCGCGCAGCCGGAAGAAGGGCTGGCCGTCGCGCTCCCCGCGGCTGATCGAGGGGCGGAGCGGGCCGAGCAGGTCCGGCATGCGGCGACGAAGCCGTTCCCACTCGGCTTGGGCCGCGGCCTCCGTTGGCACGGCGGCGAGCTGCACCTGGATACTGCCCGTGCCACCCGGCGGCGCCGCCGCGGCTTGGGACGACGTTGCCGGCTGGGCCGAGGGCTGGGGTGAGGGAGGCGTGACCGGGGGCGAGGAGGCGGCGGGAGGAGGCGGGGCCTGCCCGCTTCTCGGCGCCGTGCCGGCCTCCGGCTGAGCGGCGGCTCGCTCGGCCGGCGTCGCCTGCTCGCGGGGCGTCTCGCTCTCGGCGAGGGAGGCGCGCTGGGCCGGCAAGGCGGGTGGAGCGACCGGAACGGGCTTCGGCGCCTCGGGCGGCGGCAGGAGGCTCTCCACGCGCTGGCCGGTGCCTTCGCCCCCGCCGCTTCTCGGTACGGCGGCACGCGAGAGCTGGTCATAGACCGCCTTGTCGAGATTAGCGACGCGCATCCCTCCCGGGTCGTCCGGTCGGACGCGCACAGGCGTTGGGTCGGCAGAGATCAGCGGCGCCTCGTCACCGTCCTGCGGCAGGCCGCCGAGAAGCTGCATCGCCACAGCGCCCGCAAGCGACACGAGGGCAAGGCCGCCGAGCCAGAACGCCCAGCGGAAGCGCCTGCGGTCACGGCGACGCCAGGCGGGATCGGCCACCGCCGTCGCCGGTGGCTTCGCCCAGCCGCCCGCCTCCGGGATGTCGAGCTTGCCGTTCATCGCCCCTGACCGCCCATCGCCGACGCCTGATCCCCGCTCCCGTCCCGCATAGCCCTGACCGTGGCCGTTTCAGCGCATCTCCTCGACCGGCGTCACCCCGATCGTCTCGAGGCCCGAGGCGATCACCGTCGCCGTCGCCTGCACCAGCGCGAGCCGCGCCCGCGTCGGCTCCGGCGCCTCGGGCTGGATGAAGCGGAGCTCCGCCTCGTCGCGCCCGCGGTTCCAAAGGCCATGGAACGCCGCAGCCACATCATACAGATAGAACGCGAGTCGGTGCGGCTCGTACGCGACCGCCGCCTGCTCGACCACCCGCGGCCAGGCGACGAGGGTGCGGATCAGCGCGAGCTCGGCCTCGTCGGAGAGATGATCGAGCGGTGCGGCGGCGAGCGCCGCCGGGTGGACGTCAAAACCGAGACTTGCCGCATGCCGCAGCACCGACCGGCAGCGCGCATGCGCATACTGCACGTAGAACACCGGGTTGTCCTTGGTCTGCTCGCGCACTCGGTCGAGGTCGAACTCCATCTGCGCGTCCGACCGACGGGTGAGCATGATGAAGCGGACGACGTCGCGGCCAACCTCGTCGATCAGCTCGCGCAGGGTCACGAAGGTTCCGGCGCGCTTCGACATACGCACCGGCTCCCCGCCCTTCATCAGGTGCACGATCTGGCAGAGCAGGACGCGGAACGAGGCGCCCTCGTCGAGGGCGCGGACGGCCGCCTCCATGCGCTTGACATAGCCGGCATGGTCCGCGCCCCAGACCTGGACGATGCGTCGGAAGCCGCGCGCGAGCTTGTCGGCGTGGTTGGCGATGTCGTTGGCGAAGTAGGTAAAGCTGCCGTCGCTCTTGCGCAGCGGCCGGTCGATGTCGTCGCCGAAGGCCGTCGAGCGGAACAGGGTCTGCGGCCTCGGTTCCCAGTCCTCCGGCTTCTGGCCCTTCGGCGGATCAAGCACGCCCGTGTAGATGAGGCCGCGTTCCGTGAGGCGTTCCAGCGTCTCGTGCACCCGCCGCGAGGCGACCAGTTCGGCCTCCGAGACGAACACGTCATGCCGAACGCCAAGGGCGGCGAGGTCGTCGCGGATCGTCTCCATCATGGCTGCGACGGCTTCCGCGCGAACGGTTTCCATCCACACGGACGGTTCGGCGGGCCTCGCCCCCTCGCGGCACAGGGAGAGACCATGGCGCCGTGCGAGACCCTCGCCGACCGGGACGAGATACGCGCCGCGATACTGGAGCCCGCCCGGGACGAGCGCCTCGAACTCGGCCTCGGTCAGGGGGGTTCCGAGCGCCTGGAGGTAGCGCCAATAGGCCGCCCAGGCGAGCGCCTCGACCTGCGCGCCGGCGTCGTTCACGAAATACTCCCGCGTGACCGCGAAGCCGGCCTTGGCGAGCAGCCCGGCAAGCGCATCGCCCACCACGGCGCCGCGGCAATGGCCGATATGCATCGGCCCGGTCGGGTTGGCGGAGACGTATTCGACATTCACCCGCTCGCCACCGCCGATCGTGCTCGAACCGTAGTCGGCGCCCGCATGCAGGATGTCGGCAAGCCGTGCGCGCAGGAAGCCGGGCTCGAGGCTGAGATTGACGAAGCCTGGGCCCGCGACCTCGGCGCGCGCCACCGCCGGATGCTGCGCGAGCTCGGCAGCGAGGCGCTCGCCGAAGGCGCGCGGGTTCTGCCGAGTCGCCTTCGCGAGCACCAGCGCGGCGTTGGTGGCGATGTCGCCGTGCGCGGCATCGCGTGGCGGCTCGACGCCGATCGCTGCGACGAGCTCTGCCGGCACGTCCGGGGCGAGGCGGAGCACGGCCTCGCGCACGACCTCGCGGAACGTCGAGAAGATGTTCATGCACACTCCGGGCGGAGGAAGCGTGGCCCTCAGGCCGTCTCAGTCGCGCTCAGGTCGAACAGGCGGCGATGCTCGTCAAGGGCGAAGCGGTCGGTCATGCCGGCGATGTAGTCGCAGACCTGAAGCGCGGTGCGGTCCGAGCCGGGGGCCCCCGCTCCCTCCTGCCACTCGGTGGGCAGGCAGGCGGGTTCTGCGACCAAGGCGGCGAAGAGCTCGCGGACCACGCGGCGCGCCTTCAGCGTCATGCGGTTGACCCGGAAATGCCGGTACATGCGGGCGACCAAGAACGCCTTGATCACGCGCACCGCCTCCGCCCCCGATGGCGAGAAGGCGACCACGGGGGCGCCGAGCCGGCGGATGGCATCCGAATCGCGCGGCGCGGCCGCCTCGAGCCGCGACGCGGTCTCGGCCACGAGGTCGCGCACCAGCCGGTCGATCAGCCGGCGGATCGTCTCGTGGTGCAGCCGCGGCGGGGCGAGTCCGGGCCAATCTGCCTCCGCCGCCGCGACCGCTTCCCCGACGAGCGGCAGGGTGCGGACCTCGGCGAGCGTGAACAGCCCCGCGCGAAGCCCGTCATCGAGGTCATGGGTGACGTAGGCGAGATCGTCGGCAAGTGCGGCCACCTGCGCCTCGGCCGAGGCGTGGCTTGCGAGGTCGAGGTCGAAGCGGGCGGCGAAGGCGGCGACATAGGCCGGCGGGTCGGTGACCGGCCCGTTGTGCTTGACCAGCCCCTCGAGCGTCTCCCAGGTGAGGTTGAGACCGTCGAAGGCAGCGTAGCGACGCTCGAGCAGGGTGACGACGCGCAGCGCCTGGGCGTTGTGGTCGAAGCCGCCGAAGGGCTGCATCGCGGCGTTCAGCGCCTCCTCCCCGGCATGGCCGAAGGGGGGGTGGCCGAGGTCATGGGCGAGCGCGAGCGCCTCGGCGAGATCCTCGTTGAGACGCAACAGGCGGGCGATGCTGCGCGCGATCTGGGCCACTTCGAGCGAGTGGGTTAGACGCGTGCGGTAGTGGTCGCCTTCCGCGGCGACGAAGACCTGCGTCTTGTGCTTGAGGCGCCGGAAGGCGGTCGAGTGCACGATCCGGTCACGGTCGCGCTGGAACGGCCCGCGTGTTCCCGAGCAGGGTTCAGCGACAAGGCGGCCGCGCGTACGGTCATGCGGCACCGCATAGGCAGCGAGCGGATGCGGATAGTTGGCCGAGTCGGGCATCCGTGGCAGGGTGCGCCCGTGCGGCCCTCCGCCGCAACCGTCGAGGTTTGACATCAGGGCGGCGGACGCCGATCTTGTTGCGAGAGGTTCGCAGATGGATCACGCCGCTCCTGCCCCTGCCCCCGCGACGGCCGCACCGGCCGCCTCGGCGCGCGAGGTTCGTCTCTCGCCTGCCGCGGCGCGGCGCGTGGCGGAGATCGTCGCGCAGGAAGGCAACCCCGCTCTGATGCTTCGCCTCACCGTCTCGGGCGGTGGCTGCTCGGGGTTCCAGTATGGGTTCTCGCTCGATACGGCCGTCCATAAGGACGACCGGGTGTTCGACGCTGGCATCGCACGGCTCGTGGTCGACGAGACCTCGCTCGAGCTCCTCGGCGGCGCAGAGGTCGACTACGAGGACGGGCTGATGGCCTCGCACTTCACGGTGCGAAACCCGAACGCCACATCCTCCTGCGGCTGCGGGAGCTCCTTCTCGGTCGGCTGAACCGACGTTGGGTCAGCGCCGGTTGGTCATGAACCGGCCGGAGCAGGCGGGGCTTTCCCACTCTCCCCAGCCCACGCGCCACTGAAGACGGCCGCGCAGGACGAGACCGTCGCTGCCGCCGATCCGCATCACGAGCGTGCCATCGGGGCCGACACTTCCCGTGACCGGCCTGATGCCCCCCGCGCCGCTGAACCTGCCCGAGATCTGCCCGCCCGAGATGGTGTAGTCACCGGCGAAGCCGCGCCCGCAGGGACCCTGGTCGGTCACGACATCGATCACCCACGCGCCGTCGAACGCACCGTGCCCGGAGCCGCCCATCTGCGCCGAGGCCACGCCAACCGAAGCAATCGTGATGACGGCGACGGCCGCGATCAGCCCCTTCATCGCACGTGATCTCCCGTGGCAGGCAGCGTAAAGCAAACGGGGGTAAGGGCGGAACCCATGCCCAACCTGCTCCCGGCCGCGGGCCTCCTCACTCTCCGGACCGCCGGCCCGCCACGGCATCGCGCAGCCGGGCCCGCTCCGATCAGGCTCCGGGCCGGAGAGCGAGCGCATGGGTCGCAAACGGGTCGCCGGCGATCGGGACGAAGCCGAGAGCGAGATACATCGCCGCCGCCGCGGCATGATCGGGCCCAAGCCGGACGCGGATGAGCCGGAAATGCTCCTCCGCCCCGGCAAGCGCCGCGCGGGCTAGCATCGGCCCAATCCCCTTTCCCCGCATCTCGGGGCGCACATAGAGGTGCCGCAGTCGGCCGACCGTCGGGTCGTTCGAATGCGGGTCGCGCCCGCGCGCGACGAGCCCCGCGAGCGTGTCGCCGACCCAGGCCGCGAGCACGACCTCGCCGGGGCGGTCGAACCGGGTGATGCCGGCATGCCAGTCGGCCAGCATCCGGTCGAGGAAGTGGTGACCTTCCGCGCGCGCCGCCGCTGCGAGAGCGGCGAAGGCCTCGCCGTCGATGTCGGCGAAGGGGCGGATCGCGGCGTCGGTCACCGAGGCTCCGCTGCGACCTCGACTACCCGCCCGGCGGAGAGGGCGAGCAGGCGCTCGGGGGTGGTCTCGAACACATGCGCCGGGCTTCCCGCCGCCGCCCAGACGCGGCTGAGCGCCATCACCCGCGCGTCGATCAGCACGAGAGGTGGGGTGAGATGTGCGAGAGGCGCCACACCGCCGATCGCGAAGCCCGTCACCTCGCGCACCCAGCGCCCCTCGGCCCGTTCGATCGGGGCGCCGAGGATCGCAGCGAGGCGGTCGAGATCGACGCGATCGGCGCCGGAGACGATCACGAGCACGGGCCGGGCCGACCCCTTCTGCCGGAACACGAGGCTTTTTGCGATCTCGCCGACGGAACACCCCACCGCCCGTGCGGCATCCTCGGCGGTGCGCGTGCCTTCCGGGAAGGCGCGGATCGTGTCCGGGTGCCCCGCGGCGGCGAGCGCGGCCCGCACGCGCGCGACCGAGCCGCCCTCCTGAGGCGACGCCACCGGCCCGGGGGCCGGGCGCGGCTTGGGCTCAGCCATTGCCGTTCGCCGCGACCCGGTCATCGGCATGCACGCCGAGGGTCTTGAGCTTGCGGTGCAGCGCGCTGCGCTCCATGCCGACGAAGCTTGCGGTGCGGCTGATATTGCCGGAGAAACGGTTGAGCTGGGCGAGCAGATACTGCCGCTCGAACAGCTCCCGCGCCTCGCGCAACGGCAGGGCCATGATCTCGGCCGACTTGTCCCAGCGCAGAACGGTGGGCGCGGCGGCGCCGATGTCGGGCGGCAGGTGCTCGGCGCGGATCGGCTCGCGCGGCTCGCCGGGAGCCATGATCAGGAGCCAGTCCATAAGGTTCCGCAGCTGGCGGACATTGCCTGGCCAGTCATAGGTCTGCAAAACCGCGAGCGCGTCCTCGGAGAGGTCGCGCAAGGGCAGGCCGGAGCTCTCGGCGGAGCGGGCGAGGAAGTGGCGCGCGAGCGCGGGGATGTCCTCGCGACGCTCGCGCAGCGCGGGCACCCGAAGCGGCACGACGTTGAGCCGGTAGAACAGGTCCTCGCGGAACCGGCCGGCCTGGATCTCGGCGCCGAGGTCGCGGTTGGTGGTCGCGATCACCCGCACGTCGACCTTGACGCGCGTCGCCCCGCCGATGCGCTCAAAGGCCTGGTCCTGCAGCACGCGCACGATCTTGCCCTGGGTCTCGAGCGGCATGTCGGCCACCTCGTCGAGCAGGAGCGTGCCGCCATGGGCATGTTCGAGCGTGCCGGCGCGACGTGGGCTCGTGAGCGGATCCGCCCCTGCCTCGACGCCGAACAGCTCGTCCTCGAGCCGGGCCGGGTTAAGGGTGGCGCAGTTCAGCACCATGAACGGCCCGTTCGCGCGGCGCGAGCGGATGTGCAGCATGCGCGCGACCACCTCCTTCCCGGCTCCAGCGGGGCCGGTGATGAGCACGCGCGAGCCGGTGGGCGCGACCTTTTCCACGGCCGAGCGGAGCTCGCGGATCTGCGGGCTCGTGCCGATCAGCTCGGTCTCGGCGCCGGCGCGCAGCCTCAGTTCGCTGTTCTCGCGCTGCAGCTGCGCTGCCTCGATCGCGCGGCGGACGACGAGCAGAAGCCGGTCGGCCTTGAAGGGCTTCTCGATGAAGTCGTAGGCGCCCTGCTGGATCGCCTGCACCGCGGTCTCGATCGTGCCGTGGCCGGAGATCATCACCACCGGCACTTGCGGCTCCTCGCGGTGCAGCACCTCGAGGATGCCGAGCCCGTCGAGGCGGGAGCCCTGCAGCCAGACATCGAGCACCACGAGCGAGGGTCGGCGGGCGCGGAACGCGGCGATCGCCGAGTCGCTGTCGGCCGCCTCGCGCGTCTCGTAGCCCTCGTCGCGGAGGATGCCGGTCACCAGCATCCGGATGTCGGGCTCGTCATCGACGATCAGGATGTCATGCGCCATGCGCCGCCTTCTGCATCCCCGCCTCGACCGACGGCACGGGCTCGGCCGCCGGGACGGCGAGCGGCAGCGACAGGGTGACGCGCGCTCCGGGCTTGCCGTCCGGCCGGTCCGACAGCTCGAGCCGGCCCAAATGGTCTTCCATGATCTTCTTCACGATCGCAAGGCCGAGCCCGGTTCCCTTGGTTTTCCGCGTCACATAGGGCTCGGTGAGCGACTCGCGCCCCTCCGCCGGCAGGCCTTCGCCGTCATCCTCGACCGTGATCTCGGCCCAACCATCGCGGGCGGCGAGCGCGACCCTGATCTGCCCCGCCCCCGGCCGCGCCGCCACCGCGTCGATTGCGTTCTGCAACAGGTTGGTCACCGCCTGGCCGATCAGCCGGCGGTCACACTGCGCCACCGGCGCCGGCTCCTCGACCGCGAGCTCGAACGCGAGCTCGGGGTGGGCGTTGCGCTGCAGGAACACGGCTTGGCGGACGATCTCGCCGAGATCCTCCTGCCGCAGAACTGGCTGCGGCATGCGCGCGAAGGCGGAGAACTCGTCCACCATCCGGCCGATGTCGCCGACCTGCCGGACGATGGTTTCGGTACAGATACGGAATGTCTCGGGATCGGACTGGATTTCGGGAAGGTATTTCCGCTTCAGCCGCTCGGCGGAAAGCTGGATCGGCGTGAGCGGGTTCTTGATCTCGTGCGCGATCCGGCGCGCCACGTCGGCCCATGCCGCCTGGCGCTGCGCGGCGACCAGAGCGGTGACGTCGTCGAAGGTGACGACGAAGCCCCTGATCCTGTCCTCCGCCCGCTCAGCATCGATCCGGAGCACGAGCGTCCGCCGCGACGCGGCAGGCCCGATCCTGACCTCCATCCCGGCCGTGCCGCGGGGGCTTGCGGCAGCGCGTTCAAGCGCCGGCGCGAACTCGGGCACGACATCGGCGAGCCGCTCGCCGAGATGGGCGACGAGATCGACCCCGAGCAACTCAGAGGCGGAGCGGTTGGGCAGGTTGATCCTCCCCTCCCCGTCGAGGCCGATCACGCCGGCCGAGACGCCAGCGAGCACGCCTTCGGTGAAACGCCGGCGTTCGTCGATCTGGCGGTAGGCGTCCATCAGCTCGTCGCGGTTGGCCGAGAGCTGGCCGATCATCCGGTTGAAAGCGCGCGCGAGCACGCCGATCTCGTCGTCCGAGTGGCGCTCCGGCACGCGCACCGCGAGGTCGCCCGCGCGCACGCGCTCGGCGGCGAAGACGAGCGAGGAGATCGGGCGCGCGAGCTGGCCCGCGATGACGAGCCCGACCAGGACCGCGGCGAACAGGATCAGAAGAGCGACCACGGAGAAGATCAGCGCGAACGTGATCTGGAGCCCCGACCGGCTCGCCTCGAGCCGTCGATACTCGGCCACTGCCTGTTCGGTCCGTTCCATGTGGCCGAGCACGTCGGCGTCGACGGGCCGGCCGACGAGCAGCATCAGCGGGCCCGGAAGGTCGAGGGCGACGACCGCCCGCACCCTGTCCTGGCCGGTCGGTTCGAGCAGTGCCACCTCGCCGGTGCGGGCGAAGTCGATCGCCCAGCCGGGGACGGTGTCGCCTACCGGCGGAACGAGCAGGCCGGCGGTCGCGACGGGCCGGCCGGTCGCGGGGTTGAACACAACCGCCTCGGTCAGGCCGCGGAAGGCGATCTGCCGCTCGAGCAGGAGCGAAAAGACGGTCGGCCCCTGGGTGAGCAGCACCGGCGCGGCGCGGTTGATGTCATTGGCCATCGCGAGCGCATCGGCGCGGATCGTGCGCTGGTGTTCCTCGAGATAGGCCTTGGAGGCGGCGAGGCTCTCCTCGAGAGCGGTGCGGACGCGCTGGTTGAACCAGTTCTCGAGGCCGCGGTTGAAGAAGGCCGCCGAGAACACCGTGACGATGATCGTCGGCGTCACCGCGACGAGGCCGAACAGGAGCACGAGCCGGACATGCAGACGGGAGCCCGCCGAGCCGCGGCGACGCTCCACCCACACGCGCACGACCCGAACCGCAAGCACAGCGGCGAGGATCAGGAGCAGGGCGAGGTTGACGTTGACGAGCCAGAGGATCGAGCCGGGGGGAAGGCCGAGTGCGCCGGTTCCGGTGACGGCGGCGAAGGTGACGACACCGGCCGCGATCGCCGCAAGCGCGATGCCGAGGGTGAGCCACCGCCCGGCGCGGCCGACCACAACCCAGTCGAGCGCGCGCCTGAGCGCGCCGCGCCGCGCGGCAGCACCTTCGGCCGCATCGAGCTTCTCGGCCATCGCTCCCGCGGCCATCGCCGCGCTCAGCCGAGGCCTCGGATCACCGGAATCTCGAGCTCGCGGATCTTCTTGCGCAGCGTGTTCCGGTTGAGCCCGAGCACGCGCGCCGCCCGGATCTGGTTGCCGCGCGTGGCGGCGAGGGTGAGCTGGATCAGCGGCCGTTCCACCTCCTGGATGATGCGTTCGTGCACGCCTGGGCTCGGCAGCCCGTCCTTGTGCCCGGCGAAATAGGCGCGGAGGTGACGCTCGACGGCCTGGGCGAGCGTCTCGGGCTCGCCGGTCGGCGCCACGGGCTCCGCGGAGGCGGTCTCGGCGAGTTCGGCGGCGATCACCTCCTCGCCGATCGTCTCCTGCGGGTAGAGCGCGGCAAGCCGGCGCATCAGGTTCTCGAGCTCGCGCACATTGCCCGGCCAGCGATAGGCCTTCAGCCGCTCGATCGCGCCCTCGGTCAGCGTCTTCGCGGGCAGGCCCTTCTGCCGGTTGGCGGCGAGGAAATGCCGCGCGAGCGCGGGGATGTCCTCGGCCCGCTCGCGCAACGGGGGCAGGCGGATCGGCACGACGTTCAGGCGGTAGAACAGATCCTCGCGGAACAGGCCCTGGCGGATCAGGGCGCGGAGGTCGCGATGCGTTGCGGCGACGATCCGAACATTCACCCGAACCGGCGCGCGGCCGCCGACGGAGGTGAACTCGCCCTCCTGGAGCACGCGCAGAAGCCGCGTCTGCGCCTCCGGGGGCATATCGCCGATCTCGTCGAGGAACAACGTGCCGCCATTGGCCTGCTCGAACCGCCCTTGGGTGCGGCTCGTTGCGCCGGTGAAGGCGCCGCGCTCGTGGCCGAAGAGCTCGCTCTCGATCAGCTCGCGGGGGATCGCCGCCATGTTGATCGCGATGAAGGGCCCGGCGCGGCGCGTGCTGTAGTCGTGCAGAGCGCGCGCGACCAGTTCCTTGCCGGTGCCGCTTTCGCCGGTGATCATCACCGTGAGGTCGGTGGCGGTGACGCGGGCGACGGTTCGGTAGATCTCCTGCATCGCAGGCGAGCGGCCGACGAGCGGCAGCTTCTCCTCCTCCGACGCCTCTCCCTCCACCGTCTCGGCGGCGGCGGGCGGGGCGGCGAGGGCACGCCCGACCACGGCGAGAAGCTCGTTGAGGTCGAAGGGCTTGGGCAGGTAGTCGAAGGCGCCGCGCTGGGTCGCCTTCACCGCCGTGGTGAGGGTGGACTGGGCGCTCATCACCACGACGCGGAGATCGGGGCGGACGCGCCGTATCCGCGGCACGAGGTCGAGCCCGTTCTCGTCCGGCATCACCACGTCGGTGATCACGAGGTCGCCTTCCCCGTCCTCCACCCAGCGCCACAGGGTGGCGGCCGTGCCGGTGGTGCGCACCTGGTAGCCAGAGCGGGTCAAGGCCTGGCCGAGCACGGTGCGGATCGAACGGTCGTCGTCGGCGATCAGGATCGTCGCGGTCATGCTGTCTCGTCCTCCTGTGCCGTTCCGGCACTGCCCGGATGCACGGGCAGGTGCAGGCGGAAGATGGTTCGGCCGGGAACGCTGTCGCACTCGACGAGCCCGCCATGGTCGCGGATGATCTTGGCGACGAGTGCGAGCCCGAGCCCGCTGCCCTGCCGCTTGGTGGTCACGAACGGGTCGAACAGATTCGGCTTGAGTTCCTCGGGGATGCCGCAGCCCGTATCCCGCACCGACACAACGAGCGGCAGGTGCAGGCGCCGTGTCGCTCCCGGAACCGCGAGCCTCACCCCGTGCTGATAGGCGGTGGCGAGCTCGATCACCCCGCCCGGCCTGCCCTGCGCCTCCGGAATCGCCTCGGCGGCGTTCTTCACGAGGTTCAGCATCACCTGGATGAGCTGGTCGCGATTGCCCCAGACCGGCGGCAGCGAGGGGTCATAGGTCTCGATGAAGCGCACGTGCCGGGCGAAGCCGCTCTGCGCGAGCCGCCGCACATGCTCGAGCACCTGGTGGATATTCACCTCGCCGCGTTCGATCGGTCGGTCGGAGAAGCACTCCATCCGGTCGACGAGGGCGCGGATCCGGTCGGCCTCGTCCTGGATCAGCTGGGTGAGCTCCCGGTCCTGCTCCGATACCGAGCTTTCGAGGAGCTGCGCCGCGCCGCGTATCCCCGACAGCGGGTTCTTCACCTCGTGGGCGAGGATCGCCGCCATGCCGGTGACGGACCGGGCAGCGTTGCGGAACCCCATCTGCTTTTCGAGCTTCTGCGGTGTGGAGCCGTCGATCAGGGTGAGCGCCACGCAATCGGGCGCCTCCGACACCGGCGCGCCGTGCACGGTGATGCCGCGCTTGGAGAGGCGGGGGCTCTCGATCGTGAGGTCGTAGTCGGAGACGCTCACCGCGCCGTCGAGCACCTGGGCGATCAGCTGGTGCAGCGGGTTGTCCTCTGGCACGAGCTCGGCGAGCCGGGTCGCGCGCAGCGAGGCGGCGGAGAGAGCGAAGAACTCCTCCGCAGCCTGGTTGGCGAAGCGGAAGCGGCCGAGCCGGTCAACCACCACCACCGGAGTGGCGAGTGCGGCGAGGATCGCCTGCGGCTCGGGCGCCGGCGGCGCCACGGCACGAAGCAGACGCGCCGGCGCCTCCGCCCCCCCTCCGGACATCGCCTCGCCGATGCCGCGCAGTACGGCGAGGCCGCGTCGCCCTCGACCGGCCTTCATCGCCCCCTCTCCCCCTCGAGCGCGTTGCCCATGTCCTGCCCCCCGCTTCCGTCCGGCCGCCCCCCAGCGGACCGAACACTTACGCCGCAAGCCGCCGCGGCTCGACCTCTGCCTCGATCAGCGGCCGCCAGAACCCCTCCACGAGCGCCAGAACCTCGGCCCGCGTCTCGGCGCGGTTGACGGCGGCGCGGAACTCGGCCGAGCCGGGCAGGCCCTTCGAGTACCAGGCGAGATGCTTGCGCGCGAGACGCACCCCGGGGGCTTCGCCGTAGTGCGCGAGGATCGCCTCGAAATGCTCGCAGAGGATCGCAAGCTGGTCGGCAAGCGGAGGGTCCGGCAGGTGCTCGCCGGTGGCGAGGAAATGCGCGACCTGGGCCAGAAGCCAGGGCCGGCCGTAGGCGCCGCGGCCGATCATCACTCCATCCGCGCCCGAGAGAGCAAGCGCCTCCGCCGCGTCCTCGGGCGTGACGATGTCGCCGTTGACGATCACGGGCAGCCGTGTCGCCGCCTTCACCTTCGCCACGAAGGCCCAGTCGGCTTGGCCTGTGTAGAACATCTGCCGCGTCCGACCGTGCACCGTGACCATGCGTATGCCGCACTCCTCGGCGATCCGCGCGATCGAGGGGGCGTTGAGGCGGGAATGGTCCCAGCCCATGCGCATCTTGAGCGTGACCGGGATCGACACGGCGCGCACGGTCGCCTCCAGGATGCGCGCGGCGTGCAGCTCGTCCTTCATCAGCGCCGAGCCGGCGTTCTGCCCGTTCGTCACCTTCTTCACCGGGCAGCCGAAATTGATGTCGATCAGCCCAGCCCCGCGGTCCTCGTTCATCCGCGCGGCTTCCGCCATCGCCTCGGGGTCGCAGCCGGCGAGCTGAACCGCCTGCGGCGAGCCCTCGGTGCCGACATCGGTCTCCGCCATCCTTAGCGTCTGGCGGTTTTCGCGGATCATCGCCCACGACGCGATCATCTCGGAGACGACGAGCCCTGCGCCGAGGCGGCGGCAGAGGCGTCGGAACGGAAGGTCGGTCACCCCTGACATCGGCGCGAGGATCACGGGGAGGTCGATCCGTGTGGCGGGGCCGAGCACGATCGGCGCAAGGGCCCCGGGCGCGCGCTGCGGCCGGTCGGCGCGGGATGGGCGCGGCGGCGGCTCCTCCGGCGCGTCGTCTGCGCAGGCTCGGGCCGGGCGGTCGGGCGAGGTCCCTTGGCTGCTCATGATTTGGGCAAAGTAGCGACGGCAGGGGTGCTCCGCAATGCGCCTCGGGCTCACTCCGCCACCGTTTGTGGTCGGTTTGCAGGCAGGGCCGATCCCCCCTAGCCTCCGGGCTCATGCGAACCGTGGCGCTGATCCTCGCATCGGGGCGTGGCGAGCGGCTCGGCGCGCCGATGCCGAAGCAGTTCCTCGAGCTCGCGGGGGCGCCGGTGCTTCGCCATGCGGCGCTTGCCTTCCTGCGCCATCCGGGCGTCGCCTCGGTGCGTGTGGTCGGCCCGGCGGAGCCCTGCGCCGCGGCGCTTGCGGGGCTCGGCGTTCCGCCCGCGATCCCGGGCGGGGCGAGCCGGCAGGAGAGCGCCCGCGCCGGCCTCGAGGCGCTTGCGTCGGACCCGCCGGACGCGGTCCTGATTCACGACGCCGCACGGCCGCTCGTGCCGGCCTCGGTGATCGACGCGGTGCTCGCAGCCCTCGCCGAGGGGGCCGAGGCAGTGATCCCCGCCCTGCCGGTGACCGATACGCTCAAGCGCGAACGGTCAGGGCTCGTGGCGGGGACGGTGCCGCGCGAGGGGCTCGTGCGCGTGCAGACGCCGCAGGGCTTCCGCTTCCCGGCCATCCTCGCCGCGCATCGCGCTGCTGCCGGCGGGTCTCTCACCGATGACGCCGCGGTGGCCGAGGCTTCGGGCATCCCCGTCCGGCTCGTGCCTGGTGCGGAGGAGAACCTCAAGGTGACGTTCCCGGGCGATCTCGCGCGCGCCGCCGCGCTCATCGGCGCGGCGCTCGTTCCCAGAACCGGCACGGGGTTTGATGTGCACCGGCTCGTGCCTGGGCGGCCGCTCGTTCTCTGCGGCGTGGCCATTCCCTCGCCGGTTGGCCTCGCCGGGCATTCGGATGCCGATGTCGGCATCCATGCGCTGTGCGATGCGCTCTATGGCGCGCTCGCTGAGGGCGACATCGGCACCCATTTCCCCCCTTCCGAGGCGCGCTGGAAGGATGCCGACAGCGCCGTCTTCCTGCGCCACGCGGCCGGGCGGGTGGCGGCGCGGGGCGGCAGGATCGCCCATGTGGACGTGACGCTGATCTGCGAGCGTCCGCGCATCGGCCCCCACGCCGCGGCGATGCGGGAGCGGCTTGCCGTGCTGTTGGATGTTTCCGTCTCGGCCGTGTCGGTGAAGGCGACGACGACCGAGCGCCTCGGCTTCACCGGCCGCGGCGAAGGGATCGCCGCGCAGGCAGCGGCGACGGTGCTGCTGCCTGCGTGACGTCCGGAAGGTGGCCTGCCGCCTGGCTCTTAGGCCGTGCGCGCCCAGCGCAGCCCGGCGAGGCCCGCGAGCCCGAGCCCGATGAGGGCGAGCGTGCCGGGCTCCGGCACAGGCTGCGGGTCGGGGTCGTTCTGGGCGAGAGCCGTGATGCCGACGGTGAAGCCGTGCCACCCCTCGTTCTGGTCGGTGAAGGTGATGCTCGAGAAGGTTCCGGGTAGACGACTCGTGCCGTGGAACTCGTTGAAGGTCCCGGGCGTGCTGAACCCGGTCCCGGCGGAGTTCAGGGTCGGACTGCCACACCCGAACGCTCCGCAGCCCGAGCTCAGGATCTGGATCGGCGTTCCGAAGTCGACGCTGTTGGCGTTCCAGCTCACCATGGCAAGCAGGGGGTTCACCACCGGCTGCGAGAAGGTGATCGTCTTCGTCCCGCCCTCGTCCAGCGCGATTATCTCGCGTGGCGGCGGTGCGTTCGGCACAAGCGGGCTCGTGAAGATCCCGGGCGGGCCCATGTCGTTTGTTTCGCTCCCCGTCTGCACGAAGCGTTAGGGCCCACTGTAGGTGACCGTGATGGTGGTCGAGCCGGACGTGATCTGGCCGGTGGCGGAGTTCGTGCCGGCCGTCTGCCAGTCGGTCCAGCTGATGGGCGCCGCGGTTGCCGGGCCGGCGAGCGCCAGCCCGATCGTGGCGGCCGAGAGAACAGGTGTCAGTCGCATTCGTCGTCAGTCCCTTGCACACATCTGACATGTCGCCTCCGGCGCCGGCGTCCCGGCTGCCGACCGGCCCCGGCGGCGGTCGAGCGCGTGGCACTCTCCATGCCAAGTCTTAACGTATTGATGGAAAACGGTTTTTCTGACACGCCCTCGCGTTCTGTAAAATTTTCGACACTTTCTGCGGAACGGGTCGGACGTCGGGCACCCTGACGCGATCCGACCAAGCCGCAGAATGCAGTGCAGAATGCAACTCCGTGGGCAAAAAAACGCGGGGCCGACCGCTCGTCAGGCCCCGCGAGGCAAGGTTGAGGAAGGCTTAGCAACCGATCGCGCCAAAGTCGCGCGACCGATCACCCAAGGTTCAGCAAGCCTCGTGCCAGCCTCAGTCGGGCGACAGCGTGTCCGCCGCACCGTCCGGGTCGGCGGCCGCCTCGGCGCGGCGGGCGGCAAGCCGGGCGAAGCGGAGCAGCACCGCCCGACGACGCGCCGGGGCGAGCCTGTGCTCCAACGCCTCCCGGAGCAGCGCCCCGCCCCAGGGGTCGGCCACGATCAGCCCGGCATCAGCCGGGATGAGCCCCTGCGGGAAGTCGTGATCGACGGCGAAGTAGAGCCGGTCGCACCAAGCGCGGTACTCCTCCCACTTGCTATCGGCGAGGAAGTCGCGCGCGCAGGACTTCACCTCGACGATCGTGATCTCTCCCCGTGCGCCGAGGCAGACGAGGTCGGCACGCCGTCCGTCGGCGAGCGGCACCTCGCGCAGAACCGCATGGCCGAGGGCGGCCAGAAGCCGCGCAGCACCTCGGCTCACCGCCGCCGTACGCAGAGCCACCCTCTCCATCCCGCTACTCGATCGCGACAGCGTAGTCGAGCCGCGCGGAACGGCTGATACGGTGCTCCACCGCCACGCCGTCGAGCCCGAAGGCGATCCGCCTGATGCGCAGGATCGGCGTGCCGGGAGCGATGCCGAGGCTGCGCGCGACCGCCACAGGGGCAGCCTCGGGCGAAATCCGGTCCTCGGCGCGGGCAACCGTGACGCCGCAATCGTGCTGATAGAGCACGTAGAGCTCCTCGGCGAGATCCTGCCCTACCGGGAGGTCGAGCCGCGCGAACAGCGGCAGCGGAAGCGCGATCGTCTTGTGAACGAGCGCACGCCCACCGACGCGGCGCTCGCGGGTGAGACCCAGCACCAGTGCCGAAGGCGAGAGGCCGAGCGCGCGCGCCTCCCCAGCGCGCGCGGCGCGTTTGCGCGCCGCGAGCACGCGCCCTGTCGGCACGATGCGCGCTCCGTCCGGTCCGACCAGGCGGAAGAAGCGGAAGCGCGCGCGATCGGAACTGTGGCGCAGCACGGCGGTGCCGCGGCCCTGGCGGCGCTCGACTACGCCGGCCTCGGCGAGCTCGTCGAGCGCCCGACGCACCGTGCCGAGTGCGACACCGAGGCTTGCCGCAAGGCGCTGCTCGGAGGGCAGGTAGTCGCCAGGTTGCCACTCGCCGGTGACGATTCGCCCGAGCAGGTAGTCGTGCACCTGCTGGTAGAGCGGCCGCGCCGTGACGGCCGGACAGGCGCGCGGAAGATCCTCTGACATCATCCGGTCTTATAAATGACGAATGATCGAGTTGACAGCGCAATGCGCCCACGGACAGACTGGCACCGGAATGACAACGGGGAAGCGCCGCACTGACCGCAGCGGAAGGAAGTGAGCTCGATGCCTGTGCGCGTCGCACCTCCTCGTCGAGGGTCGTGCCGCAACCGTCACGGTCGCCGCGACAGCGTTCACCTCGGCCAGGTGGAAGGGGAGGCTCCGCGTCATGGACAGCGAGGGACGGTCGAGACGACCGCGTTCGATCCGTCTCCGGCCGATCGCCCGCTTGATCGCGGGCGCCCCGCCTAGGGTCGAGGAGGACGCGTCCGGCTGGATCCGGAAGACCGGCGACAAGAGGCGCAACGGCGACGTCCTGACGCTTGCGGAACAATGGGTGACGGGGGCCGCGCTCTCCTTGATGGACACCTTCTCGGCTTCGGCCGAGTGCGTCGGGCCGCAGAGGGGCTTGGGGCGCGCGAAACACGGGTTCCCGAACAGCCGGGGCAACGCGACCGTCAACCCGACCGACCGGGTGATCACGGTCGCCGCGCATCGAAGCCCTGCGCGACACACGCCGCCGCGCACCGTTTTCGACCTCTCAGGCCTTGTCCGCGGCGAGATGACCGTGGACGAAACCGGCGAACGCCTGCTCCCGCTCGGGCCGCTTCTCTGCGACGCGCGCCTGACGGGCGCCGCGGCGCGCAAGCACCGCAAGGACCGGCTGACATCCCTCGACCGGATCGCCTCGTGTGACGGCTGGGTGCCGCGGCGCCCTGTTCGACGCGCCAACAGAGGGGGACACGAAGATCCCCCCGCATCACCAACGGGAGGACACTCGGATGCGCAGAAGGACACTGATCGTCGGGCTCGGTGGTGCAGCAGCCGCCGGTTTCGCCGCACCTGCGTTGCGGGCGCAGCCGCGCGAAGTTCGGCTCGCCGAGCAGTTCGGCATCGGCTACCTGCCACTAAGCATCATGAAGGTGCGCAAGCTGCTCGAGGCGGAGGCCCGGGCGCGCGGGGTCGAGGTCACCACCGCCTGGGTTCGTTTTGCCTCCGGCACGGCGATGAACGAGGCGCTGATCAGCGACAATCTCGACTTCGCCTCCGGAGGCGTGGGCCCCCTGCTGACGATCTGGGCGCGCACGCGCGGAAACCTCGACGTCAAAGGTGTGGCGGCGCTGAACTCGATGCCGCTCTACCTCAACACGATCAACCCGAACGTGAAGACGATCGCGGATTTCACCGAGAAGGACCGGATCGCGCTGCCGGCGGTGAAGGTGTCGATCCAGGCGGTGATCCTGCAGATGGCGGCTGAGAAGGCGTTCGGTCCGGGCAACCACACGCGGCTTGACCATCTCACCGTGTCGATGTCGCACCCGGACGGTATGGCCGCGATGCTGTCAGGGCGGAGCGAGATCACCGCGCATTTCAGTTCCGCGCCGTTCCAGTACCAGCAGCTCGCCGATCCGCGCGTGCGCCGCGTGCTCAGCAGCTACGACGTGTTGGGCGGCCCGCACACCTTCAACAGCGTCTGGGCGATGGGCCGCTACCGCTCGGGCAACCCCGAGATCATGGCCGCCTTCATCGCCGCGCTCGATCGCGCCATGGGCATGATCAAGGACGACCCCGAAGGCATGGCGGAACTGTGGATCGCCGACCAGGGCTCACGCCTCAGCAAGGACGATGCCGTGAAGATCATCCGTGACCCCGAGAACGCGTGGACGACCACGCCGCAGAAGATCATGGCCTTCGCGGCGTTCATGCACCGCAACGGCAGCATTCGCGCCAGGCCGGAGCGGTGGCAGGACGTCTATGTCGAGGACATCGCCCACCTGCCGGGATCCTGAGCGGATGGAGGCGGACGCGATCGCCGCGGCCCGGAGCGCGGCGGCGGGGCAGCAGGCGATGCCAAGCCCTCTGCTTTCGGCGCGAGGCGTCACCCTGCAATACCGCACGCCGCACCACATCGTCACCGCCACCTGGCGCGTCGATTTCGACGTCCTTCCGTCCGACCGCTTCATCCTGCTCGGCCCCTCCGGCTGCGGAAAGTCCTCGCTGCTCAAGGCGGTTGGCGGGTTCCTCGCGCCGGCCGAGGGGCGGCTGACAATCAACGGGAGGCCGATCGTGCAACCAGGGCCCGATCGGATGATGGTGTTCCAGGAGTTCGAGCAGCTCCTGCCCTGGAAGACGGTGCTCGGCAACGTCCTATTCCCGATGCGCGCCACAGGGCGCTTCCGCGGCCGCGAGGCGATGGAGCGCGCGCGGGACATGATCGCGCGGGTCGGGCTAGCGAAGTTCGCCGACGCTTATCCGCATATGCTTTCGGGCGGGATGAAGATGCGCGTCGCGATCGCGCGTGCGATGGCGATGGAGCCCGATATCCTGCTGATGGACGAGCCTTTCGCTGCGCTCGATGCGTTGACGCGCCGCAGGATGCAAGAGGAGCTGCTCGGGTTGTGGGATCAGCTCCGCTTCACCATGCTGTTCGTCACCCATTCGATCGAGGAGGCGATCCTGGTCGGCAGCCGGATCCTTGTGCTGTCGCCTCATCCGGGACAGGTCCGTGCTGAGCTGAACGCGGAGGCGTTCCACCACGGCAACGTCGACCAGGCCGCCTTCGGCGCGCTCTCGAAGCGAATCCACCGCCTGCTGTTCGAGGACCGGGGGACGCCGACGTGACCGCAATTGATCTCTCCTCGCGGCCGGAGTTCGAGCGCAGCCCCGAGGATTTCTCGAACCAGGATGCGGTCGAGCGGCCGCTGCCGCTGTGGGAACGGGCCTGGAACAGCACGGCGCTGCGCCGCACGGTGCTTCTGGTCCTGCTCGCTCTGGCCTGGGAGGCCTATGCGCGGCTGCTCGCCAATCCGCTGCTGTTACCGTCGCTGACTGAGACGCTCGAGGCGATGGTGCGTGACCTCGAGAGTGGCCTCCTGGTCCGGCGCACCCTCACCTCGCTGAACGTACTGGTGTTGGGATATGCGGCCGGACTGGCGATCGCAGCGGTGTTCACCACGCTCGCGGTGTCAAGCCGGATCGGCACGGACCTGCTTGCGACGCTGACCGCGATGTTCAATCCGCTGCCGGCGATCGCGCTGCTGCCGCTTGCACTGATCTGGTTCGGCCTCGGCGTGCCATCGCTCGTGTTCGTGATCATCCATTCGGTGCTCTGGGCGGTCGCGCTCAACACGCACACCGGCTTCCGCACGGTGCCGGAAACGCTGCGCATGGCCGGGCGCAACGTCGGTCTGAGCGGCGTCCGCTACGTTGCGCTGCTGCTGATCCCGGCCGCCTTTCCGGCGATCCTCGCCGGGCTCAAGATCGGCTGGGCCTTCGCTTGGCGTACGCTGATCGCCGCCGAGCTCGTGTTCGGCGCGTCCGCACGCGAAGGCGGGCTCGGCTGGCATATCTTCGAGGCGCGCGCGCAGCTCGAGACTGCGACCGTGTTCGGCGGCCTGCTGGTGGTGATCGTGATCGGGCTCACGGTCGAGAGCGTGATCTTCCGCGCCATCGAGGCGCGAACGGTGAACCGCTGGGGTATGCAGCGATGACCGACATGCTGTCGGTCGCGGTGCATCGCGGAACAGGCGGTGTGCGCTTCGACCGCTTCGAGGTGCCGCGTCGTCCTGCGCAGACGGTGCTCGACGTGGTGACGTGGATCCAGCGCGAGGCGGACCCGACGCTCGCCTACCGCTTCGCCTGCCGGGTCGGCATGTGCGGCTCCTGCGCGATGACGGTGAACGGCAGGCCGCGCTGGACCTGCCGCACACGCGTCGAGACGGTCGCGCCCGACGGGCGGCTGACGCTCGAGCCGCTCCGCAACATGCCGGTGGTGAAGGACCTGGTCGTCGACATGGCCCCGTTCTTCGCCAAGTGGGTTCGGGCGAAGGGCGTGTTCACGCCGCGCGCCGATCTCGGCGCTGACTTTGCCGTCGTCCCCCCTGCCTCCCCTGCCCGCGCCGCCGCCGATGCCGCCGTCGAGTGCATCGGCTGCGGCGTCTGCTATGCCGCCTGCGACGTGGTGGCCTGGGAGCCCGACTATCTCGGCCCGGCGGCGCTGAACCGCGCCTGGACCCTTGTCAACGACGTGCGCGACGGTGGGCAGGACGCGCGCCTCGCCGCAGTCGCGGGGGATGCCGGCTGCCGTGCGTGCCACAGCCACGGTTCCTGCACGCGGCACTGCCCGAAGGCGCTCTCGCCCACCGCCTCGATCGCCGGGCTGAAGCGGGCGGTGCTGCGCGCCGCCCTGCACGGGGGGGCCTGAGGTGAGCCCGGCGCGTCTGTTCCTGCTGCAGCGCGCCTCGGCCGCCGTGCTGGCGGTTGCGGTTCTGGTGCATCTCGTCACCATCCTGGTCGCGGTACGCGGCGGGCTCACCGCCGGCGAGATCCTCGGCCGCACCGCCGGCAACCTCGGCTGGCTCGCCTTCTATGTCCTGTTCGTCGTCGCGGCGTCGATCCACGCGCCGATCGGGCTGCGCGCGATCCTCCGCGAATGGGCGGGCTGGCGCGGCTGGTCCTGCGACGTCGCGATGGCGCTGTTCGCCGCCCTTCTGCTTCTGCTCGGGCTGCGCGCGGCCTGGGCGGTCTTCGCCGCATGATCCGCGCGCACCGCAACCACCCAGGCTGGTGGGCCGCCCTGCTGCACCGGCTTTCGGGCCTCGCGCTTGCGGTCTTCCTGCCGTTGCACTTCCTTGCCCTTGGCACCGCGCTTGAAGGGGCAGACGCGCTCGACCGCTTCCTCGATCTGACCGCGAGCCCGCTGGTCAAGCTCGCCGAGACCGGGCTCGTGCTGGCGCTCGCGCTGCACCTCGCCCTCGGCCTGCGCGTGCTGCATGTCGAGTTCCTCCCACGACCCGAGAGCCGCACGCGCACGGTCGTCGCCGCCTGCTTCGGCATCGGTGTCGCGGTCGCGCTGCTGTTCGCGCTGAACTTGAGCGCGTGATGCTGACGCTTTCGGCCGGCACGATCGCGCTGGTCTCGCTCGGCGCCTTTGTCGGCGCGGTCTCGGCCGGCGCGGCCGGCTTCGCCTTCGCCCTCACGGCCTCGGCGATCTGGCTGCACGTGATCGACCCTGTGCGCTCCGCGCTCCTCGTGGTCGCCTCTGGCGGGCTTCTCCACACGATCCTCGTCTGGCGCATGCGCGCGATGATCGACCGCGCGCGGCTCGCGCCTTTCCTGATCGGCGGGCTGATCGGCGTACCGATCGGCGTCGCCCTCCTGACCGTCGTCGATCCGCTCGTGGTGCGCCGTATGCTCGGCGCGGTGATGGTCGCCTACGGCGGCTACGCTCTGCTCGCCCCGGCGCTGCCGCACGTCACCGCCGGCGGGCGGCGCGCCGATGCCGCAGTCGGCCTGGTCGGCGGCATGATGAGCGGGCTCGGCGGCTATTCCGGCGTACCGACGACGATCTGGGCGCAGCTGCGCGGCTGGCCGAAGGAGCGCGCGCGCGGCGTCTACCAGCCCTTCATCCTCGCGATTCATGTCGCCACGCTGGTGCTTGTGGGCGGGCTCGCCTTCGACCGGACGAGCGCGCTCCTACTCGCGGTCACGCTCCCGGCCCTGCTGGTCGGCGGCTGGCTGGGTTATCGTCTCTACGGACGCCTGAACGAGCGGCAATTCCAGCGCCTGCTCGCAGTGATGATCGCCGTCTCCGGCGCCGCCCTCTTGCTCTGATGGAGGACAGGATGCAACTCGACCTCGCAGAGATCGAGGAGATCGCCAAGCTCCTCTACATCCGCGCTCTGAAGCTGCTGCCGGACGACGTGAAGGAGGGCTTCGTCCGGCTGCAGCGCACCGAGACCGACCCGACCGGCCGCAGCCTGCTCGCCACGATGGTCGAGAACATCGCGGTTGCCGAACGCGACGACAACCTGCTCTGCCAGGACACCGGGATCCCGATCTACAACATCACGATCGGCCGCGGCGTCTCCTTCGACGGCGCCGCGCTCAAGGCGGCGATACGCCGCGGCTGCGAGCGGGCGACGCGCGAGCACCCATTGCGGTCCTCGGTCGTGCATCCGATCACGCGCCGCAACGAGCACACCTCCTGCGGCATCCGCGTTCCGGTACTTCATATCGACTTCGACGACCGTCCCGAGACGGTGGAGATCGAAATGATCCCGAAGGGCTCGGGCAGCGAGAACGGCTCGTTCCTGCGCATGCTCGTTCCGGCCGACGGGGTGGCGGCGGTGAACCGCTTCGTGATCGACCGCGTGATCGAGGCGGGCGGCAAGGTCTGTCCACCCACCATCGTCGGCGTTGGCATCGGCGGCACCTCCGATCTCTGCATGCATCTCGCCAAGATCGCCGCGACGAGGCCGCTCGGCTCCGTCTGCGCCGACCCGGAAGGGGCGGCGCTCGAGAGCGAGCTGTCCAGAGCCGTGAACATGCTGGGGATCGGTCCGCAGGGTCTCGGCGGCGATTCCACCGCCTTCGCCGTCCATGTCGAGACCGCAGCGACGCACATCACCATGAACCCGGTCGCGGTGAACATCCAGTGCCACTCGGCGCGGCGCGCGCGCGCCACCATCACGCCCGGCGGCGTCACGTTCGGGTTCTGAGCCATGACGCACCAGGTCCTCTCCATGCCCTGCGACGAGGCGGCGGTGCGTCGCTTGCGCGTCGGCGACACCGTCACGCTCGAGAACTGGCTGTTCGGCATCCGCGACGCGACCCAGATCGCGATGTTCGACAGGGGCCGGAACATCCGGCTCGACCTGCGCGGCCATGCCGTCATCCACACGGCGCCGAACGTGAAGCGCGTACCGCCCTCGCCCGAAGCGCCGGCGGGCTACGCGCCCCTCTGCATCGGCACCACCACCTCGATGCGCATGGAGCGCTTCACCGAACCGCTGATGCGCGACCACGGCGTGCGTCTGGTCATCGGCAAGGGCGGGCTCGGCCCCGCCTCGGCCGAGGCGTTCCGGCGCTACGGCGGCGCCTATCTCGCGGTGGTCGGCGGCGCCGCCGCCCTCGAAACGACCTGGATCACCGCGATCGAGGATGTCGACCTCGACGACCTCCATCCGGAGAGCCTGTGGAAGTTCCGCATCAGGCGCTTCGGGCCGCTGCTCGTGGCGATGGACAGCCACGGCGGCAGCCTCTACGCGACGGTGGGCGAGCGCGTCGCCGCGCGACGCGCCGCCGCCCTCGCCGCCCTCGCCGCCCTCGGCGCGGAGGACTGAGCCGATGGCCGTACGCGGCATCGACACGCTGCGCACAGACATCCTGATCGTCGGCGCAGGCGGCGCGGGGCTGTTCGCCGCGCTGCACGCCAAGCGCGCCAACCCCGCGCTCGACGTCACCCTCGCGGTGAAGGGCCTGGTCGGTAAGTGCGGCTGCACGCGCATGGTGCAGGGGGGCTACAACGTGGCTCTTGCCCCAGGCGATTCGGTCGAGCGCCACTTCATGGACACGATCGAGGGCGGCAAGTGGCTCAACCGCCAGGATCTCGCCTGGATCCTGTGCGAGACCGCACCGAAGCGGATCCGCGAACTCGAAAACGAGATCGGCTGCTTCTTCGACCGCAACCCGGACGGGACGATCCACCAGAAGGCCTTCGCCGGCCAGACCTTCGACCGCACCGTCCACAAGGGCGACCTGACGGGGATCGAGATCATCAACCGCCTCTCCGAGCAGGTTCTCGCGCGCGACGTGCGCCGGCTCGAGGACCATCGCGCGCTCGCGCTGATCCCCGCGGCCGACGGAACGCGCCTCTCAGGCGTGCTTCTGCTCGACATGCGCGAGGGAACGTTCCGCTTCGTCCAGGCCAAAGCCGTGCTGCTCGCGACCGGCGGCGGACCGACCATGTACCGCTACCACACGCCTTCGGGCGACAAGTCCTGCGACGGGCTCGCGATGGCTCTGCGGGCGGGGCTGCCGCTGCGCGACATGGAGATGGTGCAGTTCCACCCAACCGGCCTGCTCGCCGGCGAGGAGACGCGCATGACCGGCACGGTGATCGAGGAAGGCCTGCGCGGCGCCGGCGGCCATCTGCTCGACGGCGCGGGACGGCGCTTCATGTTCGACTACGACTCAAAGGGCGAACGGGCGACGCGCGACGTCGTGAGCCGGGCGATCATGGGTGTGATCCGCGAGGGCCGCGCGACTCCCGAAGGCGGGGTGTGGATCGCGATGGCGCATCTCGGCCCCGAAAACGTCCGGCGCCAGTTCAAGGGTATGGTCGAGCGCTGCGCCGATTGCGGTTTCGATCTTGCCGGCGGGCATGTGCCGGTCATCCCGACCGCGCACTACATGATGGGCGGCCTCGTGTTCGAGGCGGACTGCAGCACAGAACTGCCCGGGCTGTTCGCCGCCGGCGAGGATACGGGCGGCGTGCACGGCGCGAACCGCCTCGGCGGCAACGGCGTCGCGAACTCGACCGTGTTCGGCGGCATCGCCGGGGAGTCGATGGCCGCCTGGGTGCCGCGGCACGGCGCATTCGCACCACCCGACCTTGCCCTCCTTCAGGCGGCGATCGATAAGGCACTCGCCCCGTTCGCGCGCCCGGCCGGCGACCTGTTCGGCCTGCGCAGACGCCTGCTCGACGTCATGTGGCAGGATGTCGGCATCCTGCGCGATGCCGCAGGGCTCGGGCGCGCGATCGCCGCACTCGACGCTCTCGCGGCGGAGGTCGAGGCCTGCGGCGTTCCGGACGGTGACCGCCGCTACAACCTCACCTGGCAGGACCGCCTGAACCTCGAGAACCTCGTTCTCGTCAGTCGCGCGATCGCAACGGCGGCGATGGCCCGCACCGACAGCCGCGGTGCGCACTGGCGCGAGGACTTCCCCGCGACCGGCGACCTCGCGGCCAGCCGCTGCACGGTGGTGCGTCTGACAGGGGACGCGCTCGCCGTCACCACCGAAGCCGTGCGCTTCGACATCGTTGCGCGTGGTGAAACGCTGCTGCGCGAGGCAGCCGCATGAGGCGTGACCGGATCGTCATCTCCGAGTTCATGGACGAGGACGCCGTCGCTGCGCTCGCCGCGCGTTTCGAGGTGCTCTACGACGCCACGCTTCCCGACGACCCGGCCCGTCTGGCCAACGCGCTCGCCGACGCGCCGGCGCTGATCGTGCGCAATCGCACCCAGGTGCGCGGGGCGCTGCTCGCGGCAGCGCCGCGGCTCAGGGTGGTCGGCCGGCTCGGCGTTGGCCTCGACAACATCGACGTCGCGGCTTGCGCCGAGCGCGATATCCGCGTGATCCCGGCGACGGGCGCCAATGCCGATGCGGTGGCGGAATATGTGATCGCGGCACTCCTGATCCTGCTGCGCGGCGCCTTCGGCGCGACCGAACGCATCGCCGCTGGCGAATGGCCGCGCACGGCACTCACCGGCCGCGAGGCACAGGGCCGGCTGCTCGGCCTTGTCGGCTTCGGCGACATCGCGCGCCGGATCGTGCGGCGCGCGACGGCGCTGGGGATGCGGGTGGCCGCCTGCGATCCGGCGATCGGCCAAGACGAGATTCGCCGCGCTGGCGTCGAACCGATGACGCTTGATCCGCTGATCGCCGCGGCCGACGTCATCTCGTTGCACGTGCCGCTGAACGACACGACCCGCCGGCTGATCGATTCGCGCCGGATCGCCGCGATGCGGCCCGATGCGGTGCTGATCAACACCGCGCGCGGCGGCATCGTCGACGAGGCGGCCCTGGTCGCAGCGCTGCGCGAGGGGCGGATCGCCGGTGCGGTGCTCGACGTCTTCGAGCAGGAGCCACCCGAGGCGCCGCAACGCTTCGCCGGCGTGCCAAACCTTCTCCTCACGCCGCACATCGCCGGCGTCACAAAGGAGAGCAACCGGCGCGTCTCGGCCCTGATCGCCGAGCGTGTCGCCGCCGAACTCGCGCGGTCAGCATGAGCACCGAGACACTCCCCTTTGACGCAGCCCAGGCGCTGGCCGCTGCCGCGCTGCGTGCCGCTGGCGCAGGCGCTGAGGCCGCACGACACACCGCGCGCATGCTCGCCCGCGCTGACCTCGACGGCATCGCCTCGCACGGGCTCACACGCGTTCCGGCCTATGCGTCCCAGCTCCGTTGCGGCAAGGTGAAAGGCGAGGCCGTGCCGTCCGTCACGCGACCATCGAGCGCGACCGTGGCGGTCGATGCCGATGACGGGCTCGCCTATCCGGCGATCGCGCTCGGGCTCTCCTGGATGGCCTCGCTCCTGCCGGCGCAGGGCGTGGTGGCGCTCGGCGTGCGCAACAGTCACCACGCCGGCGCGATGGGGTTGTTCGTCGAGGACCTCGCGCGCGTGGCGGGCGCCTTCGCCCTTGGCTTCACAAACTCTCCGGCCGCGATCGCGCCTGCCGGCTCGGGCACGCCCCTGTTCGGAACCAACCCGGTCGCTTTCGCCTGCCCCGTCCCGGGGCGTGACCCACTGGTGATCGACCTCTCCCTGTCCGTCGCTGCGCGGGGGAGAATCATGGTCGCGGCGGAGAAGGGCGAGCCGATCCCCGAGGGGTGGGCGGTCGATGCCGAGGGCAGGCCGACGACCGATGCGCGCGCCGCTCTTGCCGGCGCGATGCTGCCGATCGGCGGCGCGAAGGGAGCGGCGCTTGTGCTCGCGGTCGAACTGCTCACAGCGGCGTTGACCGCAAGCCACGCCGGCTTCGAGGCCTCGAGCTTCTTCGACGACCGGGGCGGGCCGCCACGGATCGGCCAGGCCTTCATCGCGATCGCGCCCGGCGCCCTGGGGGCCTCGGCCCAGGCCGTGGCCGAGCGTGTGCGGGCGATCACGGAACGGATTCTCGCCGAGCCGGGTGTTCGTCTTCCCGGGGACCGGCGTCTCGCACTGAGGGCGAAGCACCGGGCGGAAGGGATCCCCTATCCGGCCGCGCTTCTTGCGACCCTTCGCCGCCTCGCCTCCGCCTGAGCGGCGCCGCGACGGCGCCAGCCGTTCCGCCATCTCCGGCCGGTGGGCCTGGGTGCCAGGGGCCGCAGCTCGCGCGCTAACCTGATGGTTCCGTGTCGAGCGCGTAGCCTGCCGCCCGAACGGTGCGGATGACGTCGATCTCGCCCGGCCCGTTCAGGCTTTTGCGCAGCCTGCGGATGTGCACATCCACCGTCCGCGGCTCGACATGGATGTCGGGCCCCCACACGGCGTCGAGCAGCTCCTCGCGCGAGAACACCCGCCCCGGATGCTGCATGAAGAACTCGAGCAGGCGAAACTCGGTCGGGCCGAGATGGACGCTCCGCCCCTGACGCTGAACGCGATGGGCCGCGAGGTCCATTGTGATGTCATGGAACTTGAGCGTGCCCTTCGCCGGTGTGGCGCCCGCGCGGCGCAGCAGGGCGCGGATACGCGCAAGCAGCATGTCCATCTGGAAGGGCTTGGTGATGTAGTCGTCGGCCCCGGTGTTGAGGCCGCGCACCGCATCCGCATCCTCCGCGCGTGCGGTCACCATGATGATGGGCAGGTCGCGCGTTCCCGGCTTGCGGCGTATCTGGCGGCACACTTCGATGCCGGACATCGCGGGGAGCATCCAGTCGAGCAGCACGAGATCGGGCCGGGCCTCGGCGATCTTCGTCAGCGCCTCTTGCCCGTCGCTCGCTTCCTCGACGCGGAAGCCCTGCTTCTCGAGGTTATAACGCAGCATCGTCACGAGCGGCGCCTCGTCCTCGACAATCAGGATCAGCGGTTTCAGCATGCTCGAGATGGTCGCTGCCGTCGCCTGCGAAGGTTCAAGACGCATCGCTCGATCCTCCGACCTCTGCAGCCGCAAGCGACGAGGTGTCACCCTTCGGCCGTTCCCCTTCCGGCTCCTCGCCCACCACGGCGAAATGGATCGTCTCGGCGATGTTGGTCGCGTGATCACCGATCCGTTCCAGGTTCTTGGCGATGAAGAGAAGATGCGTGCAGGGGGTGATGTTGCGCGGGTCCTCCATCATGTAGGTCAGCAGCGTGCGGAAGAGCGAGGAATACATCTCGTCCACCGCCTCGTCGCGGCGCCAGACCGACATCGCCTTCGCCGCATCGTCGGTGGCGAAGGCATCGAGCGTGTCCTTGAGCATCTCCTGCACCATCCGGCCCATCCGCTCGATCGGGCCATAGGAGACGGACGGGGGGTTCTGCGCGAGCACGAGCGATCGTTTCGCGACGTTGGCGGCATAGTCGCCGATGCGCTCGAGATCGGAGGCGATCCGCATCGAGCCCACGATCAGCCTCAAGTCGCCCGCCATAGGCTGGCGAAGCGCCAGAAGCTTGACGACGTGGTGCGAGACCTCGCGGTCCATTGCGTCAACCTGCGGGTCGGCCTCGACGACGCGCGTGGCGAGCGCGACGTCACGCTTGACCATCGCCGTGGTCGCGAGCGCGAGCTGGCTCTCGACCATGCCTCCCATGCGGGCGATGATGTCGCGCAGGTGCCGGAGCTCCTCGTCGAAGGATCGTACGGTATGGCCCGCCATGTCGCGCTCCTCTCGATCAGCCGAAGCGGCCGGTGATGTAGTCCTGCGTGCGCTGCGCAAGCGGCCGCGTGAACACTGTCGCGGTCTCGCCGTACTCGATCAGCCGCCCGAGATACATGAAGGCCGTATTGTCGGAGACGCGCCCGGCCTGCTGCATGTTGTGGGTGACGATGACGATGGTGAACTGGCCGCGGAGCTCGTCGATCAGCTCCTCGATCTTGGCGGTAGCGATCGGGTCGAGAGCGGAACAGGGCTCGTCCATCAGCAGAACCTCCGGGCTGCCGGCGATCGCACGCGCGATGCACAGGCGCTGCTGCTGCCCCCCGGAGAGGCCGAGCGCGCTCTCGTTCAGCCTGTCCTTCACCTCCTCCCACAGGGCAGCACCGCGCAGGCTCTGTTCGACGGTCGCGTCGATCAGCGCCTTGTCGCGGATCCCGTCGACCCGGAGCGGGTAGGCGACATTCTCGTAGATCGACATCGGGAACGGGTTTGGCTTCTGGAACACCATGCCCATCCGCTTGCGGATCGCGATCACGTCCGCCCCGGGAGCATAGATGTCGCTCCCCTCGATCGAGATCCGCCCCTCGATGCGGATGCCGTCGATCAGGTCGTTCATGCGGTTGAGGCAGCGCAGAAGCGTCGACTTGCCGCAGCCGGAAGGGCCGATCAGCGCGGTGACGAGGCCCCTCTCGATCGACATGGTGATGTCGAACAGCGCCTGAGCCGTTCCGCCATACCACAGATTGAAGTTCTTGATCTCGACCGCGGGTGGACCCCCAGCCGTCTTGAGATGGTACACGGTCTGGGGGAAGGTCTCGCCCTGCGGCCGTTCCATCACCTCGGCGTCTGGCATCGCGGACTGTCCTCCACTTTGGTCAGAACTGCGCCCCGGCGAACCGGCGCTTGAGCCGGTTTCGCACAACGATCGCGGTGAGGTTCATCGTGAAGATGAGCGTGATCAGAAGCAGCGTGGTGACAAACACCATCGGCTTGCCGGCCTCGCTGTTCCGGCTCTGGAACCCGACATCGTAGATGTGGAACCCGAGATGCATGAAGCTGCGCTCGAGATGGATGAACGGGAAGAACCCGTCGATCGGGAGTTCCGGCGCGAGCTTCACGACGCCAACCAGCATCAGCGGCGCCACCTCGCCCGCCCCGCGCGCCATCGCAAGGATGATCCCGGTCATGATCCCCGGCATCGCGCGGGGAAGCACGATGTTGCGGATCGTCTGCCATTTCGAGGCGCCGCAGGCGAGGCTGCCCTCGCGCATGCTTCGCGGCACGGCGGCGAGCGCCTCCTCGGTCGCGACGATCACCACAGGCACGGTGAGCAGGGCGAGCGTTAGCGACGCCCAGAGCAGGCCGCCCGTGCCGAAGGTCGGGCTCGGCAGGCGCTCGGGATAAAAGAGCTGGTCGATCGAGCCGCCGACGATGTAGGCGAAGAAGCCGAGGCCGAATACGCCATAGACGATCGAGGGCACGCCGGCGAGGTTGTTCACCGAGATCCGCACGATCGAGACGAGCCGGCCCTGGCGCGCGTATTCGCGCAGATAGAGGGCGGTGATCACGCCGAACGGCGTGACGACGATCACGAGCAGGAGCGTCATCGCCACCGTGCCGAAGATCGCGGGCAGGATCCCGCCCTCGGTATTCGCCTCGCGCGGCTCGTCGGTGATGAACTCCGCCCAGCGAGAGAGATAGACGCCGAGCTTGCCGAGAAGCGACAGGTCGTTCGAGGCGACGATGCGAACGACCGAGCCAAGGGGCTGCGTCTTCTCCCGCCCGTTCACCTCGACGAAGGTGATCAGGTCCGCCTCGTGCGCGCGCCGCAGCGCCTGCGCTCGGGCGGCGAGCGCCTCGTACTGCCGCTGCAGCTCCGCCTCACGCTCGGCGAAGCGACGCGCCGCCGCCTCGACCACCGGCCCGCCCTCCGGGTTCTGGAGCTGGACCCGACGAAGCGCGAGGCGCTCCTTCTCGAGATAGTGGTTCACCGTGCCGATCTCGCCGCGCTCGATCCGCCTGATCTCGGCCCAGCGCTCGCGTGCAGCGCGATGCGCCTCCGCGAGCGCCGGGTCGCGCGGTGAGGTGACGGTCACGGTCTGGCCATCGCGGCTGAAGGAGCGGATCGTCCCGACGAAGACGCCCCACTCCTGCCGCTCGGCGAGCATCATCTCGGGCGGACGTCTCGTCTCGGCGCGCTCGTAGGCCGGCACCCACTGGAAGTCGTCGCCATAGAGGTCGAAATTGCCGGTGCGCAGAAGCGTCCGCTCCGCAAGACCGCCCGCCTGGGCGATGATCTCGCGCTGCCTTGGCGAGAGGGTGTCGAGCACCTCGGGCCCCGGGCGGAACACCTGGCTCCGGGTCGGTTCGCCCGCGACCATGGTTCCGTCAGCGAGCCGAACGACCTCGATTGGCCTCGGCCAGAACGTCACGATTCCGTTCCAGAAGACGAGCACGAGGAAGGCGAGGATCATCACGATGCCGAGGGCGAGCGTGCCGCCGAGCAACCAGAGCGAGGGTTCGCCCTGGTTCTGAAGGTCGATGGGGCGGGTCGCTCCGGCTGTTGCCTTGCGCGCTTCCGCGACCGCCGCCCGGGCGGCCGCCTGCGTTCGGGCCGTCGTGACAATGGCATCCATCGCCATCGGGCTTGCTCCCCCTCCCTGGTTCAGAGGCTCGCCGCGCGGCGGCGGAAGCGCTGGCGTATCACCTCGGCCATGGTGTTGATCACGAACGTCATCGCGAACAGGACGAGGGCGGCGAGGAACAGCATCCGGTAGAGCGTGCCGTCACGCACCGCCTCCGGCAGTTCGACGGCGATGTTGGCCGAGAGGGCACGTAGCCCGTTGAAGATGTTCCACTCCATGATCGGCGTGTTGCCGGCCGCCATCACCACGATCATCGTCTCGCCGACCGCCCGGCCCATCCCGATCATCACCGCGGCGAACACGCCACTTGCGGCGGTGGGCAGGATCACGCGCGTCGCGGTCTGCCACGCCGTCGCACCGCAGGCGAGCGAGGCGGCGCGGAGGTGCTCCGGCACGCTGTTCAGCGCATCTTCGCTGATCGTGTAGATGATCGGGATCACCGCGAACCCCATCGCGAACCCGACGACCAGCGTGTTGCGCTGCACATAGGTGCCAACGATCCCGCCACGAGGATCGTAACCGAAAGAGGCGAGCAGGGTCGCGACGACCCAGGCGAGCGTGACGCCGGCGGCGAGGATCAACACCCACCGCAGGAAGGCGAAGCCGCCGACACGCAGCCGCGTTCCGGCGCCGACCAGCGCCGCGATCCGGTCCTCGAGGAAGCGCCGCGTCAGCCAGCTCGCGAGGAACACGCCAAGCGGGGTGAGGATCATCGTCGTGAAGCCGATGCCGTCGCCGCGCGTGCCGTCGAGCCACAGCTTGATGTCGCCCGCGAACACCAGAGCCTCGAGTGCATCGCCGAGCCACAGCGAGGCCTGGAAGCCGATGGCGAGAAAGACGAACATGAGCACGAATTTCGGCAGGCCCCCGAAGCGGAGCGTGATCGACCGCGGCAGGACCTGCCACGCATAGGCCGCGAGCAGCAGCGAGATCGGCAGCGCGACGAAGATCATCAGCACCGCCGCGATCCACTGCTCGACGATCGGCGCGAGGATCAGGGCGGCGATGAAGCCGAGCACGACGGAGGGAAGTGAGGCCATCATCTCCATCGCCGGCTTGACCACGGCACGCACGCGCGGGTCAACGAACTCGCTCGTGTAGATCGCCCCCATCAGAGCGATCGGAAGCGCGAACAGAAGCGCATAGACGGTGGCTTTCACGGTGCCGAAGATCAGCGGCACGAGGCTCAGTTTCGGCTCGAACTGGTCGGTTCCGGCGGAGGACTGCCAGGTGAAGGTCGGTCCCTGATACCCCTCGTACCAGACCTTGCCGAAGATCGTCTGCAGCGTCGTTTCCGGGTGCGGAACGTCGACGTTCCAGAAGCTCGTCCTGCCGTCGGCGGCGATCGCGAGAACGCCATCGGCACGCGGGGTGAGCATCAGCGCCGCATAGCCGCCAGCGGGGCGGTCCTTGTCGAGGCGGAGCAGGACCTGGTTCGAGGTGGTGTGACGAAGCCACACCGCGCCGTCGGCGTCCGCCGTCACGAAGCTCTTGCCACGCTGCCCGGCCGAGAGGGCGCGCACCGCGTTGCCGTGCGGCTCGAGAACATGGGCGCGAACGAGCGCATAGCCGTCGCTCGTGCCGGCATCCCGACGCTCGAGCGTGAACCAGGCATCGACCGTGCCGCGCGAGCCTGTGACGATCAGCGTCTGTTCGCCGATCAGGAAGTAGAAGCCGGTGAGCTCCTCGCCCTCGGCCAGGACACGAACCCGTTCGGCAAGCCGAGGCGCGTTGAAGTCACGCGTGTCGTAGCGGTAGACGACCCCCTCCCGGGTGGCGACGAGCACCTGGTCGGCCTTCTCGGTCAACAGAATGCCCTTGATCTCGAGGCCAGGGCTGAGCTCCGGCAGCGTGGCGCTGGTCACCGTCGTGCGCACCTGCCGCGTCAGCATGTTGATCCGGCTCTCGGCGCGCGACAGCCGGATGATGCCGTCGGCATCGGCGGTGACGAAGGAGCGAGTCGGCCGCTCGACCGTGCCGCCGACGCGGTAATCGGCCGCGACGATCGCGGCATTCGAGATCTTCTGCGGCGCATCGAGCGTGGCAGCGACCTCGACCCGGCGGAACTGATTGCCGGGGATCCGCGAGAACACGGCGGACCCGTTCGTCCCGTCGCGCTCGTCAAGCTGCCTGAGCCCGGCCGGCACGGCATCGGGCAGCAGGATCGCGGTCGTGAACCGAAGCGTGGCGAAGCGGATCGTTCCGTCGGCGAAGCCGAAGATCAGATTGTCGCGCGCGAGCGTGCGGCCGAACGCGGTCGGCACGCGCCCCCCCAAGTCGAAGCCCCTCGCCTCGATCGGCGCGCCGGTCTGGGCATGGAAGGCGGTGATGCTGCCGTCGCCCGCGAGCACGACCGCGACGGTCTTGTGCTCGTCGACATTGGCCATCAGCACGCCGGTCGGCGCGAGGGGAACCGTGAAGCTGCGCGCGCTCTCAATCCGCCCGCCGGTGAAGAGGGGTACGACCACCTGGGCGAGGAAAACCATGATCGCGGCGACGGCGAAGATCACGAACAGCCCGCCGACGGTAATCGACCAGTCGGCGAGACGATCGACGACAATGACGCTGCGTCGTGTCTGCCGGTTCTGCCGTATGGGCGGGCGCGCGCGGGTGGCGGGCACATCAACGGTCGCCTGGTCGCTCATCCAACCCCTCGCTCACGCTCTAGCAAACCCGCAGCATCCGGACCGACCCGGTCACCACCCCGGGCGCGCCGGAGGGCCCGCACCCAACCCGCGACCGGGCCGTCGCGAGGGGGCGACAGCCCGCCCCCTCGCCACGTTCACTACTCGATGATGCGCTTGGCGCGGAGGTCCTCCTGCGCGATCGCGTTCGTCACCGGCAGGTAGCCGTCCTTCACGGTCGCCTCCTGGCCCTGGCGGGAGTAGACGAACCGGATGAACTCCCGCCGCAGCGGATCGAGCGGCTGGTTCGGGTTCACGTTGACATAGATGTAGAGGAAGCGGCTCAGCGGATAGTCACCCGAGTAGACGTTCTCGGGCTCGACGCCGTAGCAGGTCGCGCCGGGACGCGCCGCGAGCGGCACCGGGCGCACGTCGGCGGTTCGGTAGCCGATGCCGGAGTAGCCGATCGCGAAACGGTCCGACGCCACGCCCTGGACCACCGTCGACGACCCGGGCTGTTCCTTGACGCTGTCGCGGTAGTCGCCGTTGAAGAGCGCGGCTTCCTTGAAATAGCCGTAGGTGCCGGAGGCGCTGTTGCGCCCATAGAGGCTGATCGGCCGGTTCGCCCACTCGCCCGTGAGCCCGAGCTGCCCCCAGGTGTTGATCTCGGTCGGGTGCCCGCCGCGACGCGTCTTCGAAAAGATCGCATCGACCTGCTGCATCGTCAGGCACTGGATCGGGTTGTCCTTGTGGACATAGACGGCGAGCGCGTCGACGGCGCCGCGGATCGCGCTCGGCGGATAGCCGAAGCGCTGCGTGAAGGCATCGATCTCGCGCTGGTTCATCGGCCGGCTCATCGGGCCGAACTGCGCGGTGCCCGCGATCAGCGCCGGCGGCGCCGTCGAGCTTCCCTTGCCTTCGATCTCGATCCGAACGTTCGGGTAGATCGCCTGGAACCCCTCGCTCCAGAGGGTCATCAGGTTGTTCAGGGTATCAGACCCGATCGACTTCAGATTTCCGGAGATCCCGGGCACCGGCCGGTAGACCGGCAGCTCCGGATCGATCTGGATGGCCTGGGCCATCGCGCCCGTCGAGAAGACGGTTGCGGCCACGGCCGCGAGCAGGGTTCTCCTCACCTCAGGTCCTCCATCGGCTGCTGTGTGCGTGGCTCACTTGGGGAGGTCGCATGCCGCCCCCGCCCTTGGTGCCAACGCCACCCTATCGACCGCTCCGAGACACCAAGATTGCAGTCTGATGAAGTTTCGATGACAGTTCCCGGGCGCGCTGATCGCGGTCGCGGCACCGCGCCCGAAGCGCCGCATGATTGCCTCGCGGCCAAGGCGCCGAGTAGTGTTCCATGTTCAGGGATAAGGCGCCCGGTCGGCCGTCGTGCTGCGCTGCAGCGCGTCGGAGCGGGTGTCTCGGCCCAGCGCGAGGGCGTGCGGCTGCAAGGGAAGAGAGGCATGACCGTCGCTGCGGTGCTGAAGCAGAAGGGCGAATCGATCATCTCCGTCGGCCCCAAAACCCCCCTGCGTCAGGACCGCCGAGATCATCGCCGCGCAGCGCATCGGCGCGCTCGTGGTGATGGACGACGACAACGCCCTGCTCGGCATCGTCAGCGAGCGGGACGTGGTCAAGCCGATCGCCCGTCACCGGGAGAAGGCGCTGAGCCTGACGGCGGCCGAGTTGATGACGCCGAACCCGGTTGTGGCGACCCTCGAGACGACCGTGGGCGAGGCCATGGAGATGATGGACCGCGGCTATTTCCGGCACCTTTCGGTGATGCAGGACGGCAAACCAGCCGGCATCATCTCGATCCGCGATCTCGTGAAGTATCGGATGATGCAGCAGCAGAATGACGTCGAGACGCTGACGTCTTCTGTCTGGCGTGCCGGGACGTGAGGGCGTTACGGCGCCATCGTCCCGCCTGAGCCGGGCGCTGGCACTGAGCCGTTGACTGGCTGACCACTGACGGCGCCAATCGGCTGGCCACCCGAGGTGGTCGGAGCGGCGGGATTTGAACCCACGACCCCCAGTCCCCCAGACTGATGCGCTACCAGGCTGCGCTACGCTCCGACAGCGGGAGCAATGGCGCGACGGGGCAAGCCTGTCAACGCTTCGGCAGGCGCCCTTCGTCGCAGCTCACTCGCTCTGAGCGGGCCGATCGATCAGGGCGCGGATCGCCTTCAGCTCCGCCAGAACCTCGGCGAGCACGGCCCGAAGCCTCGCCTCGCGGCCCTCGGCCGCGGCCGGGGCCACCGCGCGTTCGGCGCGCACGCGGATCACCGGCTTGACGCTGCGGCTTCGCTCGGCCTCGGCGCTGCCCGCGGGCATGCCGGGGAGAGCGAGCTGCGGCTTCTCCTCCACCGCCTCCGCCTGCGGCTCGCCGATGTCCTCGGCCGGCGCCCGCTCCTCCTCGCCGCCTTCGCGAAGAAGGCGCTGCACACCCTTGATCGTGTAGCCCTGGATGTAGAGCAGGTCACTGATCTTGCGGAGAAGCTCGACGTCCTCGGGGCGGTAGTAGCGACGGCCGCCGCCGCGCTTCAGCGGCTTGAGCTGTGGGAACTTCGTCTCCCAGAACCGGAGGACATGCTGCGGAATATGAAGATCGTCGGCCACCTCGCTGATCGTGCGAAAGGCGGACGGCGCCTTGCGCCCGCTCCCGCGCAAGGCCGGCGGGTCTGCGCTCATGCATCGTCCTCTGCCGGCGCGGCCTGCCCGTTGACCCGTGCCTTCAACACCTGGCTCGGCCGGAACACCAGCACCTTGCGCGGCAGGATCGGCACCTCCACCCCGGTCTTGGGGTTGCGGCCGATGCGTCGCCCCTTCTGCCGGACCGCGAAGGTGCCGAAGGAGGAGATCTTCACGGGCTGCCCAGCCTCCAGGGCGCTTGCGACGATCTCGAGCACCATTTCGACGAGCTGCGCCGATTCGTTCCGGGAAAGCCCGACCTGCTCGTACACCGCTTGGGCGAGCTGCGCGCGTGTGACTGTGCTTCCCGCCATGCCGCCCCCGCCGAGGATAACCGTTGCCGCAGCTAAGTCTTTGCGATGACGTTACCAGCGCGGGTCTCGGCGCGTCAAGCCGCCGCCCCGAGCCGAATTCAGGAAGATCAGACCGTTAGGATGGCAGATGCCGACTCCACCGCAACAGCGGCGCGCGGGAGCGGTTCCGCCGGGGAGCAAAGCGCACTACTCTCCAGCCGCAGCGCCGGAACATCGGACAGCATGCCGAAGCGTTTGGACATGCGCATCGCCACCTGGAACCTCAACAGCGTGCGCGCCCGCAGGCAGCACCTGCTCGACTGGCTGGGCCGGCCGGAGGCCCCAGACATCGTGCTGCTGCAGGAGTTGAAGGTCGAGGAGCAGGGCTTCCCATTGCTGGAGGTCCGCTCGGCCGGCTATCACGCCCTTGTCCACGGCCAGAAGGCGTACAACGGTGTCGCGATCCTCTCCCGCACACCTCTGGCGGAGCGTCGGCGCTCCCTGCCCGGGGATGACGACGATGCCCAGGCCCGCTATCTCGAGGCTGAGGCAGGCCCGCTCGTGATCGCCTGCGTCTACTGCCCGAACGGCAACCCGGTCGGCACCGAGAAGTTCGCCTACAAGCAGGCGTGGATGGACCGCCTCGCCCGCCATGCGGAGGCGCTGCTCGCGACCGAGCGCCCGGTGGTGATCGGCGGCGACTGGAACATCTGCCCGACCGAGGCGGATGTGTGGGACGAGCGGGCGATGGCGGGCGATGCGCTGTGCCAGCCGCAGAGCCGCGCCGCATGGCGGCGGCTGCTCTGGCAGGGCTGGACCGATTCGTGGCGGGCGCTCAACCCTCTTCCCGCGCGGGGCTATACCTATTGGGACTACCAAGGCGGCGCCTGGCAGCAGGATCACGGCCTCCGGATCGATGCCCTGCTCTTGAGCCCCACGGCGGCCGAGCGCCTCACGGAAGCGGGGGTAGACCGCACCCCGCGCGGCTGGGACAGCCCCTCCGACCACACCCCCGTCTGGTGCGTGCTCGACGACGCGCCATGAGCGAGGCGGCAGCCCTCACGGAGGCTCGTCTCCAAGTCTCCAAGACGGGCGCAAGAACCGCCTGACGGCGCGCGGCTGCGGCGCGCAGGTCAGCGCCGCGCGAGCCGCCTTCGTCTTCGGCGGGCGCGCCGGCACGGCCGCGGCGGACCGATCCTCCGGGCGCCCGCCGCGGGTGCGCGACGCCGCCTCAGAGGTCGGCGTAGACGTGCCCCTCCTGCGCCGCGCCGGGGTGCGTCACCGCCCCCTCATGCGCCGGGCCGACGAGCTGGGCGTATTTCCAGAGAGCGCCGGAGCGGTAAATGGTCTCGCGCGGCTTCCACGCTGCCCGGCGCGCGGCGAGCTCGGCGTCTGTCAGCAGCACATCGAGCGTGCCGGCGGCGGCGTCGATCACGATCCGGTCGCCGTTGCGCAGAAGGCCGATCGGCCCGCCAACGGCCGCCTCGGGCGAGACGTGGCCGATGCAGAAGCCGCGCGTCGCGCCGGAGAAGCGCCCGTCGGTGATGAGCGCCACCTTTTCGCCCATCCCCTGGCCATAGATCGCGGAGGTGGTCGAGAGCATCTCGCGCATGCCAGGGCCGCCCTTCGGCCCTTCATAGCGGATCACGATCACGTCCCCCTCCTGGTAGGCGCGCTCGCGCACCGCGGCGAAGGCGTCCTCCTCGCAGTCGAAACACAGGGCGCGGCCTTCGAAGCGGAGGTTCTTCATCCCGGCGATCTTCACGATTGCCCCGTCCGGGGCGAGATTGCCTTTGAGCCCGACGACCCCGCCCGTGGTCGAAATCGGGTTCGAGACCGGCCGCACCACGTCCTGGTCGGTCGGGAACACCACGTCCTTGTGGTTCTCGGCAAGCGTGCGGCCCGTCACGGTCAGGCAGTCGCCGTGCAACAGCCCGGCATCGAGCAGCGCCTTGATGATCACCGGAACGCCGCCGATCCGGTGCACGTCGAGCGCGACATAACGCCCCCCTGGCTTGAGGTCGGCGATGTGCGGGGTTGCGCGCATGATCCGCGCCACGTCCTCGAGGGTGAAGCGTATCCCCGCCTCGTGGGCGATCGCGGGCAGGTGAAGCGCGGCGTTGGTCGAGCCACCGGTGGCGCCGACGATCATCGCCGCGTTCTCGAGCGCCTTGCGGGTGACGATGTCGCGCGGCCGGATGTTGTTCTTGAGGAGCTCGACGACCGCGATGCCCGACTTCACCGCGAAGGCGTCGCGCTCCTCGAAGGGAGCGGGCGCGCCGGCAGAGCCCGGCAGGGCGAGGCCGATCACCTCCGAGACGCAGGCCATGGTGTTGGCGGTGAACTGGCCACCGCAGGCGCCGGCGCCCGGGCAGGCGACCTGCTCGAGCTCCTCGAGCTCGGCATCGGTGAGATTGCCGGCCGCGTGCTGGCCGACCGCCTCGAACACGTCGAGCACGGTCACGTCCCTGCCCCTCCAGGTGCCGGGCAGGATCGATCCGCCATACATGAACACGGAGGGGATGTTGAGACGCACCATCGCCATCATCACGCCGGGAAGCGTCTTGTCGCAGCCGGCAAGCCCGACGAGCGCGTCATAACTGTGGCCGCGCACCGTGAGCTCGATCGAGTCGGCGATCACCTCGCGCGAGGCGAGTGACGACTTCATCCCCTGGTGGCCCATGGCGATGCCATCGGTCACGGTGATGGTGGTGAACTCGCGCGGTGTCGCCCCGGCTTCGGCCACGCCGCGCTTGACGCTCTGCGCCTGCCGGGAGAGCGCGATGTTGCAGGGGGCGGCCTCGTTCCAGCAGGTGGCCACACCGACGAAAGGGGCGGCGATCTCCTCTTTCGTCAGCCCCATCGCATAGTAGTAGCTTCGGTGCGGCGCGCGGTCGGGCCCGACGGTCGAATGCCTGCTCGGCAGGCGGGACTTGTCCCAGGTCATCTTGCTCACGAGTCGTTCCCTCTCCGTATCCTGTCAGACCGCGATCCGCGCAAGCGCCGCCTCGAGCCGCGCTGCGGTCGCCTCCGCCGCGGCGCGCTTGCGGCGCGTCTCCTCCACCACCTCCTCCGCCGCACGCGAGACGAAGGCAGGGTTGGCGAGCTTCTGGTCGAGCTTGCGGATCTCCTCACGCTGCTTCGCGATCTCGCGGCCGAGGCGGGCGCGTTCGGCGGCGAGGTCGATCACCCCGGCAAGCGGCAGCACGACCGTCGCCTCCCCGACCACGCCCTGGGCGGCACCTTTGGGCACCTCGCCCTCGAGCGGGGTGATGTCGGACAGGCGCGCGAGCCTCAGGATCGGCTCTTTCCAGCGTTCGAGCCGCGCAAGCGTCTCGCCATGCGCATCCTTCAGGTGGGTGGTGATCTCGCGCGCGGGCGGCACCCCCATCTCCGAGCGGATGGCGCGGAGCTCGGAGACGAGAGCGATCACCCACCCGACTTCCGCCTCCGCGGCCGGGTCGCGCGGCAGCGACGCCGCGTCCGGCCACGGCTCGGTCATCAGCGTGCGCCGCCCCTCGCAGGCGCCGGGGCCCCGGTCGGCGAGCGCGTGCCACAGCTCCTCCGTCAGGAAGGGCTGGACCGGGTGCAGCAGCGCGAGCACCGTGTCGAGAACGAAGGCGGCGGTCGCCCGTGTCTCGTCCTTCTGCGGCCCGTCGGGCCCGATCAGCGCGGGCTTGGCGAGCTCGAGATACCAGTCGCAGAACGTTCCCCAGACGAACTGGTAGAGCCCGCCCGTGTAGAGGTCGAAGCGAAACTCCTCGAGCGCGCGCGTTGCACCCGAGCCGGCTTCCGCGAGCGCGCCGATGATCCAGCGGTTCAGCGTCATCTGCGCCGAAGCAGGGTCCCACCCCGGCACGGGAGCGCAGGCATGCATCTGGCAGAAACGCGCCGCGTTCCAGAGCTTGGTGCCGAAATTGCGGTAGCCCTCGACGCGCTCGCGCGAAAGCTTCACGTCGCGCCCTTGGCTCTCCATCGCCGCGAGCGTGAAGCGGAGCGCATCGGCACCATAGGCCTCGATCAGATCGAGCGGGTCGATGACGTTGCCTTTCGACTTCGACATCTTCTGCCCGCGCTCGTCGCGCACAAGCCCGTGCACGTAGACGGTGCGGAAGGGAACCTCGCCCATGAAGTGGATCCCCATCATCATCATCCGGGCGACCCAGAAGAAGATGATGTCGAAGCCGGTGACGAGCACATCGCCCGGGTAGTAGCGCGCAAGCTCCGCGGTCCGCTCCGGCCAGCCGAGCGTCGAGAACGGCCAGAGAGCGGACGAGAACCAGGTGTCGAGCACGTCGGGGTCGCGCGTGAGCTCGACCTCGTGGCCATAGGCCTCGGCCGCGTCGCGCTTCGCCTCCTCCTCAGAATGCGCGACGAAGATACGGCCGTCCGGCGCGTACCACGCCGGGATCTGGTGCCCCCACCAGAGCTGGCGGGAGACGCACCAGGGCTCTATCTCGCGCATCCAGGCGAAGAAGGTGTTCTCCCAGGCGCGCGGCACGAACACCGTGCGCCCGCTCGAGACGGCCTCGATCGCCGGCCCCGCAAGCGCCTTCGCATCGACGAACCACTGGTCCGTGAGGTAGGGCTCGATCACGACTCCGGAACGGTCGCCGTGCGGAACCATGTGGGTGTGCGGCTCGGCCTTCGCGAGCAGGCCGGCCGCCTCGAGGTCGGCCACGATCGCCTGCCGCGCGGCGAAGCGATCGAGCCCGCGATAGGCGGCCGGGACCTCCGGGATGTCGGCAAGCCGCGCATCCGGGTCGAAGATGTTGAGAAGCGGCAGGCCATGCCGGCGGCCGACCTCGAAGTCGTTGAAGTCATGGGCGGGCGTGATCTTCACCGCACCGGTTCCCTTCTCCGGGTCGGAGTAGGCATCGGCGATGATCGGGATGCGCCGGCCGGAGAGCGGCAGGATCGCCTCGCGCCCGACGAGGTGGCGATAGCGCGCGTCATCGGGGTGAACCGCGACCGCCGTGTCCCCGAGCATCGTCTCCGGCCGGGTGGTGGCGACCGTGATCGAGAGCCCCTCCTCGCCGGCGATCGGATAGCGGATGTGCCAGAGTGTGCCCTTCACCTCGCGGTTCTCGACCTCGAGGTCGGAGATCGCGGAGTGGAACTTCGGGTCCCAGTTGACGAGCCGCTTAGCGCGGTAGAGCAGCCCCTCGCGGTAGAGCCGGACGAACACCTCCGTCACCGCCCGCGAGAGGCCCTCATCGAGGGTGAACCGCTCGCGCGTCCAGTCGAGCGAGGCGCCGAGGCGTCGAAGCTGGCGCGTGATCGTGCCCCCCGACTGCGCCTTCCACTCCCACACGCGGCTGATGAAGGCCTCGCGGCCGAGCTCCTGCGACCGGATGCCTTCGGCGGCGAGCATGCGGTCGACCACCATCTGCGTCGCGATCCCCGCATGGTCGGTTCCGGGGAGCCAAAGCACATCGTCCCCCTTCATTCGGCGCCAGCGGATCAGGATGTCCTGCAGCGTGTTGTTGAGCGCATGGCCCATGTGCAGGCTGCCGGTGACGTTCGGCGGCGGGATGACGATGCAGAAGGGGCGCGCGCTGCTCGAAGGATTGGCGCCGAACAGGCCCGAACGCTCCCAGCGCGCGTAGTGGCGCGCCTCGACGTCGGCGTGGGGGAAGGTCTTGTCCAGCATGGCTCCGGCCAGGGGGTGCAGCAGCGTCACGGGCGCGGATTGGGCAGGCAGCGGACTGCCCCGTCAAGCGCCCCCACCGAGGCTCAGCCGCGCGCGACGCGTTCGAGTTCCGCCTTCACGAGACGCTCGACGAGCCCGGGCAGGTTCGCATCGAGCCAGGCCTTGAGAAGCGGGCGAAGCTCCTCGCGCACGATCTGCTCGAGCGTCACCGCACCGTTGCCGAGAGCGATGTCGGCCGCGGCCTGGCGCGGCATCTCCCCCTGCCCGCGCGCGGCGCGCAGCGCGGCGAAGGAGGCGGCGGTGGCGGTGGCGGCGGCCGTGCCGATCAGCCCCTCCTCGACACCGGCAACGGCGGAAGGGGCGGCGCCCGCTTCCGGCTGCGGCGCAGGAGTGGCCCCGGCGGAGGAAGAGGCGAACATCGCGTCGATCTCCGCTTCCGACATCGGCGCCGGAGCCGAGGACTGGGGCGCGCCGGCGAGGAGAGCGTCGATCTCGGCCTGCGACCCCGAAGGCCGCGACGCGGCGGCGTCGGGTGCCCTCTGCTCGGGCACGAGCATCTGCTCGGTCAGGTCGAGGATGTCGTCGGCCGGGGCGCCACCTGGCTCGGGCGTGGTCGCAGCCGGCATCGGCGCGGCCTGATCTTCGGCCAGGATCCGCCTGATCGAGGCGAGGATGTCCTCCATCGAGGCGTCCTGCCCGACCGGCGATTGCGGCGCGGCGGGCTTGGGCGGTTCGGCGCTCATCGCGACGCCGTCGGGGTCAGAGGCAGCGGCCGTGCGGGGGGCACGTCCGTGCCGATCCAGCGGTTCCGCACCGAGGTGTAGTGCTCAAGCGGATCGTAGATCTGGACCGGAAGCTGAAGGTCGCGCGCTGTCAGCCTGCCCGCGGCCGCGGCGAGCGCATAGGTCGCGATCAGGTAGTCGCGCGTGGCGCGCACGAGAGCGGTTCGGGCATCGAGAAGCTCCTGCTCGGCGTTCAGGACGTCGAGCGTCGTCCGGCTGCCGACGAGCGCCTCGCGCTGCACGCCATCGAGGGCGATCTCGTTGGCGCGGATCTGCGCCGTGCGTGCGTTCACCTCGGCACGCGCCGCCTGAAGCGTCTCCCAAGCGCGCCGGGCATTGTCCACCACCTGGCGGCGAACCTCGTTCAGCACCTCCTGCGCCCGCTGCGCCTCCTGCTTCGCCTGGCGCACGCGCGCATGCTCCTGCCCCCCCTGGTAGAGCGGCACCGACAGCACCCCGACCAGCTGCCCGCCGGTGCTGCGGGTGTCGCGCAGGGAATTGTCGTCATTTCGGAACGCGCTGCCCTGGAGCGAGGCGGTGGGCAGAAGCTCGCCGAAGACAACGTCGATGTTGTGGATCGCGGCCTGTTCCTCGAACCGAGCGCGCAGCACGTTCGGGTTGTTCGCCTCCGCCAGCCGGGCGGCCTCTTCGGCGTCGCGCGCGATCGGCCGAAGCGGCGGCGGCGCGGTGAGCGCGCGCGGCGGCTCGCCGATCAGGCGCTCGAAGTTCGACCGCGCCGTCTGCAGATCGCCGTCGGCGCGGCTTCGTTCCGAACGCGCGCGCTCGAGCCGCGCCTCTGCCTGGGCGACGTCGGTTCGGGTGATCTCGCCGACCCGGAACCGGTCGCGCGCCGCCTGGAGCTGCCGTTCGAGCACGCGCACATTGTTCGTCGTCAGCCTCAGGACTTCCTGGTTCTGGATCACCGTGACATAGGCATTGACCGCATCGGCGAGCACGCTCTGCTCGGTCGCGAGCAGGTTGGCGCGCTCGGCGAGCACCTGGCTCTCGGCACGCCGCGTCGCCGCGACGGTGCGGCCGCCGCGATAAAGAGGCTGGACGAAGGTCGCGCTGCCCGAGAGGGGGTTGCGTTCGAGATTGGTGCGCGTGCGCAGCAGCCCGTTGGGCTGGAGCGCTCCCGTCTGCGTTCCGTCGGCGTAGCCGTATTGCCCCTGAAGCGTCACCACCGGACGCCAGCCGGAGAGCGCCTGCGGAACGTTCTCGTCGACGGCACGAAGCCGCGCGCGGGCGGCCTGCAGCGTCGGGTTGTTGGCGTAGGCGAGCGCCAGCGCCTCGCGCAGCGTCTGCGCCTCGGCGGCATAAGCCGGAAGGAGGACGCACGCCGCAAGCACCGCCGCCCCTCCCCAACGCCCGATCATTCCGCCCACGCCACGCTGTTGATCACCCATCGTCCGGTCCACCGCTCTCCTCGCCAACGTCTTGCGACGTGCATGCCGCTGCGGCCCGGATTGGCCGCCAACTCCGCGACGCAGCACCTAGGCTGCTAGGCTGCCGCCGTTGCGCATCGCTATGCAAGGGCGGAACGACGCAGGCCACGCCGCGCCCCCCGTGCGCCGATCAATAGGTGGGCATCGAGGGGTCCACCTCCGCCGCCCAGGCGTCGATCCCGCCGGCGAGGTTGACCGCGTTGGCGAACCCTCGTGCCCGAAGCCAGAGGGTGACGCGCAGGCTCCGTCCGCCATGATGACAGAGCACGACGACCGGCACGTCCCGCGGCAGCGCTGTGGTCCGCTCCGGCACCTCGGCCATCGGAATCGTGAGCGAGCCGGCGAGAGACGCGATCGCGACCTCCCACGGCTCGCGCACGTCAAGAACCGCATGCGGAACGCTGTCCCGTCGCCAGGCATCCAGGGTGGCGACATCGATCTCGATCGGCAGGGGAAAGGACGGGCCGGCCACGCCGCGCCTCAGAACACGAAGGCCGGGGCGCGGCGGAACTCGGGCAAGGTCGGGGTGCCGGCCTCGAACAGCACCACCTCCGTGACCGTCCCGGCGGCGCGAAGCAGACGAACGGCACGGCCGAGCACGCCCGGGCGGGAGGAGGCACGCACCGTGACGAGGCGCCCCCCTTCCGCGAGCTGCTCCGTCAGGCCTCCGGGGGTCTCCTCCGCCGCCCCTTCGATCAGGATCACGTCATAGGGTGCCGCCGCGGCCCAGCCTTCCCCGAGCGGCCCGGCCACGACCGTCGCCCCCTCGATATCGGAGAGCCTTGAGCGGAGAGACTCCACACGCGCTCCCGGGGTCTCGAGCGCAACCACGCGCGCCCCCATCCGGCACAGCACCGCAACGCCGTAGCCCGCGCCCGCTCCGACCACGAGCGCGCGGCACCCTGGCCGGACCCCAGCCGCCTGGACGAGGCGGGCGAACACCATGGGCTCCATCAGGAAGCGCCCGCCGCCGAGCGGGATGTCCTCATCGACATAGGCAAGCGGGCGCTTCGCCTCGGGCAGGAACGACTCGCGCGGCACCTCCGCCATCGCGTCGAGCAGGCCCGGGTCCGTCACCCGGTTGGGGCGGAGCTGGCCTTCGACCATATTGAATCGTGCCTTGGCGAAATCCATGCGGCTGCCTGATCCCCCTTCCGCTGGGCGTGCCGGATATAGGCCCTGCTGTCGCGGTGCAGCAAGACGCCCGGTTTAAGGCCGCCGCTTGACCCTGACCGGGCGTGGCCCTAACGAAACGCGGTGTCGCGCGGCCCGATGGCAGAGTGGTCATGCAGGGGACTGCAAATCCCCGGACGTCGGTTCGATTCCGGCTCGGGCCTCCAACGGCGGCGGAGGCGGCGCGTCGCGGCTTCGGTAGCGACAGGGTCTCCCAAGCCCGGGCGAAGCGCGTGGCCGGCGCGGGCGCGCTTGATCGCGCCGCGGCGCTGCGCTAGACCGCTCGCGGGTGGCTGATCCCCGATAGCTCAGTTGGTAGAGCAGCGGACTGTTAATCCGCGTGTCGCTGGTTCGAGCCCAGCTCGGGGAGCCACCGCGGCCCGGTCCCGATTTCCGCACCGCCACGCCGATCGACCGACATCCAGGCGCCGGTTTGCTCAGCCTCCCCTGCGTTTCGGACGTCATGCCGCGCGGCCGCCTCCCCCGCGTCGGCTGGTTGGCGGGCCGAGCTTAGACCGGTCAAGCTGAAGCGCGGACCTCTGTGCCGCCGCCCCAGAGGTGCGTTGCACCGATCCGGGACGCTCCGCCGCCCCCCAACCGGTTCGCGCTCCGCTTGCGGCGGACGCGACCGACCTGTCATGCTGCACCGCAGCAGAGACCCTCCCATGAGCCCTCTCTCTCCCCCCTCCCCGGTCGAGCGTCTGTTTCGGCCGCGCTCGGTCACGGTGATCGGGGAGGTCGCCGGGGAGAGTCTCGCCGCCCGCGTGCTCGCCGCCCTGCGCTCGGGCGGCTTCCGCGGATCCGTGACCGTTGTCTCGCCCGCCCCCGAGCCAGGAAACGGCATGGCCGCCTTCCCCGACGTCGCGTCCCTGCCGGAGGCGCCCGATCTCGCCCTCGTCGATCTTCGCGGCGAGGCGTTGGCGCCCGGTCTTGCCGCCCTCGCCGCGCGCGGCGCGGGCGCGGCGGTGCTGCTCGGTGACGCCTCGCCGAGCGTCGCGCCGCTTCCCGTCATCGGCCCCCGTTCGTCGGGCGTGATCTCGCCCGCGCTCGGGCTGAACGCTTCGCTCTTCCCTCGCCTTCCCGCCCCGGGAGCGCTCGCGCTCGTCTGCCAGGACCGGGGCATCGCCGCCGCCGTGCTCGACCACGCCGCAGGCGAAGGCATCGGCCTCAGCCACGTCGTCTCCCTCGGGGCGTGCGACGGTCTCGGCTTCACTGAGGTCCTCGACTGGCTCTCGCGCGACGGAGCCACGCGAGCGGTCTTGCTTGAGGTGTCGCGGGTGAAGGACCGCCGCGGCTTCCTCTCGGCTGCCCGGGCGGTGGCGCGCGGCAGGGTCGTGGTCGCGCTCCGCACCGCCCCTGCCCCGAGACCGGACCCGGCCGCGGACGTCTCGCTGCCTCCGGGCATCGTCTTCGCCGCGGCGCTGCGTCGGGCGGGGGTGGTCGATGTCGGCGGGCTCGAGGACCTGCTCGACGCGGCGACGACCCTCGCACGCCCGAGGCGCATGCGCGGCGACAGGGTGATCGTGGCCGCCGCCTCGCCTGCGCTCGGGGTGCTCGCTGCCTCGGCGGCGCGCGCCGCCGGTGCTACCTTGGCCGAGCCCTGGCAGGAGGCCTCGAACGCGCTCGCCCCGCTGCTCGACGGCGCGGCCGCGGCGAACCCGCTCGTTTTGCCGCCCGGAGCACCGACCGGGCGGATCGGCGAGCTCCTCGCCCGCGCGGCCAGGAGCGGCTCCGCCGATGCGGCGATCGCGGCGCTTGCCGCCACCGGCGACGGCGGAGCCGCAACCTCCGCTATTGAGGCCCTGATCGCCGCCCAGGCGGCCGCACGCGGCCTGCCGGTGATCGCCGCCGTGCCGGGCGGAGCCGAGGCCGCAGGCCTGCGCTCACGCCTCGCCGCAGCCGGGATCGCGGCCTTCCCGAGCCTCGAGGCGGCGGGACGGGCCCTCAGACTTCTGCTCCACGAGCGGCGCACGCGCGACGCGGCGCGCGAGCTTCCCCCGCGCACCGTCATCGCCGTCGCGCCCGATCGAGAGACCGTCCGCCGCCTCCTTGCGCGGGCGAGAGAGGCAGGCCGCTTGACCCTGACCGAGGACGAGGCGGGAGCGGCGCTCAACGCCTATAGCATTCCGACCGCTCCCTTCCGCGTCGCGTCCGATCCCGCGAGCGCGGCCGAGGCGGCCAGGGCGCTTGGTTTCCCGGTGGTGCTCAAAATCCGCTCGCCGGACCTGCCGCACAAGACCGAGGTCGGCGGTGTGGTGCTCGACCTCGAGACCCCGGACACGGTTCGGGCGGCGGCCGAGGCGATGGCAGCACGTGTCGCCCGGCTCGCACCGGGGGCGCGCCAGGAGGGGTTCCTCGTGCAGCGGCAGATCGCCCGCGCCGGGCGGCAGGAGCTCTTCCTGCGCCTCGGCCGCGACCCCCTGTTCGGTGCCGCGATCGGCTTCGGCCAGGGCGGCACCGCCGCCGCCCTCGCGGGCGACGTCGCGGTCGAGCTTCCGCCGCTGAACCGCGCGCTCGCCGATGCGCTGATCGCGCGCAGCCGGATCGCCCCTCTGCTCGCCGGCTTCCGCGACCACCCCGCAGTCGACCTCGAGGCGCTCCGCGAGACGCTCGTGCGCCTCGCCCAGCTCGCCGTCGATTTCCCCGACGTGCTCGCGGTCGACGTCAACCCGCTCGCGGCAAGCGCAAGCGGAGTGATGGCACTCGACGCGTGGATCAGGATCACGCCCGAGCCCGCAAGCGGCACGCACCATCTCGCCATCGCCCCCTATCCGGCCGAGCTCGAACGGCAGGTCACGCTCCGCAACGGCAGGGCCGTGACGCTTCGGCCGATCCGACCCGAGGATGCGGAGGCGCATGCCGCCTTCTTCGCGCGGCTTTCGCCCGAGGACGTCCGGTTCCGGTTCTTCGCGCCGATCCGAAGCCTCTCGCCGGAACAGATCGCGCGGCTGACGCAGATCGACTACGACCGCGAGATGGCGATCATCGCGACCACCGGCGCAGCCGGCGACGAACAGGCCGAGACGCTCGGGGTGGTGCGGATCATCCGCTCCGGCGAGGAGGGCGAGTTCGCGATTGTCGTGCGCTCGGACATCAAGGGCAGCGGCCTCGGCACGGAGCTGATGCAGGCTGGTCTCGCCTGGGCGCGCGCCTCGGGCTTGCGCCGAGTGACGGGCGAGGTGCTGGCCGAGAACGGGCCGATGCTTGCCTTCGTCCGCCGGCTCGGCTTCACCGTCACGCCGAGCGGGCACGACCCGGAGGTGATGGTCGCTGTGATCGATCTCGGCACGGAACCGGAACGACAGGGCCGCTGAGCGGGCCCTCAGGCCGGCTCGGAGGCGCGCACTGCGGCGACGAGCTCGCGCACTTTCGCCGCCGCCGTCGCTCCCTTCAGCGCCTCGCGCCAGAGTCCCTCGGCGACCTTCTGGTGCATCGCGACCGCCTCGTCCGCGCCGGTGATCAGCGCGACCCCCGTTTGCGCCGTCGGGTGGGACTCAAGCCGGAACGGGTTGATCGCGAGATGGGCGCGTTCGCGGTTACGCAGGATCTTGAAGTTCCCATTGGGCTCGGCGCCGGCGATCAGACCGAGCTGGATGCCCATCGGCTCCGTCTCCATCAGGGTCGCGATTGTCTCGCACTCAGAGGCCGCGACATCCCGAGCCTGGGCACGCATCCGCTCCGACATCAGCACGGCCCCGCCGACGCCGAGCTCGAGGAAGCGCCTGAGCGAGCCAACCGTCATGATGGCGATGATCGAGGGCCGACGCTGCTGGTACATCCGCTTGCGCGCGGCAAGCACCGAGAGCAGCTGGTCGCCCTGCGCCCGCCAGGCGGCACGATCGCTGCCCGCGAGATCGGCCGCCTCGGCATAGATCTCGGCGAGCGCCTGGTCGAACAGATCGGAAGTGATCAGATAGCTGACCGGGCCGGCGACCTGCAGGATCTGGTCGGTCGTCTCCTCGAGGGCGCGCACGCGCTCGAAATAGGCGACGGCGCGGGAGAAGTACTCGACCCCGATCCCGAGCAGGCTGAGCGGCGAGATCTTCAGAAGCTCGGCAAGCCGCTTGATCGTGTCGAGCTTGATGACCTCACCTTTCTCGTATCGGTAGAGAGCGGCTCGGGAGACACCCAACCTGGCGGCGATCTCCTCAGCGCGCAGGCCGCTCTCCAGACGGTATTGCCGAAGCTGCTGGCCGATCTCGGTGAAGCGCATCGGGTCCTCCACGCCCGGGGCGAGCACTCGCACGCCCCGAATCGTCTCATAAACCGTGAACGGTCACGGTGCAGTAAGACCTACCCTCCGGCTGAGCCGAATTCAAGGCGGCTGTTTCGGGAGGCCTGACCACGCCGCCGTCGTCTTCACCGATCGAGGAAAGACAAGGTGACGAGCGGAACAGGGGCCGGCACGCACCAGCAAGGCGGCCCCGGATCGGACGCGGGACGGTCCAGCCGCGCGATCAGCCCTCGGCGACCTTGTGGGAGGCGAGCGCCTCGAGCGCCTGAACCATCGCCGAGTGGTCGAGGTCGGCCCCTCCGGCGGCGGCGACGGCGCTGAACATCTGCTGCGCGACCGCCGTGTTGGGCAGCGCCACGCCGAGGTCCCTCGCCGCGCTGAGGGCGAGGTTGAGGTCCTTCTGATGCAGGCGGATCCGGAAACCCGGGGCGAAGGTCCGCTTGATCATCCGCTCGGCATGCACCTCGAGAATTCGCGAATTGGCGAAACCGCCCATCAGTGCCTGCCGAACCTTCGCCGGATCGGCCCCCGCCTTGGCCGCGAACACAAGGGCTTCCGATACGGCTTGGATGTTGAGCGCGACGATGATCTGGTTCGCCACCTTGGTGGTCTGGCCCGCCCCATTCTCCTCGCCGACGAGGGTGATGGTCTTGCCCATCGCCTCGAAGAGCGGCAAGGCCCGGTCGAACGCACGCTTCGGGCCGCCGACCATGATGGTGAGCGTGGCGTTCTTCGCCCCGACCTCGCCCCCCGAGACGGGCGCATCGAGGTAGTCGCAGCCAAGCGCGTTGATCCTGCTCGCGAAGGTCTTGGTCGCGGTGGGGCTGATCGAGGACATGTCGATCACGAGCTTGCCGGGGCTCAACCCCTCGGCCACGCCGCCCGGGCCGAACAGCACCTGCTCGACGTCCGGCGTGTCGGGCACCATCGTGATCACGACCTCGGCCGCGGCGGCGACGGCCTTGGCGTCGGGCAGAACGGTCGCCGCCGCACGGAGCTCGTCGGTGAGGCTCTTGCGTTCGGGCACGAACAGCTCGTGCCCCTTCGCCTTGAGGTTGAGCGCCATCGGGCGCCCCATGATCCCAAGTCCGATGAAACCGACCTTCATCGCGTCGTCTCTCCCGCGTGTTCCCTCAGTAAAGTTGCTTTGCAGTCAGCGCCCTGCACCACTCAGCTCCGGTAAGGCGCGAACCAATCGAGCCCCGCCTCCGTCTCTCCCTTCGGCTTGTACTCGCAGCCGATGAACCCGTCGAAGCCGAGCCGGTCGATCTCGCCGAACAGGAACGGATAGTTGATCTCGCCGGTTCCCGGCTCGTGCCGGCCCGGGTTGTCTGCGAGCTGCATGTGGCCGATCAGCGGCAGGTGCTCGGCGATCGCGCGCGCGAGATCCCCCTGCATGATCTGGCGGTGGTAGATATCGAACTGGATCTTCAGGTTCGGCGCCCCGACATCGGCGATCACCGCTGCGGCCTCCTCCGTCCGGTTGAGGAAGAAACCCGGGATGTCGCGCGTGTTGATCGGCTCGATCACCACATCGAGCGAGGCGGCAGCAGCGAGCGCCGCCGCCTTGGCGAGATTGTCGCGGTAGACCCGGCCCATGAGGGCGCGATCGGCTCCCTCTGGCACGAGGCCCGCCATGGCGTGGATGCGCGGGCAGCCGGCGGCGGTCGCGTAGTCGATCGCCTTGCGCACGCCCTCGAGGAACTCCTCCTCCCGCCCGGGCAGGGCAGCAAGGCCGCGCTCCCCCTTCGCCCAGTCCCCCGGCACCGTGTTGAACAGCACGACCTTCACGCCCGCGGCGCGGGCCGCGCCCGTGATCTCAGCGGGCGTGTAGTCATAGGGAAACAGGAACTCGACGGCATCGAAGCCGGCCGCCGCCGCGCGGGCGAACCGGTCAAGGAACGGGCTGTCGGTGAACATCATCGAGAGATTGGCGGCGAATTTCGGCATGAGGCCCCCTTGGGTCTGGTGTCGGAGCTGCTGGTGACGTCCCGGTCGCGTCTGGTGCCGGTCAGGCTGAGGCGGCGCCGTAATACAGCATCGCGGCGTGTCGCGCCTCGGCGAAGAACAGCCACCGTTCGACGAGCGCGCCAAAGAGTGCAGACAGCGCCCCGGCCGCCCCGAGCCACGGCGCGGCGTCGCCGCCGAGGCCGAGCCCGACCGCGACCGCCCAGGCTGGGACGACGAACCCCGCGCCGAGCGCGATCCGCCGCAGGACCTCGGCATGCTTGCGGGCGACGACGAACCCCATCTCCCGCATCACGAAGTTCCTTCCCGTATGCGGCGGGTCGATGAGGCGCACGCGGCCGATGCCGCCAAGCCCCGTAGCCGATTCGGGCGTGGCGGGCCCCGAGGTTGTGTCGAGGAACCGCCAATAGGCGCGCTTGTGCAGGAAGCCCCCGGCCAGCGCCGCGAGCGCCGCCGCCCCCGCGCCCCACGCCGCCGGGGCACGAAAGGCAGCGAGCACGGCGAAGGCGAGGGTGAGCCCGGTCGCGGCGCCGATGATCAGATATCCCGGAACGGTCAGCCGGTTCGCCCAGGCGTGGATCGGCTTGAGAGAACGGTAGATCATCCCGGTGCAGACCACGGTTGCCGCGGCGAGGCATGCGGTGAGCACGCCGAGCGCCGCGAGCGCAGCACCGCTGCCTCCCGAGGCGGACAGGAAGGCAAGCAGAAGCGCCGGCGGATAGGTCGCTGCGGCCAGCACCGCCTCGCGCGAGAGCCAGGAGGAGCGCCACTGGCTGAAGGCGCGCCACGCCCGCTCTGGGTGGCCGAGATGAAGCGCCGAGGAGGCAAGCCCGGCCGTGACAAGACCGAGCGCGAGGCCGAACGACGCGACCGCGAAGCCCGGCCCGGGCGGAAGCAGCCCGAACGCCGCGAGCACCCCGAGCGCGGCGAGAAGCCCGTAGCCCGCGCCGGAACCGACGGTGAAGACGATGACGGAGGGGGCAGGGTTCATTTCACCGCGAGAGGATCCGATCCACCCAGCCCAGAAATCCCGAAAGCGTGGTTTCGGGACTCCTGTCGTCGCCGGCCGGAGCGAGCCCAGCGCGCGGCCGCGGCGGAAGGTACTTGTTCACCGGCCGGTAGCCGAGCTCGGGCATTAGGTCGACGCCGCCGCGCTCGGCCACGAGGCGCGAGACGGCGCTCGCTGGGTCGGCAAGGTCGCCGAAGTGGCGCGCCTTGGCCGGGCAGGTGGAGACGCAGGCGGGAACGCGCTCCGCCTCCGGAAGGGTCTCGTTGTAAATCCGGTCGATGCAGAGCGTGCATTTCTTCATCACGCCCTCGTCCTCGTCATACTCCCGCGCACCATAGGGGCAGGCCCAGGAGCAGAGCTTGCAGCCGATGCAGGTGTCGGGGTTGACGAGCACGATCCCGTCCTCGGCGCGCTTGTAGCTCGCCCCGGTGGGGCAGACGGTAACGCAGGCGGGCTCGTCGCAGTGCAGGCAGGAGCGTGGGAAGTGCACCGTTCTTCCCCGTTCCCCCTCGCCCGCCTCGAAACTGTGCACCCGGTTGAACCACACCCCTCTCGGATCGGCGCCGTAGGGGTCGAGGTCGGTGAGCGGAGCGGAATGGCCGCCCGTGTTCCACTCTTTGCAGTTCACCGCGCAGGCATGGCAGCCCACACAGGTGTCGAGGTCGATCACAAGACCGAGCCGTTTCGCGGGCTGGGTGTCGGGAAGGCTCGTCATCGCCCCTTGGCCCGGTTCTCAGGCGAACGTCCGAAAGCGGCGCCGAAGCGGAGCGGCCCCTTCGGCGCGGCGATTCCGGGCGGGGGCGCGAGCGGCGGCAGCGCCGGTTCGGTCACGGAACGGCCTGTTTCCGCCTTCTCCACGCGCACCCGGAGGTCGTACCACGCGGCCTGGCCGGTCACCGGGTCGGCGTTCAGCCGCGCCTCTCCCTCCCCGCCAGGAAGATGCTCGCTGATCAGATGGTTGAGCAGGAAGCCGCGCGTCGCCTCCGGTGCCCGCGGGTCGAGCGCCCAGGCGCCGGCGCGCTTGCCGATCGCGTTCCAGGTCCAGACCGTTCCGGGTTCGACCCCATCCATCAGCCGCACCTGCACGGTGATCCGCCCGTGATGGCTCGTCACGTGAACCCAGTCGTCGTCGGCGATGCCGAGGCGGGAGGCGGTGCCGCGGTGCATATAGAGCCGGTTCTCGCCGTGGATCTGCCTCAGCCACGCGTTCTGGCTTCCCCAGGCGTGGTACATCGCGGCCGGGCGCTGCGTCACCGCCCGCAGCGGGAAGTCGGCCTCCTCCACCGCCTCGCCCTCGAAGGGCGGGTACCACACCGGCAGTGGGTCGAGGCAGGCGATGATCCGCCCCCGCAGGTGGTCGGGCGGCTGGCGGTCGCCATGGCCCATTGCGGCGAGGCGGAACCGCTGCAGCGGCTCGAGATAGGCCTGCAGAACGACAGGCTCCGGCCGCGCGAGGAACCCCATCGCCACGGCGTGTTCGAGATAGGCGCGGTTGGCGAACTTCATGAACAGCGCCTGCTCGGGAAGGCGCATCTTCCAGAAGCCGCCGTTCTCGATGTAGCGCTCGAGCTGGCGCGGGTTCGGCTCCCCGCGCCCCTCCTTGCGTCCGTCCTCTCCCCGCCAGCCGGCGAGCGGGCCAATCCCCGGGGCACGCTCGTGGTTGACGATGTAGTCGGCGTAGCCGCCCGGGTAGCGCGGCGTGCCGTCCTCGCGCACCATGCCGGGCAGGCCGAGACGCGCGCCGAGGTCAAGCAGCACATCCTGGAAAGGGCGCACGTCCCGGTCGGGCGCCACGACGGGGTGGCGGATCGCATCGGCCGGCCCCTCGGCGCTGCCGATCGGCCGGTCGAGGAGGGAAATCGCGTCGTAGCGCTCGAGATAGGTGGTGTCAGGCAGGACGAGATCGGCGTAGGCGACCGTCTCCGACGCATAGGCATCGGCGTAGATGATGCGGGGGATGCGGTATGACCCGTCCGGGTTCGTATCGGTGAGCATCCGCACCGTTCCAGCGCTGTTCATGGCCGAGTTCCAGGCCATGTTCGCCATGTACAGGAACAGCACATCGATCGGGTAGGGGTCGCCCGCCCAGGCGTTCCGAATCACGAGATGCATCATCCCGTGCGCGGCGAGCGGCGCCTCCCAGGAATAGGCCTTGTCGATCCTGAGCGGCCTCCCCGTCGCGTCGACGAGGAGGTCGTCCGGCCCCGTCGGGAAGCCGAGCGGCGGGCGTGGAAGAGGCGCACCGGGCGCGACCTCGCCGAGCTTGCCCCCCGGCAGGATCGGCGGCGGCGTGGGCCGCGGATAGGGCGACTTGTAGCGCCAGGCGCCGGGGCAATCGACGGCGCCGAGCAGCATCTGCAACAGATGCAGAGCGCGGCAGGTCTGGAAGCCATTGGCGTGCGCGCTGATGCCGCGCATCGCGTGGAACGCCACGGGCCTTCCGACGAAGCGCTCGTGCCGGACGCCGCGCCAGTCCGTCCAGGGCGTCTCGACGGTAATTGCCTCCTCGAAGGCGACGCGCGCGATCTCCGCCGCGAGCGCGCGGATCCGCCCCGCATCGATACCCGTCACGGCCGCGGCGCGCTCAGGCGCGAGCGCGGGGTCGAGGTACCGCTCCGCCATCGTGACGAACACGGGCCGCGCGCGGCGGCCGTCGGTGAGCGTCACGGAGGCGGTCAGAGAGGGCGACACGTCCGGCGCGTCCCAGGCGTGCAGGCGGCCGTCGCCGTCCGCCACCAGCGGCCTGCCGTCCTCCCCGCGCGCGAATAGGCCGTGCTCGGCCGTTCCCGGCGCATCGATCGTGAGCCAGGGCGAATTGGTCCAGGCGCGCAGGAAGGCGAGGTCGATCTTGCGGGTCCGGAACAGCTCGTGGATCAGGGCGAGCACGAGCGCGCCGTCGGTGCCGGGGCGGATCGGAAGCCAGGTGTCGGCGATCGCGGAGTAGCCCGTGCGCACCGGGTTGACCGAGACGAACCGCGCCCCGCGCGCCTTCAGCCGCGCAAGCCCCAGCTTGATCGGGTTGCTGTCATGGTCCTCGGCGACGCCGAACATCAGGAACAGCTTCGTGCGCTCGAAATCCGGCTCGCCGAACTCCCAGAAACTGCCGCCGAGGGTGTAGAGGCCGGCGGCCGCCATGTTCACCGAGCAGAACCCGCCATGCGCGGCGAAGTTCGGTGTGCCGAAGGCCTGCGCCCACCAGCCGGTGAGCGCCTGGCTCTGGTCACGCCCTGTGAAGAAGGCAAGCCGTGCCGGGTCCTTCGCGCGCACCTCGGAAAGCCAGGACTGCGCAAGGCCGAGCGCCTCCTCCCACCCGATCTCCTCGAACGCGCCCTCGCCGCGCGGGCCCACGCGCTTGAGCGGCTTCCTCAGACGCGCCGGCGAGAGATGGTTCATGATCCCGGCCGAGCCCTTCGCGCAGAGCACGCCGCGATTGACCGGATGGTCCGGGTTGCCCTCGATGTAGCGGACCTGGCCGTTGCGGAGATGAACCCGTATCCCGCAGCGGCAGGCGCACATGTAGCACGTGGTGCACGTCACCTCGTCCGAGACGACGGGCGAGAGATCGAGGGTCTCCATTCCCGCGGAACGCTCCCGAAGACAGCCGGACGCTAGGCGCGCGCACGAGCGGCGTCAAACCGCCCTTCCCCTGGCCAGGGAGGAGGGCGCGCACTATAGGGGCCGGGCGCGCACGGAGAACACCGATGAGCTGGTCCCCGACCTTCACCACCCGCCCCGAGATCCTCGGCACGTTCGGCGTCGTCGCCTCCACCCATTGGCTCGCCTCCGCCGCCGGCATGGGCGTGCTCGAGCGCGGCGGCAACGCCTTCGATGCCGCCGTCGCCGCGGGCTTCGTGCTTCAGGTGGCGGAGCCGCACCTCAACGGGCCCCTCGGAGATGTGCCGATCCTGCTCCACAGCGCCGCCGAGAACCGCCAGAGCGTGATCTGCGGCCAGGGGCCTGCCCCCGCAGCCGCGACAATCGCGAAGCTGCGCGACGAGCTCGGCCACGAGCTGATCCCGGGCACCGGCCTTCTGCCCGCTGTCGTTCCCGGCGCCTTCGATGCGTGGATGCTCATGCTGCGCGACTGGGGAACGATCAGCCTGCGCGAGGCGCTCGCGCCCGCGATCTCCTACGCACGCCACGGCGTTCCGGTGGTGCCGCGGATCAGCGCCACGATCAGCACCATGCAGCCGCTCTTCACCGCTGCCTGGACCAGCTCGGCCGCGGTGTTCCTTCCGGGCGGCGAAGTGCCAGAGCCGGGCACGCTGTTCCGCAACACAGCGCTTGCCGAGACCTACGAGCGGGTCCTGCGCGAGGGCGAGTCGGCGGGCGCTGATCGCGTGGCGCAGATCGAGGCCGCGCGTCGCGCCTGGTATCGCGGCTTCGTGGCGGAGGCGATCGACCGGTTCTGTCGCGGAACGGACGTGCTCGACGTCTCCGGCCGAACTCATCGCGGGCTGCTCACCGCCGACGACCTCGCACGCTGGCAGGCGCGCTACGAGGAGCCGCTCGCCTACACGTATCGCGGGGTGACGGTGCTCAAGTGCGGGCCGTGGAGCCAGGGGCCCGCCTATCTCCAGACGCTCGCCCTGCTCAAGGGTTTCGACCTCGATGCCACCTCACCGCTCGACCCCCACTTTCTCCATTGCATCATCGAGGCGCAGAAGCTCGCCTTCGCCGACCGCGAGGCCTGGTATGGCGACCCGGACTTCGTCGATGTTCCGCTCGCGCATCTGCTCTCCGACGACTATAACGACCATCGCCGGCGGCTCATCGGCGAGACCGCCTCGTTTGAGCTTCGCCCAGGCAGGGTGCCCGGCCGTGTCACCCCGTGGGTCGATCACGCGGCGCGGCACCGCGATGCCGCGAGCTACGGCTCCAACACCGGCGCGGGCGAGCCAACGGTCGCACGCCTCGGTGCGATCGGCGGTGACACCTGCCATGTCGACGTGATCGACCGTCACGGCAACATGGTCTCCGCCACGCCCTCGGGTGGCTGGCTGCAGTCAAGCCCGGTGATCCCGGAGCTCGGCGTTCCGCTCGGCACGCGCGGGCAGATGTTCTGGCTCCGCGAGGATCATCCGAACGGGCTTGCCCCTGGGAAGCGGCCGCGTACGACGCTGTCGCCCTCGATGGCGCTGAAGGACGGGAGGGCCTGGATGGCCTACGGCACGCCCGGCGGCGAACAGCAGGACCAGTGGTCGCTCGCCTTCCTGTTGCGGATGATCCACCACCGGCTCGACATCCAGCAGGCGATCGACGCTCCCGCCTTCCACTGCGAGCACTGGCCGTCCTCGTTCTGGCCACGGCCGGCACGGCCAGGGCGGGTGGTGATCGAGGAGCGGTTCGGGCCGGAGGTCGCGGAGGCGCTCGCCCGCCGCGGCCATGACGTCGAGGTCGGCGGTCCGTGGAGCGAGGGAAGGCTTTCGGCGGCGCGGCTCGAGAACGGGCTTCTGAAGGCGGGGGCCAATCCGCGCGGCATGCAGGGCTATGCCGTCGGCCGCTGAGATGGAACTGGACGGTCAGAGGCCGGCGCCGCTTGCACCGCGGGAGATCTTCCTTCTCTTTCTGAGCATCTCGGTGCAGAGCTTCGGCGGCACGCTCCCCTTCGCCCGGCGCGAGCTCGTCGAGCGCCGGCGCCTGCTCACCGGCCCGGAGTTCGCCGAGCTGCTTGCGCTCGGGCAGATCCTGCCCGGGCCGAACGTGATCAACCTCGCCGCCGCCTTCGGCGATCGCCATGGCGGCGCGCGCGGGGCTGCCGCCGCCGTCGCCGGAATGGTCGTCGTGCCGGTGCTGATCGCGATGCTGCTCGCCACGCTTGCGAGCGCTTACGCATCTTCCCGCGATGCAGGGTGCGCTTCTCGGCATGGCGGCAGCGGCGGCGGGGCTCCTGCTCGGAACCGCGTGGCGCATGGGAGAGCCGATCCGCAGCAGCCCGCTCGGCCTCCTCGTCTTCGCCGGCGTGTTCGGAGCGGTCGCGCTGCTTCGCCTGCCGCTTGCGCTCGTGCTTCTTGCGGCCATCCCGCTCTCGCTCGCCCTGCACGGCGCGTTCGGGAGGCTCCGGCCAGATTTATGCTCTTGCTGCACGTGATGGCCGTCTCCTTGGGCCTGTCGCTGCTCGCGGTCGGCGGGGCGATCGCGATCGTGCCCGAGATCTATCGGATCGCTGTCGTGTCGAACGGCTGGCTCGAGCCCGCGCGGTTCGCCGAGCTCTACGCCATCAGCCAGTTCGCGCCCGGGCCGAACGCGATGATCGTGGCGCTGATCGGCTGGGAAGTCATGGGGGGGAGGCTCGGCGGCTGGGTGGGAGGGCTCGCCGCCATGGCGGCCTTCGTCGGCCCGACGAGCGTGATCTCGGTGCTCGCCGTCTGCTCCTGGGCCGCGCGCATCCCCCCCGCGCGGCAGACGCTGCTCCGTGCCGCGCTCCTGCCCCTCTCGGTTGCGCTCGTCGCCTCATCGGGCGTCCTGATCACGTCGAGCCTCGGGGCGGGAGGCCTCGTTCTGCTCGTGGTCGCCTCTGTCGCGGTGGTCTCGGCCGTGACGACCGTGCACCCGCTTCTGCTTCTCGCCGCGGGGGCGGTCGCCGGTGCCGTCTCGACCCTGCTTTAGCGCTTCTTGGGCTTGGCGGCGGGCTTAGCGGCGCGGCCGCGCGCAGTCGCGGCTCGCTTCGCCGGTTTCTTGTTGGGCCGGGCCGGCTTGGCCTGCGGTTTCGCGGCGGCGCGCATGGCGGTCAGCGTCGTGCGCGTGGTGATCTGGTCGGGGTTCATGCGGAGCTCGACGAGCGCGGGCTTTCCGGAAGCGAGAGCACGCTCCATCGCCGGGGCGAACTCCGCCGTCTCCTGCACCACTTCGCCGTGGCCGCCATAGGCCTCGATGAACTTCGCGAAATCCGGGTTGGTCAGCGCCGTGCCGGAGACGCGGCCGGGATAGTCGCGCTCCTGATGCATCCGGATCGTGCCATACATTTGGTTGTTGAACACCAGGATCACGGGGTTGACGCCGTGGTGGAAGGCGGTCGCGATCTCCTGGCCGTTCATCAGGAACCCGCCATCGCCGACCATGCTGATGACGGTCCGTTCCGGGAAGAGAAGCTTCGCCGCGATCCCCGCCGGCACCGAATATCCCATCGCGCCGCAGCAGGGTCCGATCAGGACTTGTCCGGCGCCGTAGTTGATGAATCGCACGCCCCAGCCGGAGAAATTGCCGGCATCGGTGGTCACGATTGCATCGGGGGGAAGCATCGCCTCGAGCTGTTTCATAGCCGCGCCGAGGTTGAGTCGCCCCTCGTAGGCGGGAACCTCTCCCGACCACTTGAGCCGGTTGGCGCGGATCTCGCGCGTCCAGGCGCGCCAAGCGGGCTCGACCGTGACGGTCGCGCGCGCCGCTGCAGCGAAGGCGTTGAGGTCGGACTGGATCGGCAGATCGGCCTGGTAGACGCGGCCGAGCTCTCCGCCATCGGGCATCACGTGCACGAGCGGCACCTCGAGTTTTGGCGGCGTGAACACCGTGTAGCCCTGCGTCACCGGCTCGCCCAAGCGCGACCCCACAGCGATGACGAGATCGGCCTCGCGCGCCTTGGCGAACAGGGCAGGGTCGCCGCCATTGCCGAGATCGCCCGCAAATACGGGGAGCGTGTTGTCGAGGATCGCTTGGCGCCGGAAGCCGACGGCGGCGGGAAGCTCGTTCGCCATCAGCCACGCCGCGAGGTCTGCCTTGCCCTCGGCCGTCCAGTGCGCGCCCTGGCCGAGGATCACGAGCGGTCGCCGCGCGCGGGCAAGCAGGCGCTTCAGCTCCGCCATCGCCGCCGGGTCGGGCAGAATGCGCGGTGCCACCGCCGGCCTCGGGTCAGGAACGTCGGCGATGTCGGTCTGCATGTCCTCGGGGATCGCGACCACGACGGGGCCGGGCCGGCCCGACAGGGCGACCTGGAAGGCGTGGTGCATAAGCTCGGGGATGCGCGCAGCGTCGTCGATCTGCGTCACCCATTTCGCGATGCCGCCGAAGAACCGGCGATAGTCGATCTCCTGGAACGCATCGCGGTCGGTGTCGCCGCGCGGGATCTGGCCGACGAGGAGCACGAGCGGCGTGCTGTCCTGCTGCGCGATGTGGATGCCGATCGACCCGTGGCAGGCACCGGGGCCCCGCGTGACGATCGCCACCCCCGGCCGGCCGGTGAGCTTGCCGTGCGCCTCGGCCATGTTCACCGCAGCACCCTCGAACCGGCAGGTGATCGTTCTGATATGCGATCGGTTCTCGTAAAGCCCGTCGAGCAGGCCGAGGAAACTCTCGCCGGCAACCTGGAACACGTGCGTCACCCCTTGGGCGCGCAGCGCGTCGGCAAGCAGCCGCCCTCCCGGCCGCCCAGCCAACCGTGCGCCGCCGGCGCGCGCGCCCTCCGCAGGCCGTGCTTCGAGATGCGCCATCGTGGTCGTGTTCCCTGGCTTATGGTCGTAACGTGCTGCCCTTATAGTGCGGTGGCCATGCGGCGAACAGGCGGGGGCGGCATGACCTCGGCGGGAATCCTGGGCCTCGGCATCGGCAGGCTCGCGGAGGCGATCCGGAAACGCGAGATCAGCGCCGTCGCCGCAGCCGAGGCCTCTCTCGCCGCCCTCGAGCGCTGGCAGCCGCACCTCAACGCCGTCGCGCGGCCGAGGCGCGAGGCGGCGCTTGCTGCGGCCGAGCGGATCGATGCGGCGATCGCGCGCGGCGAGCCCGTCGGCCCGCTCGCCGGCGTGCCGATGGCGCACAAGGACATGTTCTACCGCGCAGGCGAGCTCTCGGAATGCGGCGCGAAGCTGCGCCGTGGCCATGTGCCGGCGACGACCTCGACGGCCCTCGCCTGCCTCGATGCCGCGGGCGCCGTCCAGGTCGCCTGGCTCAACATGGCCGAGTTCGCCTTCAACCCGACCGGCCACAACGACCACACGGGGCACGTCCGCAACCCCTGGAACCCGGCGCACATCACCGGCGGGTCGTCGTCAGGATCAGGCGCTGCCGTCGCCGCACGCGCCATCCTTGCCGCGCTCGGCTCCGACACGGGCGGCTCGATCCGCCTGCCGGCGGCGATCTGCGGCATCACGGGTCTGAAGCCAACCTGGGGCCTCGTCTCACGACACGGCGCGATGCCGCTCTCGGCAAGCCTCGACACGGTCGGCCCGCTCGCCGTCTCGGCGCACGATGTCGCGCTGGTCACGCAGGCGATCGCGGGCGCCGACCCGCTCGATCCCGATTGCGCCGCACGCCCCGCGCCCGACTTCCTCGCCACGATCGAGGGCGGCGCGCGGGGTCTCGTGATCGGCGTCGCGCGCGGCTTCCTGTGGGAGGGCGTGCACGAGGAGGTGCGCGTGATCCTCGAGGACGCGCTCGCCGCCTGGCGGGCCGCGGGAGCGACGGTGGTTGAGGTTGAGGCGCCCGGGCTTGCCGAGATCCGCACGCTCGTGGGCACGATCATCCTCGCCGAGTCGGCCGCCCTGCACGCCGCCCAGCTCCGCGACCATGCCGACGACTACACGCAAGCCGTCCGCACGCGGCTCGAGACCGGCCTCGCCATTCCGGCCGCAACCTATCTCGATGCGCTTCGGGCGCGCAAACCTCTCACGGAGGCCTTCTGCCGCACCGTGTTCAGCCGCTGCGACGCCCTGTTCGCGCCCGTTCTTCTCGACCCGGTTCCGACCATCGCCGAGAGCGACGCCGGCGCTCCCACCGGGGCGCGCTGGCAGGCCACGATCCCGCGCAACACGCGGCTGTTCAACTATCTGGGCCTGCCCGCGCTCTCGCTTCCCTCCGGCTTCACACGCAACGGCCTGCCGGCAGGGCACCAGATCGTCGGCCGCCCGTTCGACGAGCCGACCCTGTTCCGCCTTGGCCACGCCTTCCAGAACGTGACTGACTGGCACCTCAGGTCGCCCGCTCCTCCCGCCTGAGAAGCAGCCACGCAAGCCCGCCGGCCTGAAGCAGCGCAGACAGAGCAAGCGCCACCGCGTATCCCCGCGGGTCCCACCCACCGGCTTCAGTGCGCGGCCAGAGGTCGAGGATCACGCCGATCCCCTGCTGCTCGGCGAACACCACCGCGAGCATCACCGCGTTGATCGCCGTCGAGACACGCCCTGTCTCCGAGGCGGGGAACCGCGCCGAGACGAGGGTGTAACCGACCGGGCCCACGGAGGCGAGGAACGGCCAGAGCGACCAGCCGAGCCAGAGCGGCAGGCCGAGGCCGAGAGCGAAGGCGAGCGACAGCGCGATCGTGCCGAGCGTGCAGGCAACCATCAGCGCCATCGGGTGCGCTCCGGCGGCGACCAGCCGCGCCTGCACGATACCGGAGAAGAACGATCCGGCGGTGAAGCCGAGCGCGTAGAACAGCAGAACCTCGGCCCGCCCCGGCCCGTCGAGGCCTGCGACATCGCGCAGCCAGGGCCCGAGCCAGAGCCCCTGCCAGGTGAAGTTCAGAGCCGAGAGAAAGATCACGCAGGGAACGAGGCGGACGAAGGCCGGGTGGCGGAGAATGCGTGCAAGCGTTGCCGCTTCCGCCGACAGCCCGCCGGATGAGACTCCCTGCCACGGCACGTCAGGAACCTGCAGCCAGATCCAGGCCGCTGCGAGAAGGGCGATGGCTGCGACGGCGATGAACACGCCGCGCCAGCCCAAATGCGCCGCTGCCCATTCCGCCGGAACGGTGGCGACGATCCCGCCCAGCGAGGACAACGCGACCGTCCAGCCTGCCACGGTCGCGACCTTCCCGGCGGGGAACCACTGCCGCGTCGCCTTCAGCTGCGCCATCAGCGCCGCCGAGATGCCGATGCCGAGAAGCGCGCGCCCGACCAGAAGCTGCGCGAGCCCGTCAGACGCGGCGAACACCAGCGCTCCGAAAGCGATCACCAGCATCAGCGATGCCTGAACCCGACGCGGGCCGTAACGGTCGAGCGCCGCGCCGACGGGAAGCTGCGCCAGCGCATACGCCGCGAACAGCACCGCTCCCATCAGCCCGAGATCGGAGGCCGTGAGCGAGAACGCGTCCGCGAGCACTGGCGCGATGACGGCGGTGACGGCCCGGTTGAGCTGATTGAGCGCCGCGCCGGCCGAGAGCGGCAGCGAGATGGTGACGAACAGCCGCCCGATCGAGGGCCGAGGCGAAGGCGCCATCGCGGTCACGGACACGCCGTGACGCCTGGCCACGACTCAGCGGGGTGGCGCACCGCCGCCACCTGGAGCGTTCGGCCGTGCGTGCCCCTCGGCACCCCCGGCGTGCCGCTCGCGCGCCCGTCCAGCTGAGCCATGCGGAGGCGATGGCGATCAGTGCCGTCGAGCCCGGTCGGCCGACGGCGTTCCACCGAGCCGATCGGGATGACGAACCCGGCCGACGGCGCGAGCGACCGGATCAGCTCGGCCAAGGAGCGCAGGAACGGCTGCATGCGGCGTTTCCCCGGAGAACGTTAAGCGCGAAAACCGCGTGCAGTCTCGCGCCGCCGCGGCTCCTCGGCAACCTGCCGCCACTACTCCGCCGGCGCCGGAGCGGCCTCGGAGAGCGCGACGCGCCGGCGCCGCGCGAGCACCGTGTAGGCGGCAGGAACGACGAACAGCGTGAACACGGTGCCAACCGTCATGCCGCCGACGATCACCCAGCCGATCGCCTGCCGGCTCTCGGCCCCCGCTCCTTCCGCGAGCGCGAGCGGTGTCGCGCCGAGCACGGTCGCGGCGGTGGTCATCAGCACCGGCCGAAGCCTGAGCGCCGAGGCCTCGACCACCGCATCGAGCATCTCTCGCCCCTGCTCGCGGAGCTGGTTCGCGAACTCGACGATCAGGATCCCGTTCTTGGTGATCAGCCCGATGAGCGTGATCAGGCCGATCTGCGAATAGACATTGAGGGTGATGCCGTTGAGCCAAAGGGCTGCGAGCGCGCCCCCCACCGCGAGCGGGACCGAGAGCATGATGACGAGGGGATCGACGAAGCTCTCGAACTGCGCCGCGAGCACGAGATAGATGAACGCGAGCGCGAGCAGAAAGGTGAGCGCGAGCGAGGCGGAGGTGCTGCGGAACTCGCGCGAGACGCCGGTATAGTCGACCTGCACCGTCGGCGGCAGAACGCGCGCGGCCGCCGCCTCGAGCGCGGCGAGCGCCTCGCCGAGCGTGGCGCCCGGCGCGAGCGTGGCGCTGATCGTCGCCGAGCGGAGCTTGTTGAAGTGGTTGAGCTCGCGCGGCGCGACCGTCTCCTCGAGGCGGACGAGGTTCGCAAGCTGCACCTCCGCCCCCGACGGCGTGCGCAAAAAGATGTCGAGCACATCCTGCGGGCGCGTGCGTTCGGCCGGGTCGACCTGCACGATCACGTCGTACTGCTTGCCGTTCATCTTGAAGGTGGTGACCTTGCGGCCGCCGAGCAGCGTCTCGAGGCTGCGGGCGATCCGCTCTTCCGAGAGACCGAGTGCGGCCGCCTTGTCGCGGTCGATCGTGAGCCGAACCTGCGGCTTGCTCAGCCTGAGGTCGCTGTCGAGGCCGGTGAGGATCGGGATCCGCCGCGCCTCTGCGAGCATCGCCTCGGCCGCGCGCTGCAGCTCCTCGTAGGGGCCGGAGGTCTGCAGCACGAACTGCACCGGCTTGTCGATCGGCGGCTGGCCGAGCGAGGGGGGAAGCACCGGGAAGGCGAGCACGCCGGGGGTGGCGAAGAAGCGCGGGAACAGGGACTGCGCGATCTCCGCCGAGGAGCGTTCGCGCTGCGACCAGTCGGAAAGGCCTGCGAACATGATTCCCTGGCTGACCACCGGAAATCCGGCGACGGTGAAATGCCGCGTCACCTCCGGCGTTTCGGCGAACGCACGCTCGAGCGGCCTGAGCCACCGCTGGGTGTAGTCGATCGTCGCCCCGTCAGGCGCGATCGCGATGCCGACGATGATGCCGCGGTCCTCCGTCGGCGAGAGCTCGGAGCGGATCAGGCCGAGCATCACCCAGGAGAAGCCCCCCAGCAGCAGCGCGAGCGCGAACACGACGGGGCGGATCCCGAGCGCGGCCCGAAGCGCCGCGCGGTAGCCGGCGGTAAGAGCGTCGAGAGCGCGTTCGCCGAACCGGTAGAGTGCCCCGCGCTTCGGCTCATGCGTGAGCAGCCGCGAGCACATCATCGGTGAGAGCGTCAGCGCAACGAACCCCGAAACGATCACGGCGGCGGCGAGGGTGAGCGCGAACTCGACGAACAGGCGGCCGGTGCGGCCGGTCTGGAACGCTATCGGAACGTACACCGCGGCAAGCGTGATGGTCATCGCCACCACGGCGAAGCCGATCTCGCGCGCGCCTCGGATGGCCGCAGCGATCGGTTCCATTCCCTGCTCGATATAGCGGGCGATGTTCTCGAGCATCACGATCGCATCGTCGACCACGAGCCCGACGGCGAGAACGAAGGCAAGCAGCGTCAGCGTGTTGATGGAGAAGCCGAGCGCGAGCATGAAGGCGAAGGCGCCGATCAGGCTCACCGGGATGGTGACGAGCGGGATCAGGGTGGCGCGCACCGAGCGCAGGAACAGGAAGATCACAACGAGTACGAACAGCACCGCCTCGCCGATCACCCTGAACACGTTGCGGATGGCGCGATCGATGAAGACCGAGCTGTCGTAGCCGACCTCGACGCGCATGCCCTCTGGCAGAAGCGCGCGCACGGCCGGAAACGCCTCGCGCACGGCTGCCGAGACATCAAGCGGGTTGGCCGTCGCCTGCTTGATGATGCCGAGCGCGACGGCGGCCTCGCCGTTGAAGCGGGCGACCACGCGCTCATCTTCCGGACCGATCTCGGCGCGGCCAACATCAGCGAGCCGCACGAGATAGCCGCGGACCTCGCGGATGCGAAGCCGTTCGAACTCGGCAGGGCTGCGCAGATCGGTCTCGGCGACGACATTGAACTCGCGATTCCCGCTCTCGAGCCTGCCCGTCGGGATCTCGACATTCTGCCGGCGCAGCGCATCCTCTACGTCGGCAGGCGTAAGCCCGTAGGCCGCGAGCCGCACGGGGTCGAGCCAGATCCGCATCGAATAGCGCCGCTCGCCGAAGATGCGCACATTCGCCACCCCCGGCAGGGTCTGAAGCCGCGTCTTAACAAGCCGGTCGGCGATGTCGGTAACCTCGAGCGGACTGTGCCGGTCGGACGAAAACGCGAGATAGATGATCGGCTGTGCATCGGCCTCCACCTTCCGCACAACCGGCTCGTCGATCTCGGCCGGCAACTGGGCGCGCACGCGCGCCACCCGGTCGCGCACGTCGTTGGCGGCGCCGTCCGGGTCGCGCGTGACGCGGAAGCGGAGCGTGATCTGGCTGCGCTCCTGGCGGCTGATCGAGGAGATGACCTCGATCCCCTCGATCCCGGCGAGGCTCTCCTCGAGCGGGGTGGTGATCCGGCTCTCGACGATCTCGGCCGAAGCGCCGCGATAGGTCGTCTCGACCGTGACCACCGGCTCGTCGATTTTCGGGTATTCGCGCACCGTCAGCCGGTCGTACGAGACGAGGCCGACCAGCACGATCATCAGGCTCATCACAGTGGCGAGCACCGGCCGCCGAATGCAGAGCTCCGAGAGCGTCACAGCTCAGCCTCCCGCCGGGCGCGGCGCCCCCGGAGGACCGCTGCCGGCGGCACCGGACGGAGGGATCACGGCGACGGCGGCCCCCGGCTGCGCCTTCATCTGGCCGGCGGTGATCACCACATCTCCCGCCGCGAGACCCGAGATCACCTGGACCATGCCGTCACGACGGAGCCCGAGCGTGACGGGAACGGGCTGCGCCCTCCCCTCCACCACCTTCATGACGAGGATACGCCCGCCGAAGGGCACGATCGCCGTCTCTGGCACGAGCACGGCCTCGGGCTCCTCCCGTACGGTGAGAACGACGCGGGCGAACAGGCCGGGGCGGAGCAGCCCCTCAGAATTCGGGAGAGTCGCGCGGACCGCGATCGAGCGGCCGGCCGCATCGGCAGCCGGGTCGATCGCGTAGACCTCGCCCGTGAAGGAACGATCCGGATAGGCATCGACACGGACCGTGATGCGCTGGCCGACGCGCAGCGCCGGCAAGGCCACTTCGGGGACGCGGAACTCGAGCTTGATCGGGTCGATGCTCTCGAGGTTGACGATCTCCTGCCCGACATTGACGAACTCCCCGGGCGAGGCGCGGCGGAGACCGACGATGCCGTCGAACGGTGCGGTGAGGCGATACTTGCCGAGGTGGGCGCGAGCGAGATCGACCGCGGCTTCGGCGGTGCGCAGCGCGGCCGTCGCCTGGTCGCGGTTCGCAGCGGAACCCGCGCCGCGGGCGTAGAGCTCCTGCGCGCGCGCGGCGTTGGCCCGCGCGAGGGCGAGATTCGCCTCTGCCTGGGCGAGCTCGGCGCGCGGGATCGAGTCGTCGAGCTGCACGAGCACCGTTCCGGCCTTCACCGGCGTGCCCTCGGCGAAGCCGATCTCGGCGATCCGGCCGGCGACCTCTGGGCGAAGCAGCACGCTCTCGTTCGACTTCAGCGTGCCGACCGCGAGGATCTCCTCCGCGATGCGGGCGATCGTCACCGGCTCGGCCTCGACCGGGATGGCGAACCCCGCGGGCGGCCCGCCCGGCCCGCGCGCGGCGTTGGCGCCCTGGCGTGCGGCTTCGCGAAACTGCCAAAGCCCCACGCCGCCCGCGGCGAGAAGGCCGAGAGCGGCAAGGGCGACGATCAGCCGACGCATGCTTGCCCCGTCATGGTGCCGCGCTTCGCCCGTGAGGAGGCATGAGGGCGGCCATCAGCGAAACTGAACCTTCAGTCTAGCAGGCCGGCACTGCACGGCAACCATCGTTGCCGTCACGCCTGCGCGACCCTGCCCCGCTACAGGCCCAGGTCTTCGAGCCCGACGAGAGATGCCGCCTCGGCGATCTGGGCGAGCGTTTGCGGATCGAGCGCGATCCCCGCCGCGCGCTCGGCCCGTGCCCGCGCCTCCGGCTCGCCCGGCAGAAGCACGGGCCGGGCCGGGTCGAGCGGGGTGGCCGAGGTGACCCAGGCGGCATAGGCCGCGATCGCCTCGGCGAGACCCCGGGCGCCGGAGCCGCCGACCGCGGCCTCGACCGAGACGGCATGGATCAGCAGGTTGTTGCCGCCCTGCTCGTCCGTTCCGGGAGGCGGATAATCGGCGCCGCCGCCCGAGAGCAGGCCGGCCAGCAGGTCTGTGAACACGTTGAGCGCGTAGCCCTTGTGGCCGCCAAAGGGGATCATCGCGCCCTCGGGCGGGCCGAAATAGGCGTTCGGGTCGCGCGTCGGCGTTCCGTCGGCCGCGATGATCGCCGGCTCCGGCAGGAGTTGGCCCCTGTTCCGGGCCACGCGGAGCTTGCCCACGGCATAGTAGCTCGTGGAGAAGTCCAGGATGAATGCGGGCGCTCCCGGCCGCGGCATGCCCATCGCGATCGGGTTCGCGCCGAGGCGACGCTCCCGCCCGCCCCAGGGGGCGATCACGCCGCCGCCCGGGCGCGGCGCGTTGCAGAGGATGATGGTCGCGAAGCCCTTCGCCCCGGCGCGCTCGGCATAGGCGCCGAGGCGTCCGACATGTCCCGAGCGGCGCATCAGCACCGTCGCCGCACCCATCGTCTCGGCGATCGAGCAGGCACGATCGGTCGCCGCATTGGCGGCCGTCTGGCCGAATCCGTTCGCGGCATCGAGCACGACGAGAGCAGGTTCCTGCCGCACCACCTCGGGCGTGCGGCCGGGCACCACGGCGCCGCGCCGGAGCGCCTTCACATAGGGCAGGATCCGGATGACGCCATGGCTGTCATGACCGGCGAGGTTCGCGTCGACCAGGTGATCCGCGATCGCCTCCGCCTCCGCGTCCGGGCAGCCGGCAGCCCCGAAGATCGCGCGCGCGATCTCGCGCAGGCGCGCGGGCGGGATGAGGCGCAGTCCCTCCGCCATCGCCCTCAGCCCTTCGCCTTGGCCCAGGCTGGGCGCCGCTTCTCGAGGAAGGCCGCAAGTCCCTCCCGCCCCTCGGCGGAGGCGCGCTGCATCCAGCTGTCATGCGCGAGGGCGGCCATCTCGGCCTCCGAGAGCGTCCAGCCGGTCGAGGCGAGCAGGCTCGCCTTCGAGCGCGCGACCGCACCCGGGGCAGCGAGCAGGATCTCCTCGACGATCGCCTCGACCCGCGCTTCGAGCGCCTCCGGAGGCACAACCTCGTGCACGAGGCCGATGCGACGCGCCTCCGCCGCGTCGAACCGCTCGCCCGTCAGCGCATAGCGCCGCGCATGGCGAAGCCCCAGCGCGTGCACGAGATGCGTCGAGATCGGCGTCGGAGCGACACCGACGCGCACTTCCGTGAGCCCAAAGATGGCCCCCTCCTCGGCCACAGCGACATCGCAGCAGCAGACCATCCCGGCGCCGCCGCCGAAGCAGGCGCCGCGCACCATCGCGACCGTGGGTTTCGGCAGTTCGTTGAGGGCGCGCATCGTCCGGGTCGTGGCCATCGACGCGGCGAAGGCCTGCTCGGGCGGGTAGGAGGCCGCGCGCCTGAGCCAAGCGAGGTCCGCACCTGCCTGGAAATGCCTTCCCGCCCCGGCGATGACGACGACGCGCACGGCAGGATCCGAGGCGATACAGGCAAGCCCCTGCTCGAGGCGCCCGAGCATCTCCTCGTCATAGGCGTTGTTCACCTCCGGTCGGTTCAGCGTCACGCGCGCGATGCCGCGCGCATCGATCTCCATCAGGACGCTCGCCGCCTCCTTGCCCATCGCCCTCTCTCCTCTTTCCCGCGCCGGCGACGCAATCCTGCGACGGCACCCGGGCGGGGGGAAGTCGCGCCAGCCATGCTCGGGGCGCTACTTCGCAGGGGCTGGACGGGCGTGCGGGTGAGCCGGCCGGACACCGGTCGTCTCGTAGGCCGAAAGGCGGCGCGCGATCTCGCCGATCGGCCGCGTCATCGGCGCGAGCAGGAGGTAGAGCGCGGGGATGGCGAACAGGGTGATGACGGTCGACAGCACCATCCCGCCGATGATGACAACCCCAAACGCCTCGCGGCTCTCCGCCCCCGCGCCGGAGGCGTCGGCGAGCGGCCAGGCGCCGAGGATGGTCGCGATCGAGGTCATCAGGATCGGGCGCAGGCGCGCGACCGAGGCCTCGAGCACCGCCTCGCGCACGCTCCTCCCCTCCTCGCGGAGCTGGTTGGCGAACTCGACGACGAGGATGCCGTTCTTCGCCATCAGCCCGATCAGGAGCACGAGAGCGATCTGGCTGAAGATGTTGAGCGACAGCCCCATCGACCAGATGGCAAGCAGCCCGCCCGTGACCGCAAGCGGCGTCGAGAGCAGGATGATGAAGGGGTGGATGAAGCTCTCGAACTGCGCCGCGAGCACGAGATAGACGATCAGAAGCGCGAGCCCGAAGCTGACGTAGAGGGCCGTCGAGCTCTCGCGGAACTCGAGGCTCTGGCCGCGATAGGTGGTGCGCGCCTCCGCCGGCAGCACCTCCGCCGCGATCCGATCCATCCTGTCGAGCGCCTCGCCGAGCGAGGTGCCGGGCGCGAGCGACGCGGTGATGGTGATGGCGCGGAGCCGGTCCTCGCGGCGCAGCTCCTGCGGCCGTGCCCGTTCGGTCACCGTGATCAGCGCGGAGAGCGGAATGAGCTGGCCCGAGGCGGAGCGGACGAGGATGTTCTGCAGGTCATGCGGCGTGACGCGCTCGCTCGCCTCGGCCTGCATGATCACCTTGTATTCCTGGCCGCGCTCGACATAGGTGCCGACCTCCCGCGCGCCCATCATCGTCTCGATCGTCCGGCCGATCGTTGCGATCGACACGCCGAGATCGGCGGCGCGGCGTCGGTCGATATCCACACGCATCTCCGGCTTGGTCTCGCGGAAGTTGCTGTCGACGTTCAGGAGGCCCGGCTCCTGTCGGGCGCGCTCGATGACCGCGTCGCGCCACGCCACGAGCGTGTCATAGTCAGGGCCCTGGATGACGAACTGCACGGGGGGCTGGAAGCCTCGGTTTCCGAGGCTCCCGGGGTTGAGGGCGAAGGCACGGACTCCCGGGATCGCCTGCACCTTCGGAAACAGCTCGCGGGTGATCTCCTGCTGCTTGACCGACCGTTCCTTCCACGGAGCGAGGCGGAGGAAGATGTTGGCCGTATTCGGCACGGCGGGGCGCTGGAAGCCGCCCATCGAGGCGAAGACGGTGACCGCATCGCCACGCTCGACATAGGGCCAGACGAGGTCCTCGAGCTGGCGGACGTGCTCGCGCATATAGGCGAAGGTCGCGCCTTCGGGGCCCGTGGTGGGGATGATGACGACGCCGCGATCCTCGACCGGGATGAACTCCTTCGGCACCGAGAGGAAGAGGAGCACCGCAAGGCCGGAGAGCCCCGCCGCCCCTGCGAGAACGAGGATCGGCGCGCGCAGGCAACGCTCGAGCAGCCAACGGAAGCCGCGGTTCATACCCCCGAATACCGGCTCGGTCCAGCGCACGAGCCGCGCATCCGCGCTGTGCGGCCGAAGTAGCTTGGAGCACATCATCGGCGTCAGCGACAGAGCGACGATGCTCGAGACCGCGACGGAGGCGGCAAGCGCGAAGCCGAACTCGGAGAACAGCCGCCCCGTCTGACCCTCGAGGAAGGAGATCGGCACGAACACCGCGATCAGGACGAGCGTCGTGGCCACCACGGCGAAGGCGATCTGCCGCGCCCCATGGAAGGCAGCGTAGAGCACCTCCTCGCCCTCCTCGATCCGCCGGTGGATGTTCTCGAGCACGACGATCGCATCATCGACGACAAGGCCGATCGCAAGCACGAGGCCGAGCAGCGTGAGCACGTTGAGCGAGAAGCCCATCGCCGCGATCACGACAAAGGAGCCGATGATCGAGACCGGGATCGCGACCGCCGGGATCAGGGTCGCGCGCAGGCTGCGGAGGAAGATGAAGATGACGCCGACGACGAGCGCAAGCGCGATGAAGAGGGCGTGGAATACCTCGTCAATCGACTGCGCAACGAACAGGCTCTCGTCGTAGCCGTAAATGAGCTTCACTCCTTCGGGCAGCACCGGCCGCAGCCGCTCGACCTCCGCCTTGACCCCGTTCGCCACCGAGAGCGTGTTCGCCTTCGACTGGCGGACGATGCCCAAACCCACAGCGTTCTCGCGGTTGACGCGCACCTCGCCCCGGTCATCCTCCGGCCCGATCTCGACGCGCGCGATGTCGCCGAGCAGAACCTGCGCGCCGCCCGAGCGTGAGACGACGATGTTGCGGAACTGTTGCGGCGTGGAGAGGCGCGTGTCGGTGCGCACGCTGAACTCGCGCGCCCCGCTCTCGAGACGCCCGCCCGGAAGCTCGACATTCTCGCGCCGGATCGCCTGCTCCACGTCCTCGACCGTGAGCCCGCGCGCCGCCATCGCGCGGCGGTCGAGCCAGATTCGCATCGCGAAGCGCCGCTCGCCGCTGATCATGACGCTCGCGACACCATCGACGACCGAAAGACGGTCGACCAGAAGAGTGCGCGCGATGTCGGTCAGTTCCATCCCCGAATGCCGAGGCGAGGTGAGCATCACCCACAGGATCGCACGGGCGTCTGCGTCCACCTTCGCGACGACCGGCGGATCAGCCGTCTCGGGCAGTCGGTTGAGCGCGCGCGCCACCCGGTCCCGCACGTCGTTCGCCGCAGCGTCCACCGGCCGGGAGAGGCGGAACTCGATCCTCACCTGGCTGCGTTCGTCCCGGCTCGAGGAGGAGATCGTCTTGATCCCCTCAATGCCGGCGACCGCGCTCTCAATGATCTCGGTGATCTGGTTCTCGACGACCGGCGCCGACGCCCCCTTGTAGGTGGTGCTGACCGAGACGATCGGCGGGTCGATGTCGGGAAGCTCGCGCACCGGCAACTTCTGGAAGCTCGCAAGCCCGAGCACGATCAGGAGGAGCGACATCACGGTCGCGAAGACCGGGCGCTTGATCGAGACGTCGGAAAGCACCATGCGCGGTCGTCCTGGTGTTCGGCCTGGGGCTGCCGCCTCAGCTCATCGGCCGGCGCGTGACCTCGGTGACGGTCACGGGCTGGCCGTTGCGCAGCCGCTGCAGCCCGCGTACCACCACCTGGTCATCGGGGGCGAGGCCGTCGAGCACCTCGACCTCGCCGGCAAGCCGTGTGCCGAGCTTCACCTCCTGACGCACCGCGCGGCCATTGCGCACGGCGAACACGAATGCCCGGTCGGCCACCGGGTCGATCGCCTCCTCGGGAACCAGCATCGCCGTCTCGCGTCGCGCGAGGGTGAGCTCGATGTTCATGAACATGCCGGGTTTCAGCGCCTCGTCGGGGTTGGCGAAGGAGGCGACGAGCTTGACCGAGCGGGTCGCCGGGTCGATCCGCGTGTCGACCACCTCCACCGCGCCCTCGAAACGACGCCCGCCGAAAGCAGGGCTTGTCGCCACCACCGGCATGCCGACCGAGAGCCGCGCCACGAACACCTCGGGGACCGCGAACTCGATCCGCATCCTGGAAAGATCGTCGAGGGTGGTGACGGCCTGCCCAGGCTGGACGAGGGCGCCGAGGCTCACCTGCCGGAGGCCGACACGGCCGGCGAAGGGCGCGACGATCTTCATCTCGTCGATCCTCGCCTCCATCTGGCGAAGCCGCGCCTCGGCTTGGCGAAGCGCCGCCTCGAGCTGGTCGATCTGCGCCTCCGGCACCGCCTGGGTGGCGCGGAGCTGACGGGCCCGGTTCAGCCGGGTGCGGGCGTCGTCGAGCTGGGCGCGCGCCTGGTCACGCTCGGCCTCCTGGGTCGAACGGTCGAACTCGACGAGCACGTCGCCGGCTCTGACGAGCTGGCCCTCCTCGAAGCGGATCGCGGAGACGATCCCGGAGACGCGGCTTGTCAGCGTGATCGCCTCCCGCGCACGGGCGGAGCCGACACTCTCCACACGCTCGACGACGGCACCGACCCGCACCGGGGCGGCGACGACCTGGAGCCCGCCGCCACCTGCCGGTCGACCGGGATCTCCGGCCTGCCCAGCCGTCTGCTCGAGGCCGAGAAGGGCAAGCGGCCGCGGCAGGCCGACCTGCTCGCCATAGAGGTGCCACGCCGCGCCGCCACCTGCGAGCAGGGCGAGGATGCCGATCTGCGTGATCACGCGCATGAGCGCGCCGGTGCTCCCCTGATGCCTGCGCCTCTCCTGCCGGGAACCCTGCCATCGGGCCGAAGCGGTCGCAACGCGCGAAGCGAAACGATACGTGACGATATGTAACGCCCCCGTTCCTCCAGCAAGAAGGGAACGGGGCCGCCCACCGCAACGCCCGCTCACGCGCGCGTGTTCGGCGCCTCCCGCAGCGCCCGCCACACACGCTCAGGTGTGGCGGGCATGTCGATCGGGCCGGCGCCGGCGGAAGCGAGCGCATCCTCGATGGCGTTCAGCACCGCCGGAAGCGACCCAGCGCAGCCCGCCTCGCCGCAGCCCTTCACCCCGAGTGGGTTTGTGGTGCAGGGGATCTCAATCGTCGCGGTGCGTAAGGGTGGAAGGTCGTCGGCGCGCGGGAGCGCGTAGTCCATCAGGCTCGCGGTGAGCACCTGGCCGGTGTCCGGGTCGTGCACCAGCTCCTCGAGCAGGACCTGCCCCGCCCCTTGGGCGATTCCCCCCATCACCTGCCCCGCGAGGGTGAGCGGGTTCACGACGACGCCGAAGTCGTTGACCGCCGTGTAGGCAACAAGCTCCACCCTGCCCGTCTCCGGGTCGATCTCGACCTCGGCCACATGGCAGCCGTTCGGATAGTTCGGCACGCGCTGCACCGGGTGGGCGGAGGCCTCAAGCCCGAGGCTCTCGTCCTCCGGAACGAAGGCCGGGCTCCACGCCGCTTTGGCCACCGCCTCGAGGGTCACCGCCCGATCCGTTCCGGTGACGCGGAACACGCCACGGTCGGCGACGATGTCGGCGTCCGACACCTCGAGAAGACGCGCCGCGATCCGCCTGCCCTTGGCTTCGATGGCCTCGGCGCAGCGGTGTATGCCGATGCCCGAGAGCGTGAGGCTGCGCGACCCCGCCGTCCCGGAGGCATACCCGGTCACGTCACTGTCTCCCTGCACGACCCTGATCCGGTCGAACGGGATGCGGAGCCGCTCGTGCAGGATCTGGGCAAGCACGGTCGCGTGCGGCTGCCCGTTGCTCACGGCAGAGGTGGTGAGGGTGACCCCGCCCGTGCGGTCGAAGGCAAGCATCACGCGATTGTCGCGGAACCCGGAGGGCTCGATGTAGTAGGCAAGGCCGAGGCCGCGCAGCCGCCCTCGCTTGCGCGCCGCCTCGCGCCGCGCCGCGAAGCCGGCACGGTCGGCCAGGGCCTCGGCGGCCGCGAGCAGGCGCGGGAAGTCGCCGCTGTCGAACACCTGTCCGGTGACGGAGCGGTAGGGCATCGCCTCCGGGGGGACGAGGTTGATCCGACGCAGGGCCACCGGGTCGAGGCCGAGGCGACGCGCCGCCCGGTCGAGCGCGACCTCGAGGACGAAGGCGGCCTCCGGCTTGCCGGCGCCGCGATAGGCATCGATCGGGGCGGTGGTGGTGAGATAGCCCTCGCTCACGAGGTGGTAGGTGCCGATGGCGTAGGGGCCGGCGGCGATCCGGGGCGCGCCGAGGGTCGCGACGAAGGGCCCGGCGCCGGCGCACCAGGCGCCGAGATCCGACACCCAGTGCCAGCGAACGGCTGTGATCCGGTGCCCTGGATCGAAGGCGAGCGCGATCTCGATCTCGTGGTCGCGCCCGGCACTGTCGGAGAGGAAAGCCTCCGTCCGCTCGGCTGACCAGCGCACCGGCCGGCCGAGCCGCTCAGCGGCATGCAAAAGCGCCACGTGCTCGGGGTAGGCGTGGTTCTTCATCCCGAACCCGCCGCCGACATCGGGCGTGACGATCCGGAGCGCCTGGCGCGGGGTTGCGAGGGCGAAGCTTGTGAGTTCGCCATGCGCCTCGGCTGTTCCCTGGGTTGCGGTGGTGAGGGTCCAGCGTCCCGTTCCGCGGTCGTACTCTGCGATCGCCGCGCGCGTCTCGAGCGGCGCAGGGGCGACGCGGGTGACGCGAAGCCGTGTTTCGACCACATTCGCGGCTGAGGCGAAGGCGCGTTCTGTGGCCGCCGCGTCCCCCGCCTGCCACAGGAACACGCGGTTTCCGGGCACGTCCGGGTGGATCGCCGGCGCGGTGCGTGCCTGGGAGAGGCCGATCACGGGCGGAAGCGGCTCCCAGTCGACGGCCACCGCCTCGGCCCCGTCACGCGCCGCCGCCTCCGTCTCGGCCACCACCATCGCCACCGCCTCGCCGACGTGCCTGACCACGTCGTGCGGCAGCGCAAGCCGCCTCGGGTAACGGGCGGGCGTCCCGTCGGCCTGGGTGATCGGCACCTCGCAGGGCAGGTGGCCGCGGCCTGCGGCGCGCAGCTCCTCTCCGGTGACCACCGCGACGACGCCGGGGAGGGCGAGCGCAGCGCGCACGTCGATCCCGCGGATGAGCGCGTGCGCGTGCGGACTGCGCACGAACACGGCGTGCAGCGCGCCGCCCGTGAGCGCCGCGACGTCGTCGGTGAAACGGCCATCGCCGCGCAGAAGCCTCGGGTCCTCGGTCCGACGCACCGGCTGGCCGATGCCGAAGCGCCGCTCAATACTATCCATCCCGTCGCTCCCTCACCGGCAGGATGCCACGGCGACCACCTCAGGCGTCAACGCGCAGGCAGCGCGCCATGTGGAATGGCACAGGCCGGCGCTCGTCCGGCGGAGCGGCGCGGCAAGCATCGTCGGCAAGGCTGCAGCGGGGGGCGAAGGCGCAGCCCTCGGGACGACGCGCGAGATTGGGTGGTGCGCCAGGGATCGCGGCAAGCCGCGTTCCGCGGAGACCGGCATGAACCGTCGAGCCGATCAGCCCCTGGGTATAAGGGTGCAGGGGCCGACGCATCACCTCTCCCACCGGCCCCTCCTCGACGAACCGGCCCGCATACATCACCGCCACACGATCGGCGATCTCGCCGGCCACGCCGAGATCGTGGGTCACGAAGATCACGCCCATGCCGAGCTCGCGCTGCAGCCGGCGGAGCAGCAAGAGGATTTGGATCTGCACGGTGGCGTCGAGCGCCGTGGTCGGCTCGTCAGCAAGCAGGAGCTTGGGGCGGCAGGCAAGCGCGATCGCGATCATCGCCCGCTGCCGCAGGCCGCCCGAGAGCTCGTGCGGATAGCTTGCGAGCCGGCGTTTCGCGGACGGGATCTGCACGAGCTCGAGGAGCTCGAGAGCGCGCGCCTCCGCCGCCGCCCGGCTCACCCCCTCGTGCCGGATGATCGTCTCCGCGATCTGCCGCCCGATGGTGAACACAGGGTCGAGCGCCGTCATCGGTTCCTGGAAGATCATCGAGACGACGCCGCCGCGGAAATCCTCGAGCGCGCGCTCGTCCATCGCGAGCACGTCCTCTCCCGCGATCAAGATCGAGCCGCCGATCACCGTCTTCTTCGGCGGCAGAAGCCGCATCAGGGCGCGCAGCGAGACCGACTTGCCCGAGCCGCTCTCGCCGAGGATGACGAGCACCTCGCCCGGGTCGAGGGTGAAGGAAACGCCGTTGACCGCATGCACGGTTGCCTCCTTCGAGACGAACCGAACCGTGAGGTCGCGCACCGACAAGAGCGGTGCGGCGGTGCCGGCAGCGGGCGCATCGAGCTGTGCTGTCTGCATGGCGTCACTCACGACGGAAGCGGCGGCAGCCGCCGGTGCCAGTCGGTCGCGCGCTGATAGGCGCAGCCGAGGCGGATGAGAGAGGCCTCGGCGAAGGGCGGGCCGGCGAGCTGGAAGGCGGTCGGCAACCCGTTGGCGGTCACGCCGCAGGGAACGGCGAGCGCGGGCAGGCCGAGATAGTTGAAGGCGCGGGTGTTGCGCACCATCCGCGCATGCACTGCCCCCCAGTCGCCCGAGGCCTCGACATCGGTTTCGGCGCGCGTCGGCACCTCGCAAGGCAGCGCCGGCACAAGGAGCGCGTCGGCCTCAGCGAAGGCGGCGGCACAGAAGCGCCGAAGCATCGGGCCGCGAAGCCGAAGCGCATCGAGATAGGTCGCGGCCGGGATGGCGAGAGCCGTCTGTTGGCGCTCGAACAGGCCGCGGGCATAAGAGCCCGGGTAGGACCGCATGATCGGCGCGTGCAGGGCCGCCGCCTCCGCCATCGTCACCACCGCCTGAAGCGTGAACAGCGCGGGAAGGTCAGGCAGCGACACCGGAATGACGCGCACGCCCAAGTCCTCGAACACGCGCCGCGCCGCCTCGAGCGCCGCGGCGACGGAAGTGTCGAGCTCCTCGTGGAACCACCCCTCGGGCACGGCGAGCGTCATGCCGCGGGCATCCGCCTTCGCGGCGGCACGATAATCCGGGACCGGAACGTCTGCCGCCGTCGGATCGGCGGGATCGGGGCCGGCGATCACCGCGAGCACCGCAGCGATGTCCTCGACCGTGCGCGCGATCGGGCCGATGACGTCGAGGCTCGGGGCGCGCGGCATGACGCCTGCGCGCGAGATGCGCCCCCAGGTGGGTTTGAGCCCGGCGACACCGCAGCACGCGGCCGGCACCCGGATTGACCCGCCGGTGTCGGAGCCGAGGGCCGCGAACACGATCCCGGCGGCGACGGCTGCGGCACTGCCCGAGGAGGAGCCACCGGTGACGTGCGCCGGGTTCCAGGGATTGCATGCATCCCCGAAATGGATGTTGTGGCCCGTTGCCCCGCCCGCCCACTCGCTCATGTTCAAGGTGCCGAGGTCGATCGCGCCGGCCGTGTCGAGACGGGCGAGCACGGTGGCGGTCACGGGAGCGACCCAGTTTCGCCGAAGCGTGCTGCCGCAGGTGCTGACGCGGCCGCTGCGGTAGATCATGTCCTTGTGCGCCATCGGCACGCCGGCGAGCAGCCCCGCCCGCGCGAAGCGGGCGGCGGCACGCGCGGCCTCGGCGTCGAGCCGGATGAAAGCGTTGATCTGCGGCTGCCAGGCACGGGCGCGCGCGATCGCCCGCTCGGTGAGCGCCTCCGCCGTCGTGCGCCCGGACGCAAGCGCGTCGAGCGCCTCCGTGAGCGTCTCCGCCCCATCCTCCGCCACGCTCGCGGGAGCGTCGGTCATCCCTTCGGCGCGAGCGCAGCGAGGGTTGCGGCGAAGCCCTGCGGCTCCTCCTCGAAGGCAAGACGCTTCGCCGCCTCGCGCACACCGCGAGCGAGCGTGGTGATGTCGCGCGCGATCGCGGCGGCGCGCTCCTCCGAGACGGCGACCCCGTGCAGGCCCTCGAGGATGGCCTTCACCGCACTGGCATCGAAACCTGTCATGCGCTCTTTCCTCTCAAGCGGGTGCGAGGCTGTGGCCGCTGCCCTTCGCCGCCATGTGGCAGGCCGCGAGATGATCATCCTCCGCCACCGCCCCGACAAGCGCGGGCGCCTTGGCTTCGCACACCGCTTCGGCGAAGGCGCAGCGCGTGCGGAAGCGGCATCCGGAGGGAGGGTTGATCGGGTTCGGTGGATCGCCGGTCAGCGGCGGCTCGGTCATCCTCTTCGCCGGGTCCATCGACGGGCGCGAGGCGAGCAAGGCGCGCGTGTAGGGGTGGCGCGGCGCGCCGTAGATCTTCTCGACCGGCCCGATCTCGACCACCTGGCCGAGATACATCACGAGCACACGGTCGGAGATGAACTGCACCACGTTCAGGTCGTGGCTGATGAACACATAGGTGAGGCCGAAGGCGCGCTTGAGGTCGACGAGGAGGTTCAGAACCTGTGCCTCGACCGACTTGTCGAGCGCCGAGACGGGCTCGTCGAGCACGATCACGCGCGGCTCCAGAGCAAGCGCGCGCGCGATGTTCACCCGCTGCCTCTGCCCGCCCGAGAGCTCGTGTGGGTAGCGGCGGGCGAACTGCTCCGGCGCGAGGCCGACGGCGGCGAGAAGCTCCCGCGCCTTGGCCCGAGCCTTGGCCTTCGGCACGCCGTGAACCGTCGGCGCGAAGGCGATGCTGTCCTCGATCGGCAGGCGCGGGTTGAGCGAGGCGTAGCTGTCCTGGAACACCATCTGCATTTGCCGACGCATCTCGGTGAGCGACATCCCGCCGGGCCCCACCGACTCGCCGTCGAAGATCACCTCGCCCGAGTCGGGCTCGATCAGACGCATCAGAAGCCGCGCGGTGGTCGATTTGCCGCAACCCGACTCCCCGACGATGCCGAGCGTCTCTCCTTTCAGCACCGTGAACGACACGCCGTCGACCGCCTGCACGGTTCCGATGGACCGGTTGAACAGGCCCCCCTTGATCGGGAAGTGGCGCTTGAGGTCGCGCACGATGAGCAACGGCTGGGCCGGGCCGCCAATGTCTCTCGTGTCCGTCCCGCGCATCGCGGTCGCGATCATGGGTGCTTTGTCTCCCCACGAGGCCTTGGGTGCAATCGGCACCAGCCGAGCCCCAACAGGTCAAAATCCTAGCAATAGATGTGCCGCCACGCCGGAGCCCCGATCGGTCCGCCACAGGGCAGCACGGCCGTCTGGCGCGCGACGGTCAGTGGACGCGGATATCGCTGCAGACCGCGAGCGCTGGTCGGCTTCTCGGCCGGCGCCAGGCCGGTGCAGGACGGCAGCGGCGTTGCGCCGAGCCGGCTGCCTGCCGGGGGCGGCTTGCCCCTCCCCGCCCCTCCCCATAGGCTCCCGCAAGCGAACGGGGAGAGAATCGCATGCGACCGCTCTTCGTCCTGATCAAGTGCGAGATGGGCCGAGCCTACGAGACGGCGCGCGAGGCGGTGGACCGGATCCCGGAAGTCTCCGAGATCTACTCGATCTCCGGCCAGTACGACCTGCTCGGCAAGTTCTATCTCGAGCCTGGCGACGATCCGGGACTGTTCGTGACCGAGAAGGTCCAGGGCCTGCCTGGCGTGAAGGACACCTTCACGCTGATCACGTTCAACGCGTTCGCCGGCGGCGGCGCACGCGGCGGAGATCGATAGCGGCCGCTTGTGGCACCTCCACGCGCCACCGCGCGGCAGGCCGGCCTCTGGGCGGCGACGCTCGCGCTTGCCGCCTTCGGAGGCTTCGCTGCCCATCGCCTTGGCATTCCGCTCGCCTGGATGATCGGCGCGATGGTCGCGGTCGCCGGCGCGGGCCTTGCCGGCGCCGCGCCCGCCGCGCCGTCCGTTGCCCGCCCAGCGGCTCTGATCGTACTCGGCACCGGCTTCGGCCAGGCCTTCACCCCGCCCGTGCTCGAAGCGCTCGCCGCGAGCCTGCCTGCGCTCGTGCTCGCGGGCTTCGCGTCCGTCCTCTCCGGCGTGACGGTCTCACGCGTCACGGCACGGGTCGGCAGGCTCGACACCAGGACAGCGTTCTTTCTCTCTGTGCCTGGCGGCATCGTCGCCATGGTGGTGCTCGCCGCCCGCGCCGGCGCCTCTGTTCCCGCCGTCACGCTCGGGCAGACGCTGCGCATGGTGCTCGTGGTGCTGACCTACCCGGTCGCGATGGCCGCCTTCGGCACACCCGGCCAGGACGTGTTCTCCTTCACCCCGCCGCCGGTCTTGTGGCCGATGCTGCCGGTCCTGTTCGCGCTGACCGTCACCGGGGCGTTCCTGATGCACCGCACGGGCCTCGCCAACCCGTGGATGATGGGGCCGGTGTTGGTCTCTCTTTGCCTCGCGGTGGCAGGGCGGCCGCTCTCTGGCCTGCCGGGGCCGCTCGTCGACGCCGCGCAAGTTGCGCTGGGCGCGACCCTCGGCGCGCGGCTCACGCGCGAGTTCCTGTTCCGCAGCCGCCCCCTCGTCGTCGCGAGCGTCGTCAACATGCTGCTGCTCTCGCTGTGCGCCACGGGCATCGCGCTCGCCTGCGTGGTGCTGGCGCGCCTGCCGCTTCAGGCGACACTGCTCGGCACCGCCCCGGGCGGCATGCCGGAGATGGCGATCACCGCGAAGGTGATGAATCTCGGCGTGCCGCTCGTGCTCGGCTTCCACCTCGTGCGGCTTCTGATCTGCAACCTGTTCGTCCTGCCGCTCTGGCGCCTCTATGCATGGGCGGAACGGACGCTCGGCCGCTCAGGCTGAGAGTAGCCCTAAGGCGGCGGCGAACAGAGCGCCGTCGGGCTCGGCCCAGGCGTCCTGGACGGTGAAGTGGTTCCGGCCGGGGAGTTCGAGCACAGCGGCCTGCGCTCCGGCCGCGGTCCAGCGCCGCGCGAGCCCCTGGCTCTGGCGCAGGAACTCCCCACTCTCCGCCCCGCCGACGGCGGCGATCACCCGAAGTCCCTTCGGCGGCGCGAGATAGAGGGCCGAGAGCCGCATCGCCTCGAGGTAGTCAAGCCCGAGCGCGATGTTGAGCGTGGTGCCGAGCAAGGGCGGGAGGTCGAACACGCCGGACGAGGGCAGAACGCCCACGAAGGCGAGATCGTGCGCCCCGCGCACGCCCCAATCGGTCGCGGCGAGGGACGCCGCAAGATGGCCGCCGGCGGAATGGCCGCCCGCGAGCCAGCGCCGCGACAGGCCGAGTTCGGGCGCGGCGTTCCAGAGTGTCACAGTGGCGGTGCGCACATCCTCGATCAGCGCCGCCATTGTCACCTCCGGACAGAGCGGGTAGCCCGGCATGGCGACCGCGATGCCGCGCGCAAGCCAGGGCTCGACGATGAAGGCGAAGTCTCGCCGGTGCCGCCTTTGCCAGTAGCCGCCATGGATGAAAAGCAGGACCGGCGGCTCGGCCACCCCCTCGGGACGGTAGAGGTCGATCATGCGGCGCTCGCCCGTGCCGTAGGCGATCGCCTCGGGGCGGAAGCGCAGCACGGCTTCGGCCGAGTGCTTCGCCCAGCGCGCCGCGATCGCCGGGTAGTCCGGCACGGCCGTCACGGTCGCGTATTGTTTCTCGAGATAGCCCCAGGATAGGTCGTTCATCCACGCACCCCTCGCTCAGCCGCGCCGGATGGCTCGAAGGCCGCGTCGCCTTTCAGGACCATGCGCAGACCCTCCGCGTCACCCCGTTTTCGGCCCCTGATCCCGGACCGTATCGAGGCGGGACGCGCCGCACCCATCGCCGCGCGCCTCAGACGCCGAGCAGCGCATGCAGACGCGGCGTGTCCGCAAGGAGAGAAGCGCCCTGCCCCTCCCAGGCCACGCGCCCTTTCTCGAGCACGACGAAACGATCGGCAAGAGCGGAGAGAGCGCGCACGTCCTTGTCCACCACAAGGATCGAGAGCCCCTCGGCCTTCAGCCGCCCGAGCACGGCCCAGATCTCGGCGCGGATGAGTGGGGCGAGTCCCTCCGTCGCCTCGTCGAGGATCAGGAGCCTCGGGTTGGTCATCAGCGCGCGGCCGATCGCGAGCATCTGCTGCTCGCCGCCCGAGAGCGTGCGTGCGGGCTGCCGCGCACGCTCGGCAAGGCGCGGAAACAGCGCCGTCACGCGCGCGACCGTCCACGGCCCGGGCCGCGCAGTCGCGACCAGGTTCTCGGCGACCGTAAGAGTGGGGAACACCTGCCGCCCCTCCGGCACGAGGCCGAGGCCGAGCCGGGCGATCCGGTGCGGCGCGAGCCCCGAAAGCGGTCGGCCGGCGAAGCGCACGCTGCCCGAGGCGGGCGGGGTGAGGCCGAGGATCGCGCGGATCGTCGTCGTCTTGCCCATGCCGTTCCGGCCGAGAAGCGCCAACGCCTCTCCCTCGCGCACGCAAAGCGAGACGCCGAACAGCGCCTGGGCGGCACCGTAGAACGCGGTGATGCCGCTCACCTCGAGCAGCGTCTCAGGCATCGACGACCTCGCCGAGATAGGCCTCGCGCACCGCACGGTCGGCCCGGATGGCCTGCGGCGTGCCTGAGGCGATGACGCGCCCGCCGGCAAGAACGGTGATCCGGTCGGCAAGAGCGAAGACCGTGTCCATGTCGTGCTCGACAAGAAGCATCGCCACCGTGCCCTTGAGCGAGGCGAGGCGTCTGGTAAGCGCCGGCGTCTCGGCCGCGCCGAGCCCCGCCGCCGGCTCGTCGAGCAGAAGCACGCGCGGGCGTTGGGCAAGCGCGAGCGCAAGCTCGAGCTGGCGCTGCTCGCCGTGGCTGAGACGCGCGGCGGGCGTCTCGGCGCGGGACGAGAGACCTGCGTCGGCGAGCGCGGAGTCGGCCGCCGCGGTCAGGGAAGCGTCGCTACGCACCGGGCGGAAGAAGCGGAAGCTCCGGCCCTCCGCTGCCTGGACCGCGAGCATCACGTTCTCGCGCACCGTGAGGCCGCGGCAGAGCTGGGTGATCTGGAAGCTGCGCGCGATTCCCCGCCGCGCCCGCCGGGCAGGGCCGAGCACCGTGACATCCTCGCCCGCCAGCAGAACCCTTCCCGAGTCCGGACGCTGCTCTCCGGCAAGCATGGCGACGAGCGTGGACTTGCCCGCGCCGTTCGGCCCGATCACCGCATGGCACTCGCCGGAAAGAAGCGTCAGCGAAACGTCCTCGTTCGCGGCGAGCGCGCCGAAGCGGCGGGTGAGGCCCACGGCCTCAAGGAGCGGTTCAGGCATCGCCACGAACCCCCGCCACGACGCGCCAGAGGCCGCCGCGGAAGAACAGCACGACGAGCAGAAGAACCGGGCCGAGGACGAGCATCCAGTGTTCGGTGATCTGCGCGAGCTCCTCCTCCGCCGCGAGCAGCGCAAGCGCGCCGAGCACTGGGCCAAAGAGCGTTCCCTGGCCGCCAAGGATCACCATCACGAGCAGCTCTCCCGATCGCTGCCAGGAGAGGAGGTCGGGCGAAACGAAGGAGGCCTGGTTGGCAAGGATCGCGCCGGCAAGGCCGGTCACGGCACCGGAGAGGGTGAAGGCCACGAGCCGCAGGCGATAGACGGGCAGGCCGAGAGCGAGCGCCCGGCGCTCGTTCATGCGCGCGCCGCGGAGCGCGAGCCCGAAGCGCGACGCCATCGCCCTGCGCGCGAAAACGAGGAACAGAGCTAGCAGCACGAGCGCCACCCAGTAGAGCGGCGCGTCCCCCGCGAGCGGCCAGCCGGCGAGCACGTTGCGGGAGGGGATCATCAGCCCGTCCGTGCCGCCGTATTGCGGCAGGGCGAGCACGAGGAAATAGACCATCTGCGCAAATGCAAGCGTGATCATGATGAAATGCACTCCGCGCGTGCGCAGGCTGATCGCGCCGATCGCGGCGGCGAGCACCCCGCACACCGCGGCCGCCGCGGGCCAGGCGATCAGCGCCTCGGCCGTGCCGCCGACACGCAGGGGCCACTCCATCACCGCGCTGCCCTCGGCGCGGTGGTGGAGCAACACCCCCGCGACATAGGCGCCCGTGCCGAGGAAGGCCCCGTGGCCGAAGCTCATCATGCCGCCATAGCCGAGCACGAGGTCGAGCGCGGCCGCGGCGAGCGCATAGGCGAGCATCCGCGTCAGCACCGAGAGGAGGAAGCTCTCGTCAAGCGCCTCCAGCACGAAGGGCGCAACGGCGAAGGCCGCCGCGCCAAACGCGACCGCGAGCCGCTCACGCATGGCGCGGGAATAGCCCTTGCGGCCTCACCGAAAGCACCACAGCCATCAGCAGATAGACGGCGACCGAGCCGAGATTGGCCGCCACCTGGTCGGCGGCGGCGGGCGGCAACAGCCCGCGCAACAGAACGGGAAGGAGAGCGCGCGCCCAGGTGTCGGCCAGCCCGACGAGCAGGGACCCGGCCATCGCGCCTCGCACGCTGCCAAGGCCGCCCACGACGATGACGACGAAGGCGAGGATCAGGATCTGCTCGCCCATGCCCACCTGCACCGCGAGCACCGGACCTGCCATCACTCCGGCAAGCCCCGCGAGCGCCCCGCCAAGGGCGAAGACGAGGGCGAACAGAAGCCCGATGTCGACCCCGAGCGCCTGGACCGTCTCGCGATTCGTCGTGCCCGCGCGGATCAGCATGCCGAGCCGCGTGCGCCCGATCAGCCAGCCGAGGAACAGCGCCGCGGCAAGCCCGACCGCGATGACCGCAAGCCGATAGGCAGGATACGGGATGCCCGGCAGAACCTCGACCGTGCCCGAAAGAAGCGGCGGTGCGGCGAGGAAGATCGGAGCCGGGCCCCACAGCACCTTCACCGCCTCGTTGAAGGTGAGGATCAGGGCGTAGGTGGCGAGCACCTGGTCGAGATGGTCGCGGGCATAGAGGCGGCGGATCACCGCAAGCTCGAGCAGGAGCGCGATCAGCGCCCCGGCCGCCGCGCCCGCGAGCACGCCGAGAGCGAAGGAGCCTGTGCGCGCGGTCACGGTCGCGCCGACGAAGGCGCCAGCCATGTAAAGGCTGCCGTGCGCGAGATTGATCACGTCCATGATGCCGAAGATCAGCGTCAGCCCTGCGGCGATCATGAACAGCATCACGCCGAGCTGCAGCCCGTTCAGAGTCTGCTCGACGAAGAGAAGAGCGGTCATCGTGGAGAGGCGGGGAAGGCGGCGCTCCCCCGCAGGCCGGTCAGGCCGGCAGCCTGCACTGCGCGGCGTAGGCGTCCTGGTGGTTCTCGAACGCCGTGCCGATCGTTCGGTTCACCATGCGGCCCTGCGCGTCCTTCACCACCTCACGCATATAGATCGTCTGGATCGGGTGGTTGTTGTTGCCGAACCTGAACGACCCGCGAACCGACTGGAACGCGGCCCGCTTGAGCGCGGCGTTGAAGGCCGCCCGGTCGCTGACCTCTCCGCGCGTCGCTGCGAGCGCCGAACCGATCAAGAGCGCCGCGTCATAGCCCTGGCTCGCATAGAGGCTCGGGAGGCGCTTGTACTCGGCCTCGAACGTGTCGACGAACTGGCGGTTCGCCGGGAACGGGAGGTCGAGCGCCCATTGCGAGGAGTTGAAACAGCCGAGCGCGTCGTCGCCCACCGCCGGAAGCACGTCCTGGTCGAAGGAGAAGCCGGGGCCGTAGAGCGGGATCCGCCCGCGCAGGCCGGCGGCGGCATACTGCTTGATGAAGTTGATGCCCAAGCCGCCGGGGAGGAAGATGTAGACGGCCTCCGGGTTCGCGGCGCGGATCGCGGCGAGCTCCGCGGCATAGTCGAGCTGGTCGAGGCGGGTGTAGGTCTCTGACACGACCTCGCCCTTGTAGAACCGCTTGAAGCCCGTGAGCGCATCCCGCCCGGCCGGATAGTTCGGCGCGAGGATGAAGGCGCGCTTCACCCCCTGCTGCGTGACGTACTGCCCGACTGCCTCGTGCAGGTTGTCGTTCTGCCACGCAACGTTGAAGTAGTTCGGGTTGCAGCCTTCGCCCGCGAGCTGGCTCGGGCCGGCATTGGCGCTGATGTAGGTCGCGGGCCCGAGCACGACCGGGGCGACGGCGAGCATCACGTTCGAGAACACGATCCCCGTGAGAACCTGGATCCGCTCGCGCCGGACCATTCGTTCGGCGATGGCGCGGCCGTTCTCGGGGCGGAGACCGTCATCGGCGACGACCACCTCCACCGGGTAGCCGCCGAGCCGGCCGCCTGCGTTCTTCACAACGAGAGCGAACCCGTCGCGGATATCGTTGCCGAGCGCCGCCCCTGGGCCGGAGAGGGTGGTGATCATGCCGATCCTGATCGGGGCGCGTTGGGCGATCGCAGGCGCAGCGAGGCCTCCGATGGCAGCCGGCGCCAGAGGCAGGGCGGCGGCGGTGCCGAGCAGGCGGCGGCGGCGTATGGTCATGCGATGAACTCCCCCCTCTGGTCCTGAACGCTCACGCGGCCGCAACGGCCGGCCCGATCATGCGGCCGCGCGCCAGGAGCGCGAAGAGCTCCGCCTCGTTCCTGCCCTCCGTCCCGGCCGAGCGCGGCGGCAGGAGCGGAGAGCGAGGGACGGCCGCCCTATGCTGCGCGCGCGCGGCCATCGCGATCCTCAGGCCTGTGCGGATCATGCATCGTGCGGCTCCAGCCAGTGCTCGTAGATCTCGACCTCGAGCGTGTCATCGCCCGGCCCGGCATAGTCGGGCCAGAGCTGCGGCTGGGAGAAGCGGATGCGGTAGAGAACCTGCATCGGCAGTCCGTCGCCTCCGGTCGCGAGCCCTTCCGGGTTGCGGAACGGGCCCATCACCTCGGCCACGACGCCGCTCCGCCCGCGCACGTAGTGTGGCGTGCGGATGTGCGGGCGGCCGGCCGAGATCGCCGGCCGTTCGGCGGCGACCCGAACCGCATCGCCTGGGCGGAAGCGGGCGTTCACGCCCCACGCGCCCGCGACGTGCCAGCGCGCGTCGGCCGCGACGGATTGGGCGAGCAGCCGCGGCTGTCGCCACCCGTGTCGTGGCGTCCGCCTCGTTCCGGGCCTGTGATCATGCATCAATCCTAGCCGCGCCGCGCCCTGCGGCAAGTCTCGCCGCCCTTCGCCCTTATGCGGGGGAAAAAGGGGCTTCGGGCATGGCTCCAGGCCGATCCGAAGCGCCGGGTCAGGCGGCGCGGCCGACATGGGCGAGCATATCCGCTCCCGGAAGCGAGTGGATCGGCGGCGCCTTGGCGAGCGTCTCGAGATCGGGAACGGGCCGCCCGCAGCCCGGGATGAGGGCGAGCGCCCGCTCGATCGCGGCGGCGGCGGCGAGCAGGAACGCGTCCCCGCCGCGCGGGCCGACGATTTGGATGCCGAAGGGCAGGCCCCGCGAATCGACGCCGCAAGGCAGGACGATCGCCGGGTGCGTCGAGAGGGTCACGCCGTAGGCAAGCGCGAGCCAGGCGTAGTAAGTGGAAAGCCTCCTGCCGTCGATCTCGCGCGGCGCAAGCTCGCTCCAGGGCGTCGGCTGCACCGTCATCGCCGGCGAGATGATCAGATCGACCTCGCGGAAGAACGCGCCGAAGCGGCGGTAGATCTGCGTCTGAAGCACGTGCGCCTCGGCCATGTCGGCAAGCGTGTAGCGGAGCCCCTCCTCGACATTCTCGACCACGTTCGGCCCGAGCATGTGGCGCGCGGTGGTGTAGGTGGGAAGGTGCTTGGCGAGGAACGCCTCAGCCCGAAGCACGCCGAAGGCGCGCTCAGCGCCCGTCATGTCAGGATGGGCTTCGGTGACGGAGGCGAACAGGCCGCGGAACCGCGCGACGCGATCGGCGAACAGGCTGCGCACCTCCGCCGAGGTCGGTGCGAAGCCGAAATCTGCCGTGACGGCCACGCGCAGCGCCGCGGGGTCGAGCTCCGGCAGCGGGTGGAACTCGGCGGGCGCGACCATCTTCCGCCCGAACACTGCGCGCGAAAGCGGGTCGCGCGGGTCGTCGGAGACCATCGCGGCGAGCAGGAACGCGAGGTCGGGCACGTTGCGCGCCATCGGCCCGAGCACCGAGGCAGGATACCAGCCCAAACCGCGCTTCTCCGACGGCACAAGACCGGGCGAGGGCCGGAAGCCGACGATACCGCAATAGGCTGCCGGGTTGCGCAGCGACCCGCCGAGATCCGAGCCGGTGGCAAGGGGCACCATGCCGGTTGCGAGCGCGACCGCCGAACCGCCCGAGGAGCCGGCGCAGGAACGGGCCGGGTCGAAGGGGTTTCCGGTCGGCCCGAACACGGGGTTGATCGTGTTGGCGCCGGCGCCGAACTCGGGTGTGTTGGTCTTGCCGACGATCACCGCCCCGGCCGCGCGCAGCGACGCGACCATGCCACAATCCTCCTCCGGAACGAGGGTGGCGAACTGGGGGCTGCCATAGGTCGTGCGCAGCCCCTTCGTCTCCTCGAGATCCTTGATGCCGACGGGCAGGCCGTGCAGGAGCGGCAGGTCCTCGCCCGCCATCACCGCCGCCTCTGCCGCCTTCGCGGCTGCTCGCGCCCCCGCCTCGTCGATCGAGACGATCGCGTTGACGGCGTGGTTGACCTGCTCGATGCGGGCGAGATGCGCATCGAGGAGATCGACCGGGCTGATCGTCTTGCGCCCGATCAGCCGGCGTTGCTCGATCGCAGAGAGCTCGCAAAGCGCCGTGTTGCTCATCGACATCCCTTCCCAGTGGCCCGCGGCTCAGAAGCCCATCGCGCAACCGTCCTTGCGCGGATCGGACGCGCCCACGAGGGAGCCCGAGGCGTGGTCGATCCAGATCGCCTGGCCGCCGCCGAGCGGCAGCTCGACGCGCTCAGGCACATGGCCGAGGCGTGCGAGGGCGTCGAGAGTCGCGTCCGGAATGCCGCGCTCAACCTGGACCTTGCCCGCCCAGGGGAAGAGCCTCGGCGCATCGAGCGCCTCCTGGAGGTCCATGCCGTAGTCGAACAGATTGGCGAGGAACGTGGTCTGCCCCATCGGCTGGTAGTGCCCGCCCATCACGCCGAAGGGCATCACGGCGCGCCCGTCCTTCACGAGAAGCCCCGGAATGATCGTGTGAAGCGGACGCTTGCCGGGCGCGATGCAGTTCGGGTGGCCGCGTTCGAGCCGGAACCCGTAGCCGCGATTGTGCAGCATCACGCCCGAGCCGGGGGCGAGGATTCCCGACCCGAAGCTCTGGAACAGCGAATTGATGAACGAGCAGGCGTTGCCCTCTCCGTCCACCACGCAGAGATAGACGGTGTCGGCATGCGCGGGCAGACGTGCCGCGAGCCCCGCTGGCGGAAGCTCGCGCATCGCGCGGGCAGGGTCGATCACCTCTCGCAGCGCGCTGAGATAGTCGGGCGAGGTCAGGCGAGCGACCGGCACCTCGACCTGTGCCGGGTCGGCAAGGAAGGCGTCACGGTCACGATAGGCGAGCCGCGCCGCCTCGATATGCCGGTGCCAGCGCTCGGCCGACATCGGTCCGGCTTCGGCAGGCGCGAAGCCCTCGAGAATGCCCGCGATCATCAGCACCAGAAGGCCAGAGCCGTTCGGCGGGCACTGCACGATCTCGTGCCCCTTCCAGCGCGACCGGATCGGCGTCACGAACTCGGCGGTGGCGTTGGCGAAGTCCTCCTCCGTGTGCAGCCCGCCGCGGGCGCGCAGCTTCGCCACCATGTCCGCCGCCACCGGGCCTTCGTAGAAGCCCTTCGATCCCTCCCGAGCGATCCGGCGCAGGGTGGCGGCGAGCTCGGGCTGGCGGAACACGAAGCCGGGCGGGGGTGCGGTGCCGTCAAAGAGGAAGCGCACGCGGCTGTCAGGGTCGGCGGCGAGCTTCGCGGTCGCGGCCGCCCAGTCGGTCGCCACGCGGTCATGGACCGGGTGGCCCTCCTCGGCCAAGCGGATCGCCGGTTGCAGGAGCTCATCGAGCCCCTTGCGCCCGTGCGCGTTGGCGAGCGCCTCCCACGCCCGAACCGCGCCGGGGATGGTCACGCTATGGGCCGAGGTCGGGTCGAGAGCGGTGAGTCCTTCGGCCTCGAACCAGTCGATGCTCGCCGCGGCTGGCGCCTTGCCCGAGCCGTTCATCGCGATCACCTCGCCGGTTCCAGCGGGAGCGTAGAGGCAGAAGCAGTCGCCGCCGATGCCTGTGGAGTGCGGCTCGACGACGCCGAGAACGGCGGCAGCGGCGATCGCGGCATCAAGGGCGTTGCCGCCCGCGCGCAGCACGTCGAGCGCGGCGAGTGTGGCCACCGGCATCGAGGTCGCGGCCATGCCGCGCGTGCCGCGCGCCGGGCTTCGGCCGGGGCGGTGGAAGTCACGCATCAGAGAAGCCCTGTTCTTGTCTCACCCTCTCTGCCCTCGGCTCAGACACAGACGAGGCCGCCATCGATCAGAAGCGACGCACCGTTGATCAGCGCCGCCGCCGGCGAGGCGAGGAACACCGCCGCCCCCATCACGTCCTCCACCTGGCCGATCCGCCCGATCGGGATGGCCCGGATCGTCCGCTCGAGGAAGGCCTTGTCGGAGAGAACGCCCGCGGTGAGCGGGGTCTCGATGAAGGTCGGGCAGATGGCGTTGACGCGGATTCCCTTCGGCCCGAGCTCGACCGCCATCGCCTTGGTCAGGCCCTCGATCGCGTGCTTCGAGGCCGTGTAGATGCTTCGGTTCACGCCTGCGACATGGCCGTTGACGGAGGAGACGTTGATGATCGCCCCCCCCTTCCCGGCAGCGACCATGCCTCTCGCGACCGCCTGGGCGACCGTGATCGCGGCACGGATATTGAGGTCGATCAGCGCATCGATCGAGGCGTCGGACGCCTCGAGGAAGGGCTCGCGGATGTTGGTTCCGGCGTTGTTGAACAGGATGTCGAATGGCCCCTCGGCGTCGACAAGGGCGCGCACGGCGGCGCGGTCGGTCGCATCGAGGGTGCGCGCCCTCGCCGCGAGCCCCTTCGCCGCGAGCCCCTCGACCGTCGCCTCCATCTCGGGCAGGGAGCGGGCGGTCAGTAGCACCTCCGCACCGGCCTCGGCGAAGGCGATCGCGACCGCCCGGCCGATGCCCTTCGAGGCGCCCGTCACCAGCGCCCTTTGCCCGTCGAGCCGGAAGCTCGGCGTCGTCGGGAACCGCGCCTCGGAGCCAGCGACCACCATCTGCCCTCCCTCCTTTGGCTGATGCGGCGGCTGATGCCACGCCGTTCCTCCGCGGTCCAGCCGCCATCGACACAGAGGGGGAGACGGTCGCGGGCGGGTCGGCCCGCCTCGGGGAATGACCGCCGCCGCAGACCCGCTCTGACAGGCCGAGGTGACCCAGGGGAGCCACGGGGCCATGACAAGCCCGACGCCCTCGGCCATGATCGCCCCGGGCTTCGGGAGGGCTCGTCATGGAGGGAGGCAGGCCAGGGACGATCGCCTGGGAGGA